>Ga0105239_10001127_pt1 | contig 36856 bp, 32 predicted proteins | sample KBSC44metaG_FD_92761 | JGI IMG/M metagenome (GOLD analysis project Ga0105239, IMG submission 92761) | Corn rhizosphere microbial communities from Kellogg Biological Station, Michigan, USA - KBS C4-4 metaG | ecosystem: Host-associated > Plants > Roots > Rhizosphere > Soil | place: Michigan, USA... | reverse complement strand
GAGGCACGCGAATCCTGACGAATGTGCAGATTGGGCTTCACCTGCAACGTCGCGATCACGCGCTGCGGATCGTTGGGATCGAATTCGAGGTCGGTGACGTGGCCGACATCGATGCCGTTGAACTTCACAACCGTCCCGGTGCCAAGACCCGTCACCGGACCTTTGAAAGAGGTCTCGAAATATTCGTACTCCTGGCTGTATTGCGCACCCGCGAGCCACAGCAGCGTCACCACCACGCCCAGCATGCAGATCAGGACGAAGCCGCCGACTGCGACGTAATTTGCCTTTGTTTCCATCGCCTAGAACCTTCTCATGAAGCGAGCGCCGCGCGGCCGCGTACGCCGGAGAAATATTCCTGTATCCACGGGTCGGGATCCTTCCTGAGCTCGTCGATGGTTCCCACCTTGATCTTCTTGTTCACGAGCACGGCGATGCGATCGGTCGTCGCCCTGAGCGTATCGAGGTCGTGCGTGACCATGAACACGGTCAGATTGAGGCTTTTCTGAAGATCGCGGACCAAGACGTCGAATTGGTTGGCGGAGATCGGATCGAGGCCGGCGGTCGGCTCGTCGAGGAAGACTAGTTCGGGGTCGGCCGCGAGCGCACGCGCAAGGCCCGCGCGCTTCTTCATGCCGCCGGACAGTTCGGACGGATATTTCGCAGCCGCATCTTCAGGCAGCCCTACCATCGATAGCTTGACAGAGGTGACCTCGTTCATCAGCTCCTGGCTCATACTGGTGTATTCGCGCAGGGGCACCTGGATGTTCTCTGCCACCGTCTGCGAACTGAACAGCGCCCCTTCCTGGAACAGTACGCCCCAGCGCATCTGCACCGAATTCTCCGGACGCTCGCGGTGGGGGGTGGGATCCTCACCAAAGACCTCGATGTGACCCTCGCGCTGCCGGTTCAGCCCGACGATGGTGCGCAACAGCACCGACTTGCCCGCGCCCGAGCCACCGACAATGCCCAGCACCTCGCCGCGATAGACATCGAGATCGATATGGTCGTGGATCAGCTTGCCGCCCATCACATTGACGAGCCCGCGGACCTTGATCACGACTTCTCTTTCGTTCGCGGCCATCAAATCCCCAAAATCGAAAACAGGATCGAAAATCCCGCATCGAGCACGATGACGAGAAACACCGATTCCACCACCGAACGCGTGGTGAGCTTGCCGACGCTGGCGGCGTTGCGTTCGACCTGAAGGCCCTCAAAGCAGCCGACTAGCCCGATGATGATCGCGAACACCGGCGCCTTAATGATGCCTACGAGGAACGTGTTCATCGAAATCGCCTCATGCAGCTGGCGCATGAAGGCGGGTGTCGTGATGCCGAGATCGAAATAACACATCACCGCGCCGCCGATCATCGCCATCACGTCCGCATAGAAGGTCAGGAACGGCAGCGCGATGGCGAGGCCCAGCACGCGCGGCAGCACCAGCACGTCGAAGGTGTTGAGACCGATTGTCTGAAGCGCATCGATCTCCTCGTTCACTTTCATGGTGCCGATCTGCGCCGTGAAGGCCGAGCCCGAGCGGCCCGCGATGATGATCGCGGTCACAAGACCGCCGAGTTCGCGCAGGATTCCGACACCGAGAAGATTGATCGTGAAGATCTCGGCACCAAACCGCTTGAGCTGGTCCGCGCCCTGATAGGCCATCACGATGCCGATCAGGAACGCGAGCAGTCCCACGATGGGCAGCGCATTGATTCCGATCTCTTCGATCTGATGGATGAGGGCCGCACCCCTAAGATTGCCCCGCGGGGCATAGATCGCCTCGCCGAGCTCGATCGTGAAGCGGCCCAGATAGCCGAGCATCCCATAGCCCTGCCGCAGCGTGCCGATGGTGCCCCTGCCGGTGCGCTCCAGAAACGCCTGGAAGGTGTGGCGCTCGGCGATCTGCACCGGCGGCGCGGTGTGCTCCTGCTCGATGGTGTGAATCAGCGGCGCGTAGATTTCCGGAAGTGTGAACTGGCTGACCCGCTTGCCGGCCTCTTCCATCTCCCGCTTGGTGCGGACGAGGAGCCAGGCGCCCGCCGCGTCAAGCTTGGTGATAGCCATGCCGTCGATGGCAGCCTCGGCTGCGTCGCCCAGGTCCAGTTTGCGCAATTCGAGGTCGACCCGTGGCGCGTCGCGCACGGTCCATTCGCCGCCGGCGAGCAATCGCACGAGCCGGGCACGCTTCTCGATCCGGAACCGCGCGCGGGTATCGTCCGCGGCGGCGCTATCTATGATGGTCATCCCGCACGAACTCTAGCTGGCGTCGGAGATACGGCCTAGACCCCGCCATGCTTGACCGCCCCGTCCCAAGAGGCAAGCTGGACCAAGGAACTATTGGGAGGAAGACATGAAACGGCTCGACGGACGGGTGGCCCTGATCACGGGCGCGGCAAGCGGTATTGGCCGGGCGAGCGCGATCCTGTTTGCCCAGGAAGGCGCCAAGGTCGTCGCCTGCGACCGGGCGGAGGCTGTGGATGAAACCGCGTCGATGATCAAAAACGACGGTGGATCAGCGCTTTCGGTTAAAATGGATGCCTCGAACGAAGCCGATGTCGCGGCGGCGGTGGACCGGGCTGCCAGCGAATTCGGCACGCTGGACGCGCTCTATGCCAATGCCGGGGTCAGCGGAGGCTTCCGCAATTTCCTCGAACTGTCCGCGCAGGACTGGATGGACGTTCTGAGCGTCAATCTGATCGGGGTCTATCTCGCGATTAAGCATGCCGCCCGAATCATGGTCCCGAACAAAAAGGGTGCGATCGTTTGCACAGCATCGGTAGCGGGGATTCGTTCGGGCGCGGGTGGCGCGCCCTACAGCGCCAGCAAGGCGGGTGTCATCTCCCTCACACAGACAAGTGCCAACCTGCTCGCTGGTACCGGCGTGCGCATCAACGCGGTCTGCCCCGGCATCATCGAGACCGGCATGACCAAACCGATCTTCGATCGCGCCAAGGAGCGCGGGACCGAAGGCAAGATCGGACAGCTTAATCCGCTGAAACGCTACGGCCATCCCGAGGAGATCGCGCATATGGCGTTGTTCCTGGCGTCGGACGAGGCGTCTTACGTGAATGGCCAGGCCTTCCCCGTGGACGGAGGTCTGTCGAGCTCCCACCCGGTCGCGGGCCGTTGGGGCTGAGATTTTCATCAACGGGAGGGGAAAATGATATTTGGTATGTCGCTTTATTTGTTCATCCACGTGCTAATCAGCCTGATCGCCATCGCGGCCGGCCTGATTGTCCTATTCGGGATGCTGCGCAATAACCGCATGGATGGCATGACGCTCATCTTCCTGCTGTTCACGGCCGCGACGAGTCTCACGGGCTTCGGCTTTCCGTTTCACGGCGTCACGCCGGCTGTGACCCTCGGCGTCATCTCGACGGGCGTGCTCATCCCAACGTTCGCCGCGCGCTATGCCTTTCACATGCGCGGAGCATGGCGATGGGTCTACATCGTCGGAGCAATCCTGGCGCAGTGGTTCAACACCTTCGTACTGGTCGTGCAGAGTTTCCTGAAGGTGCCCGCGCTTCACGCGCTTGCGCCCAACGGCTCGGAGCCGCCCTTCGCCATCGCGCAAGGGGCTGTGCTGCTGTTCTATATTGTGACCGGATACCTTGCAGTCAGACGGTTCCGCCCGGTTTAGAGCGCCGTCTAATTGCAACCCGGCGTCAGGGTCAGCGCACCGTCGTCGGCCGGGGTCAGCGGCAGGCTCGTGTCGTGGAACCAAAGATCGAAACCACCCTCGCCGGTCCTCGCATTGGCGTAGAAATTCATAACGATGGAGGTGTCCGTGCGGATGCCGTACCAGTGCAAATCGTTCCCGTCGGCGACATAATTGCCGCCGATTGTATCGCTCACCTTCCATGTTCCGCTGGATCGGAAGTCGCCGATTCCGCCTGTTCTAATGAAGGTAATGCATGTCGGATCGAGCGCCTGGTGATCCGGTCCGCTGAACAGCGTTTGGGTATATTGCCCCGCCTTGAAGCCTGCCGTTGCCGGCGTCGTTAGTACTGCGGCAGCGGACATCGTCAACGCGAACGCGACTGCGAATTTCACTCCGTTCATGATTTTCTGCCCCCGCGAGTATGGTCTGGCTGACTCAGCCTACCCGCGATGTTAGCCGAATCTTGCTGGCGCGTCATCATCCGGTAACGTGGCTTGGTCCAAAGCCTAAGGGAATTTGAGGCTTGAGCCGAACCCGCAATGAGCACAACAACCCAGCCCCTTTCCCCCGCCTTCTTCGCACGCGACGTGGACGTCGTGGCGCGGGCCCTGATCGGGGTCGAACTGCGGTTCAGGGGCGCCGGGGGGCGGATCGTCGAGGTCGAGAGCTACGATCCCACCGACCCGGCCTCGCACAGCTACGGTGAACGCCGCACGCCTCGCAACAGCATCATGTTCGGGCCGGCGGGATATGCCTATGTCTATCGCATCTATGGAATGTACTGGTGCCTGAACTTCACCTGCGGTCATGGCAGCGCGGTGCTGATCCGCGCACTCGAACCGACCGTTGGTGTCACGCGGATGCGCACGCGGCGCGGCACCGACAGTGACTCGCTCCTGTGCGCGGGACCTGGGCGGCTCTGTCAGGCGCTCGACATCACAGGCGCAGACAACGGCCGCCCGCTTACCGCCCCACCCTTTCTTCTGACGCGCGACAACCGGCGTCCGCCGATTGTTACGGGCGTTCGCATCGGCCTCACCAAAGGCGTAGAGGCACAGCGCCGTTATGGGCTGAAGGACAATGCGTTCCTGAGCAAGCGATTCAAAGATGCCAGGTGAACTAGCGTGACGCCGGCTTGAAGCGGACGGGAAGGTGCTTCGGACCCGAGATGAAGTTTGACGGCAGCCATTCCGGCGCGCCAGCAATTTCGAGATCGCCCATCCGCGTCAGCACTTCCATCAGGATAGCATCGATCTCGATTCGGGCGATGTGCTGGCCGAGACAGCCATGCGGCCCGGTGCCGAAGGCGATGTGCTCGTTGGGGCTGCGCGAAAGATCGAGGACATCGGGCTGGTCGAACTTCTCCGGATCGCGATTGGCCGAGCCGAAATACATCACGACCTTCTGGCCTTCCTTTATCTCCTGCCCGCCCAGCACCGTATCGTGTTTGGCTGTGCGGCGCATGTAGATCACCGGCGTGGTGTAGCGTAGCAATTCCTCGCGCGCGCTTGGCAGACGGTTCGGCAGATCGGCCTTCAGCCATGCGAGTTGCGCAGGATTTTCGAGCAGCGCGATCAGGCCCGCCGACAAAAGGTTGCGGGTGGTATCGCCGCCGGCATCGACCAGGAGCAGGAAAAACAGCAGGAACTCAATATCGTTGAGTTTCTTGCCGTCGACCTCGGCCTGAAGGATCTTGGTCGCCAGATCTTCCTTCGGATGCGCGCGCTTCTCGGCGATCACCTTGCCGCCGTACTCGAACATCTTCATCACCGCCACGCCGCCGGCGCCCGGCTCGAGCGCCTCGGGCGCGGTGTGGATAATCTCGGTCAGCTTATAGAGCTCGCGCCCATCATCGAGCGGAATGCCGAGCAGCTCGGCGATTACATAGGACGGCATCTCGCCCGCGACTTGGCTCACGAAATCGCAACCGCCCTTTTCGATCACCGCATCGACGATCTGTTTCGCGAGCGCGTTCATGCGCGGCGTGCGATCGGCGGAGACCGGCTGGGTGAATTCGCTGCGGATGAGCTTGCGGTACGCTGTGTGCTGCGGCGGGTCCATCATCAGCATCATCTTGTAGCCGCCAAAGCTCTGGGCCGCTTCCGCGGCCGGGTCGGAGATCATGATCGTCGGCTCGGACGAATAGACCGAGAAATCGCGGTCGACCTCCCAAACCTCCTTGAACCGCGTGACAGCCCAGAAGCCCGCGCCGTCCGGCTCCTCATGCCAGAACACCGGCGCGTTCTCGCGCAGCCAGCGGTATTGCGCGAACGGATGCCCGGCTGCGAAGCTCTCGGGCGACAACAGGTCGATCTTCATAGGGTGCATCATGACAGATCACGCACAACTTCGCTCGGTCCGCGGTTCGGTGGTGCTGGTGACCGGCGCGGCCAGCGGCATGGGCCGCGCCACCGCGGAAGTTTTCGCTGCGGAAGGCGCACAGGTGGCGGTTACTGACTTTAATAGAGACGGCGCCGAAGCGGTGGCCCACGCCATCGGCTCCAAAGCCTGGAAGCTCGACGTCAGTGACGCCGATGAAATTCGCACCGTGATCGACCAGGTCGCGCAGACGTTCGGCCGGCTCGACATCGTGATCAACAATGCCGGCATCTCCGCGTTCTCGCCCATCGATTCCGGGAATTACGAAGAGGTGTGGACCCGCGCCGTGTCGGTGCTGCTCACCGCCCAGCAGCGCGTGATCCGCGCGGCGCTGCCCTATCTGCGCAAGGCGCCCTATCCGCGCATCGTCAACATTGCTTCGACCGAAGCGCTCGGCGCAACGGCACGCGACTCGCCCTATGCCGCGGCGAAAGCGGGCGTGACGGGCCTGACGCGCGCGCTTGCCGTTGAACTCGGCCGCGAAGGCATAACCGTCAACTGCATCTGCCCCGGCCCGATCCTGACCAGCATGACCGCGTCGATCCCCGACGAGCACAAACAGACCTTCGCCAAACGCCGGACCGCGCTCGGCCGCTACGGCCAGCCGCACGAAGTCGCGCACATTACCCTGAGCCTCTGCCTGCCTGCGGCGTCCTACATCACCGGCGTGACCATTCCCGTCGATGGCGGCCTGATGGCGCGGAATGCGTGATTATCTCCCTCGCCCCACGAAGCGGAGGGGAAGGGTTAGGACGCAACCAACTCGCAGAACTTTTTCAGATCGATATTGCCGCCGGATACGACGGCGACGACGGGGCCATTGCCTGCGAGACCCTTTAGCGCGGCGGCGACCGAGAGCGCGCCCGCGCCTTCGGCGATCACGCGTGCCTTTTCGGCGAGCAGGCGCATCGCGGCTTTCGTCTCGTCGAGCGAGACGACGAAATAATCGTCGACCAGCGGTTCGATGCGTTCCCACATGCGTGGGAACATACTCTGCCCGCCCGCGCCATCGACGAACGACGCCTGCCAATCCTTGAAGGGCTGTGGCGAACCCGCCTTCCGCGAAAGTGCAGCGGGCGCCGCCGTTTCCGGCTCGACACCGAACACTTTTATATCCGGCCGCATCGCCTTGATCGCGCTGCCGACGCCCGCGATCAGCCCGCCGCCGCCGATGCCGCAGATCACCGCCTGCGTCTCCGGCTCGTCTTCGAGAATCTCCAGACCGATCGATCCATGACCGGCGATGAAATTGTGGTCGTCGAACGGATGGATGAACGTGCCCTCGACACCGGGATAGGCGCGATCGTTCAGCGCGGCCCAGGCGCGGTCGTAGGAGACGAGCTCCAGCCGCGCGCCGAGCGCACGCATGCGTTCGCGCTTGGCTTCGGGCGCGGTCTCGATGGCGACGACCGTGCAGGGCACGCCGGCAGCGCGTGCGGCATAAGCGACACCCTGCCCTGCATTGCCGGCGCTGATCGTCCACACCCCACGCCTGCGCTCTTCGTCCGACAGCATCGCGACCGCGTTCGCAGCACCGCGCAGCTTGTAGGCGTTGATCGGCTGCAGGTTTTCGAGCTTGAGCCGGGTGTCGGGATAGTCCGGCCCGAGCTGCAGTTTCACCAGCGGCGTGCGCAGGATCGTTGGCGCGATGCGCGTACGGGCTTCTTCGATTTCGGCAAGCGTGACCGGGCGGACGGGTTCGAGCGGCATGGCAAACTCTCTTGGGTCTGGCCAAGCTTGCCACGGCGCAGGCGCGCCTGTCTCTCTCCTCAAAAAAGACCCTTAGTCTTATGGAGGTGTTGGGCATCGCTCTGTGGCAGGATGGACAACGTCACGGGCAGCACGATGGTTTCTACGATGTCGAACGGAATGCTGAATCGGCGTGAGGCGTTGACCGGTGTTGCGGCCTGCGCCGCGGCATGGCCTGCGCTCGCGGGACCCGCAGCCGCAACCAACTGGCACGCGTTGGGCGATGACGTGCGCACACAGATGCAATGGGCGTGGCAGGGTTATGCCGAACGCTGCTTCGGGCAGGACCAGATCAAGCCGGTCAGCGGTGGCGCGGAAGCGTTCTTCTTGCCCAAGGGTCCGCCGCTCGGGCTTACCATCGTCGAGGCGCTCGACACTTTATATCTGATGGGTCTCGACAAGGAGGTCGAGCAAGGCGTCCGCTGGATTGCGGACAACCTCCATTTCGACGTCGACGGCGAAGTGCAGGTCTTCGAGACCGGCATCCGTATCGTCGGCGGATTGCTCTCCGGCTGGTGCGGGACGCGCGACAAAAAACTGCTGGCGCTGGCGAAAGATCTGACCGATCGCCTGTCGCCGGCCTTCACGAAATCGCCGACTGGCATGCCCTATCGCTTTGTGAACCTGAAGACCGGCGCGGTACGCGATCCCGAAAGCTATCCGGCCGAGGTCGGGACCTACATCGCGGAATGGGGAACGCTGAGCAAGGCGACCGGCGACAAAAGCTATTTCGACATGGCCAAGCGCGCGGTGAAGGCGCTGTTCGATCGCCGCTCGAAGATCGATCTCGTGGCCGACACCATCAATATCGAGACTGGCGCGTGGAAAAGCCGCCGCGCCAGCATCGGGCCGCCGAGCGATTCCTATTTCGAATATCTCTGGGACGGATGGCAGCTGTTCGGCGATGCCGATTTCAAGCGCTGGTACGACGTCCACACCGCCGCCATCGTTAAGTATCAGGCCACGCGTATGGACGGCCGGCTGTGGTTTCCCCAGGTCGATTTCGAGACCGGTGCAGTCCTCGATCATCACCAGAGCGAACTGGCCTCGTTTTATGCGGGATTGCTCGCGCAAGGTGGCGCGATGCAGCTTGGCAAGGACTATCTCGCGTCATGGGCCGACATTCAGGCGCGGTATGACGTGCTGCCGGAAGGCTATGACACCGCGAAGATGGCCCCGGATCGGATCACCAACGAACTCCGGCCGGAGTTTGTCGATTCCTGTCTCAATCTCTTCCTGCTCGAACCGGATGACAAATGGCGCGAACTCGCGCGCATCCACTACGAGAACATGAAGACGACAAGCCGCGCCAAATACGGCTTCACGATCATCGACGACATCACCGCCAAGCCGATGAAGCAGGGCGATCTTTGCCCAGGCTATTGGTGGAGCGAGCAGATGAAGTATTACTGGCTGCTATTTTCCGAAACCGGCCGCTTCGACTACAAAACCAATTATCTCTCAACCGAGGGCAATGTCTTCGTCGGTTTGAAATAGGGGCTTTATGCGGTTTTCGATTGCGTTCGCGGTAGCGGCTCTCACGATTGGCGCCGCACAGGCCGCTGACCTCGCCGGCGAAGTCAATCCGTTCATCGGCACGACCAATGGCGGCAACACCTATCCGGGCGCGACCCTTCCGTTCGGCATGGCCGCGTTCAGTCCGGAGGAGGTGCCGCTCCCCGGCCGTGACTATCCCATCGCCGCGCCCGGCGGCTACGAATGGCGCGCCAACGGCATCAAGGGCTTCAGCCTGACTCATCTCTCGGGTACCGGCTGCACGGGTGCGAGCGGCGACGTTCCCATCATGCCGGTGACCAAGCCGGTCGAGCTCTCGCCCGCGGCTGACGACAGCTTCGCGATGTATGCGAGTCTCTTCGATCACCACGACGAGGAAGCATCACCCGGCTGGTACAAGGTCGCGCTCACCAATGGCGTGACGGCAGAGCTGAGCGCCACCCTGCGCACGGGTTCCGTGCGGTTCACCTGGCCCAAGGACAAACCCGCCAATCTTCTGTTCCGTACGTCAGATTCCGAGATCGGAAGCAGCGATGCGTCCGTGAGCGTCGATCCGGCAAAGCGCGAAGTCACAGGCTCGGTCACCAGTGGCAATTTCTGCGGCTACCTCTCGCCCGACCGGCGCGAGAGCTATTACACACTCTATTTCGTGGCCGAGCTCGACCAGCCGTTCATGGCGGGTGGCGCGTGGCAGGACCTGACGCTCACGCCCGGTGCGCGCGAGGCACATGGCGGCACGAGTTATGGCGACCGCGGCCACCCTCCGGGACGCAAGGGCTCGGGCGCGTGGATCATGTTCGATCCGGCAACCGCGCCTGTCGTGAACATGCACGTCGGCATTTCTTATGTGAGCCTCGCCAATGCGCGCGCCAATCTTGCGGCCGAAAACCCCAAAGGCACGACGCTTGAACAGGTGCGCGACGCGGCGCGCAAAATCTGGAACGCAAAGCTCGGCCAGATCGCGGTGAAAGGTGGCACCAAGAACGAGCGGACCGTGTTCTACACCGCGCTCTATCATGTGCTGCTGGGGGAAAATACCTACAGTGATGGCAACGGCGATTACCTCGGCTTTGACAAGAAGGTGCACAAAGTCGCGGGCCGCCAGCGTGTGCAGTATGCGAATTTCTCCGGCTGGGACGTCTATCGCTCGCAACTGCAACTCGTCACATGGCTCGATCCGAAGACCGGCTCCGACATCGCGCAATCGCTGCTCAATCAGGCGAACCAGAACAATGGCGTGTGGGATCGCTGGACGCATCTGACCGGCGCCACCAGCGTGGTGAACGGCGATCCCTCGCCGCCCGCCATCGCCGCGATCCATGCCTTTGGCGGGCGCGATTTCGACGTCAAAGCCGCCTATGCCTCGCTTCTGAAAGCCGCGACGGTGCCGACCGCGCTCGATCTCAGCCATCGAGGCTGTCCGGTGCAGTGCGTGGGCGAGCGTCCCGGCCTCGATCAGTGGCTGAAGCTGCATTACATGCCGACGAACGCGCCGGGATGGGGAAGTGCTGCCGACACGCTCGAACTCGCCGCCGCGGATTTCGGCGTGGCGCAACTTGCCGAAGCCATGGGCGATACGGCGAACGCAAGGCTCTTCCGTCAGCGCGCGGGCTGGTGGCGCAATTTGTTCAATCCTGCGACAGGATACATCCAGCCGCGCAACGCCGATGGGATCTGGAAGACGGTCGATTTCAATGTCGAAAACGACGACGATTATGTCGAAGGCAGCGGCGCGCAATATCTCTGGATGGTGCCGTTCGATCCGAAAGGCCTGTTCGACGTGTTGGGCGGCGTGGACAAGGCGTCAGCGCGCATGAACGGCTTCTTCTATGCGGCGGATGGCACACTCGCCGTCACCAAATCGGGTTACGCGCACACCGAACTCGACAACGAGCCCTCCATCGCTTCGCCCTGGCTCTACGATTTTGCGGGCAGTCCGTGGAAGACGCAGGAGATCGTGCGCGCGGCGATGAAGCAGATCTGGATCAATGCGCCCAACGGCATATCCGGCAATGACGACCTTGGCGAGATGTCGTCGTGGTATGTGTGGGCGGCGCTTGGGATGTATCCGCTCTATCCGGGGCGCGCCGATCTCGTGCTCGGAAGCCCGCTGTTCGAGGACATCACCGTCACGCGGCCCGGAGGCGCACTCGCCATTCACGCGCATGGCGCCGCGATGGACGCGCCCTATATCACTGCGCTCTCCGTGGACGGAAAAGAAACAACCCGGCCATGGCTGCCCGCGCATTTTGTGACAAGCGGCGGTACGCTCGATTACACACTGTCGAAATCGCCCAACAAGAGCTGGGGCGCGGCTTCTCTGGACGTCCCACCCTCTTTCGGTCCGGGCACAGACTAAATGTCGGTGACTTGATAGGGTGCGCTTCGTTCAGCGCGGAGAATAGATGTGAAGGATTTTCGGGATCAAATCGCCTTCATCACCGGCGGCGCGTCCGGCGCAGGCTTCGGCCAGGCGCAAGTGTTCGGCCGCGCCGGTGCCAAGATCGTCATCGCCGATGTGCGTGCGAGCGCGATCGAGAAGGCGCTTGCGGACCTGAAGACAGAAGGCATAACAGCACACGGCATCGTACTCGACATCACGGACCGCGCCGGATACGCGCGCGCGGCCGACGAGGTTGAGCGCGTTTTCGGCGCACCGCCGACGCTGCTCTTCAACACGGCCGGGGTGAACAGCTTCGGGCCGGTCGAGAATTCCACCTATGACGATTTCGACTGGATCATCGGCGTCAATCTCGGCGGTGTGGTCAACGGCATGGTCACCTTCGTGCCGCGCATGATCAAAACCGGAAAGCCCGGCCACATCGTCACGACGTCATCGCTGGGCGGGTTGATGGGCAGCGCGTTTGCCGCGCCCTATTCCGCCGCCAAAGCCGCAGTCGTGAACCTGATGGAAAGCTATCGCCAGTCGCTCGAGAAATACGGCATCGGCGTCTCCGTGGTCTGTCCCGCGAACATCAAATCGAACATCGCCGAGGCCTCGAAGCTGCGCCCGGCACAATACGGCCAGAGCGGCTATGTCGAGAATGCCGATTCCATCGCCTCACTGCACTCGATCCACATCCACGGCATGGAACCGGTCGAGCTTGCCGGACACATCAAGCGCGGGATCGAGGAGAACCAGCTCTACATCATCCCCTATCCCGAGGCGAAGGATGGGCTGAAGAAGCATTTCGACGCGATCGTCGAGTCCGTGCTGCCACTGGAGGCCGATCCCGAAGGCGCGCGCAAACGCGTCGAAGCGTTGCAACGCTGGGCCGCTGACCGCGCACGCGTGTTCAGCAAGGGCGACAACCAGAGCTGAAGGAGGCTCCCATGGCCGTCACTGTCTATTTCGCAACCAATCGCCAGGTCACTACGCCAACGGACTACAAGAGCTACGGCACATCCATCGTCCAGCCGACGCAGCCGCAGGAGATCACCTACGGCACCGCCTATGTCGAGGATGCTGGTCTCACCGCCGACACCGTCGGCGCGATCAAATCGATCCAGGATATTTCGAAGGGCAGATTCAGTCAGCAGGCCGTGGCCGATCTTTCGAATCCGGGCCGTAACCTGCTCATCTTCCTGCACGGCTTCGACAACAGTTTCGAGGACGCCATCACGCGCGCGGCGTTCAATCAGCAATGGTTCCTGAAATCCAACGTGGCGGGCGGAAACACGACGGTCGTCGCATTCAGCTGGCCATCGCTCGGCAAGCTGATCTCCGTGCCGATTCTTCAGGAAGACTATTTCCATGACCAGATGATGGCCGGGCAGTCCGGCGCGCATATCATGTCGTTCTTCGCCAATCTGGAGCCCATCATCAAAAGCGCGCGGGCGAACGGTCAGCGATCCATCCTGCTTGCGCACAGTATGGGGAATTGGGCGCTGCAGGCCGGCGTCGAGAGCTGGTTCGCGCATGGCAACGGTGCTGCGAACCTGTTCGATGAAGCCGTGCTTGCGGCCGCGGACGAACGCTACGATAGTTTCAGCTTCCCGGCGCCGGGACGGCTCAGCGACCTCAAGCAACTCGCCAAGCGAATCTCGATCTACTTCAGCACCGCAGATGCCGTTCTGTGCCTGAGCATGTTCCTCAATCTCGGCGCACAGCGCATCGGCCAGCGGGGGCCGCATGACCGCCTTGACACAGGCCTGTTCCCGGCCGGCACCTATCGCATGGTCGACTGCTCAGGCTTCGACGACTACAACCGCGATTTCCAGGGATCGCACCAGTATTACCGCCGCTCGCCCAAAGCGCGCGCCGATATCGCGAGCATCATGTAGCGGGCGCGAGCTTGTCCTGCGTCCGCAATTCGAAGTCGGACGCGTCGTGGCGCTCGAGCAACTGCGTCGCCGGATCGCCGAACGGCTTGTTGACCATCCGCCCGCGCTTCACCGCCGGCCGTGCATTGAACGCCTCCGCCCAGCGCAGCACATGCGTATATTCATGCGCCGACAGGAACGTGGCCGCGTCGCCATAGGCCTCGCCCCGCGCGACATGGCCGTACCAGGGACAGGTTGCCATGTCAGCGATCGAATATTCATCGCCCGCCAGCCACTCGTTCTTTTCCAGATGGCGATTGAGCACGTCGAGCTGGCGCTTGGTTTCCATCGCATAGCGGTTGATCGCGTATTCGATCTTGATCGGCGCATAGACATAGAAGTGCCCGAAGCCGCCGCCGAGGAACGGCGCCGAACCCATCTGCCAGAACAGCCAGTTCAGGCACTCGGTGCGCTTGTAATGATCTTTCGGCAGGAAGGCGCCGAACTTCTCCGCGAGATAGACCAGGATCGAACCGGACTCGAAAACGCGCGTCGGCGGATTGGTCGAATGGTCAGCCATCGCGGGGATCTTCGAGTTCGGATTGATCGCCACGAAGCCGGAGCCGAACTGATCACCATTGCCGATGTTGATCAGCCAGGCATCGTATTCCGCGCCCTTATGACCAGCCGCGAGCAACTCCTCGAACATCACCGTGACCTTCACGCCATTGGGCGTGGCCAGCGAATAAAGCTGGAACGGGTGCTTGCCCACTGGCAATTCTTTGTCGTGGGTGGGGCCTGCGATGGGACGATTGATGTTGGCGAAGCGTCCGCCGGAATCCTTGTCCCAGGTCCACACTTTCGGCGGTGTGTATTCGGTCGTGTCGTTCATTTGAAAACTCCGGGCGGCGTCGATTGCGAAGGGCGCATCTAATCGTGTTCCCCGGAACCTGCCAAGCGCCGGAACGATCGAGAACCGCGTTCTCCGGAACTATCCCTCCGCCTGCGCTTTCCTGAAGAGTTCACCGCCGAGCAATCATCGGCGAAATCCACCAAGGGGGAATGAAAGGACACGCTTTTGCGAAGGCAGGGTCTTGTTCTGTTGTTGGCGACTGCAGCGATTGCGATGTCGGGGTGTGCGAAAAACGCGCAGCTTTCGCCTTCCGCCAGCTATGGCCCGAAGCCGGCTCTTCCCGCGCCATCAAAATACATCATTCCGCAAAACAACACTGCACCGTCCGCGTCCTGGCAGGGCGATGAGACGCCTGTCGCGCCACAAGCCCTGACGGTCAAAGCCTTCGCCAGGGATCTCGATCATCCGCGGTGGCTTTATGTGCTGCCGAACGGAGACGTGCTGGTCGCGGAATCCAACCACGGCACGCAATGGGCGGACACGATGGGATATGGCGGCTGGGTCGAAAGCCTCGTCCGCCGCGTCGAAGGGCTTTCGACGAAAAGCGCCAACAGGATTACGCTCTTGCGCGACAGCGATGGCGATGGTGTCGCCGATCAACGAACGGTCTTCCTTTCCGGCCTGAACGCACCCATCGGCATGGTTCTGGTCGGCGATACGTTCTATGTCGCCGACACCGATGCATTGCTCGCCTTCCCTTATCAATCCGGCGAAACGCACATCTCCGCGCCCCCTCGCAAGATCACGGATTTGCCGGCCGGCAAGATCGATCATCACTGGACCAAGAATGTGATCGCGAGCAAGGACGGCACCATGCTCTTTGTGACCGTCGGCTCGAACAGCAACGCCGGCGAGAACGGGCTGGACAACGAAGCGGGCCGCGCCGCGATCTGGATCGTCGATCCAAAGACAGGCGAACATCGCATCTATGCATCGGGCTTGCGCAATCCGAACGGTCTCGGCTGGTCGCCGGGAGGCGCGCTGTGGACTGCCGTCAACGAGCGCGACGAACTCGGCGGCGATCTCGTTCCGGACTACATGACCGCCGTGAAGGACGGCGATTTCTATGGCTGGCCCTGGAGCTATTACGGTCAGCATATCGACGACCGCGTGAAACCCGAAAATCCTGCGATGGTGGCCAAGGCTCTCGTTCCCGATTACGCGCTCGGCACACACACGGCATCGCTCGGCCTGACATTTACGGACGGCGCCGATCTCGGGCCGGAATTTTCGTCCGGCGTGCTGGTGGCGCAGCACGGCTCGTGGAATCGCGAACCGGTCAACGGCTACCGCGTCGCGTTCATCCCGTTTCGGGGCGAGCATCCTTCCGGCCCGCCAGTCGATTTCCTGAACGGCTTTCTGACACCGGACGGTCATGCCCATGGCAGACCGGTCGACGTCGTCATCGACAAGAAGGGCGGCGCTCTCGTCACCGACGACACCGGCAACATCATCTGGCGGATTAGCAAAAGCTGAGGACGATTTGCCTGGGGAACTTCTTTGCGGCCGACGCTTTATTGAGGAATGCGACTATCCATCTGGCACGCGACGGCCGAGTCACCCTCCGGCGAGGGTTACGAGGACGTCTTCGACCCACATAGCAACCATCTGCAGCCGGTCAGTCTCGACGACGGCACCTCCATCGCATGGCCGCCCGGCTGGTCGCAGAAAGACGCCGATCTCTGGCGCCGCGCCGTCGGTCTCGTCCGGCCTGCCTGAAATCTATTCGAGGCGCAGCGCGGGATTCAGCAAAAAAGCCGGGAAGAAATTCTTCCCGGCTTTTCTGACGAAGTGATCGATCGTTCTCTTACGGCTTGATCCGCCACACCGTGCCGGGGAAGAAGCCGCCCTGGCCCGCGACGCCATAGGTCGTGCCATAGAGGCGGCCCACCTTGTCGAGCCACACTTTCGAATAGGAGTACTGGCCGCCCGCACCGCCGGGGAAAGTATAGAGCACTTTCGACGACCACGAATTGCCCGTCTGCGGCGTCAGCTGGAACACCTCGCCGAAAGAGCTCGCGCCGTCCGCATAGGTCGTGCCGTAGATCGTGCCGTCGGCGCCCAGCGAAACCGTCTGCCATGGACCGTTGCCGGTGAAGCCCTGGCCGCCGGTGATGGTGTAGATGACGTTGTAGTTGCTGCCGTCGGTGTTCATCTGGAACACGTTGCCGTAGCTATTGGAGAAGCCGGCCGTCGCACCATAGAGCGTGCCGTTCGCATCCTGGATGAGACCGTCACGCGGCACTTCGCCATCGCTACCGCCAGCGAACGCGGGGAGCACCGAGAAGCCCCAATTGCCGCCGCCCTGTGCCGTCAGCTTGTAGACGACCCCGTAGTTGAACTGGCCATAGCCGGCGGTCGTGCCATAGAGATTGCCGTCCTTGCCGATGAGGACATTGCCCATCGGCTCACCGCCATCATTGTTGCCGGTGAAATTGTAGAGGACGCTTTCGCTCCACGCCTTGCCGTTCGGCGACAATTCGAACACCGTGCCAACGACGCCGGTGCCGCCCTGCGTGGTCGAGCCATAGAGATTGCCGGCGCTGTCCATCGTCAGCGAACCCACGGGCACGCCGCCGTCATTGCCGCCGGTGAAGCTCCACAAATTGCGATAGGTCCATGTGCCCTTGTGCTTGTGATGGGCGAGTTCGAACACAACGCCATTGCCGCTGGCGCCGCCACTGTAGGTCGTGCCGTAGAGATTGCCCTTGGCGTCCATCATCAGCGCGGCCTGCGGGTTGCTGCCATCGCTGCCGCCGGTGAAGGAATAGAGCGTCGTCTGCGTCCAGGCCGTCTGGCCCTCAGCCGGCGGGCTGAGTTCGAAGATCGCGCCAGCATGGTTGGCGCCGCCGCTGCTGGTCACGCCATAGAGATTGCCCTTGCTATCGCCGATCACGCCGGCATGCGGGAAGCTGCCGTCATTGCCACCGGTGAAAGAATAGAGCGTCGTTTCCTTGACCGCCGCCTCGCTACCTGTGGCCATGCACAGGATTGCCGCAGCCGTCGTCATCAATGCCACTTTATTACGCATGTGAGGTCCTGATCCTTTGCTGGTTAGGGGCGGCGACGGCAGATGCGTCAATCCGCGCGCGTTCTTTCATTGTATTGACGCAAAGGAGCGGCCATGTCCTGATTCAGATTCTGAAATTATCCTTACGTCGCACAAGTTTAGGAATGGGCAGCGAGCCATATCGCTTTGGCCGGTTCACACTCGATCCGGCAAACAAGGAACTCAGCGCAGATGGGGCTCATATCCCGCTCGGCGCAACGGATTTCCGCCTCCTTTTGGCCCTAATCGAACAAGCCGGATCGGTGGTGACCAAGGACGAGCTGATGTCGCGCGTTTGGGGCAAGGCGACAGTTGGCGACAATACGCTTCATGTCCATATCACTGCGCTGCGCAAAGCCCTGGGCGACGGGTTCATCGCGACCAAACAGGGCCGCGGTTATCGGTTTGTCGAACAGGTTGTTCATACTGCGCCTGCCCAGAAGCCACATCCCGGCAATCTTCCGGCGTATTCAGCGGGCGGTGCATCCCGCCTCGTCGGTCGGGAGAACCAGATCGAGATCGTGTCGGGCCTGCTTCTCCGCAAGCCGCTGGTGACGCTGGTCGGACCGGGCGGCGTGGGAAAGACCCGCCTGGCGCTTGAGGTCGCGAACGAACTCGCGCCTGCGTTCAGGGATAGCGCGTGGCTTGTGGAACTGGCCTCTGTCACCGACGGCGCATCGATGGCAAGCGCGGTTGCGACCGTTCTGGGCATCAAGATCGGTGAAAGCGCGACGCCGTTCGAAACGCTGGCGCGCCAGCTCGGCCGCAAAAATCTTCTGATCGTTCTGGACAATTGCGAGCAGATCATCGGCTTGTGCGCAGCCTTGTGCGAGGCCATTCTTGGTGCGGCGCCGGAAGTGCGCATCGTGGCGACGAGCCGCGCCCTTGTCCTGCTTCGGCGAACAGGTGTTCGAAGTACCGCCGCTCGCTCTTCCTGGCGAAGGTTCGCCCGATGCGTCCGCGATCCGCAAAGCCGCTGCGGTCGAATTGTTTGTCGAACGCGCGAAGGGCCTGAACAGCGATCTCAATCTGAGCGACAACGATGTCGCGATCATCGCGCGGCTCTGCCGCCGTCTCGATGGTCTGCCGCTCGCCATCGAGATGGTCGCAAGCTGGGCCGGTGTTCTGGGTCTTCCGGCGCTGGAAGCAAAGCTGGACGATCCGTCTAAGAGCTGGCTGGGTGCGCGGCGTACGGCGCCGCTCCGCCATTCCACACTCCGCGCGACGCTGGAATGGAGCTACGACCTGCTGTCGCCAGAGGAACAGACTGTGCTCCGCCGCCTCGCCGTCTTCGCCGGACCGTTTTCGATGACCGCGGCGGAAGCCGTCGCTGCCGCAGGCAATCTCGCAGCCGATGACGTTCTGAACCTCACCGCGCGGCTTATCAGCAAATCCATGATCGCGATCGTACCGGGATCGCACGAGAACCTCTATCGCCTGCTCGAGACTACGCATGCGGTGATGCTCGAAAAGCTGAATGCGTCGGACGATGCAGGCGCCACGCGGCAGAAGCACGCCGCGTTCGTGCTCAAGGTCCTACAGCAGGCGATGCTCGACTGGGAAACGATGAGCGACGCGATGTTTCTCGAACGCTATGCGCCGATCCTCGACGATCTGCGCAGCGCGCTCGACTGGTCGATGCGCGAGAACCACGAACTTGCCATCGCGCTCGCGGGCAGCTCGTGGCCGTTGTGGCGCGAATTGCCTGTCCGCGCGGAAGGAAGACGGCGGTTGAGCGCGGCCGTAGCGCTCCTGAACGCCCATACGCCGCATGGACTCGAAGCCCATCTGCGGCGCGGGTTGGGTGAACTCTATTTCAACACCGCCGCCGTAAAGAACGCGCGCCAGGAATTCGAGCGTGCCGTCGCGCTGTTCCGTACCCTGAACGACACCCAAAATCTGGGCAGCGCGCTCGCCGCCTTCGGCTACGCATCCCTCATGCTCGGCAACATCCAGGAAGGCCACGCGTCGATCGAGGAGGCGCTGAAGATCATAGCGCGCGCACGCCGCCCGCGCGCGCTTGCGGCTGCATGGTCCGTCAAGTTCTGTCTCGAGGCCCGTTTGAAATCATCCGCCGTCCGCGAAGCCGGCATGAAGGCCGTGCGGTTGTGCGAGCTCGTGGGCGCGGATCGCTCCGCCCTTGTCGTGTCCGCCAATCTTGTCGAGGCCATTCTGGAAATGGGCGACACGGATGCTGCGATCTCCAGCGGCCACGCCTTGATCGCCCGCCTCAGGGACACCTATCACACGGACGTCCTCGGGTACGTGCTGGGCATGGTCTCCACGGCTCTGACGCTACGGGGCGATGTGGAGCCGGCACTGACAGCCGCGCAGGAAGCGGTGCCTCTGCTGCGTGACGAAGGCATGTTGTTCTGGTTCTTCGATCATCTGGCGCTGCGCCTCGCCCTTGCGGGAAATGTCAAAGACGCGGCACTCGTGTCGGGGTATGCCGACTCGCTGTTCAAGGAATTCGGCCGCCCGCGCGAGCCCGTGGGCGAGGAAGCCGTGAACCGGCTGGAGCGCATTCTGCGCACATCGCTGTCCGACAGCGAACTCCAGCAAGGGCGCACGATCGGCGCCCAACTGAGCGAAGATCGCGTGATTGCCTTGTCGTTAGGCCAGTAACCTCAATCCGGTGCCACGGCGGTCGCCTCGATCTCAACCAGCGCCGCGTCTTCGATCAGCGCTGCGACTTGGACGACCGACATGGTTGGGAAGTTGCGGCCCATCACGCGGCGATAGATCTCGCCGACCTCTCTGGCCTGCGAAAGATAAGCGCGCTTGTCGGTGATGAACCACGTCAGCCGCACGACATGTTCGGGCCCCGCGCCAGCCTCGGCAAGCACGGCGACGATATTGAGCAGCGCCTGCTCGAACTGCCCCGGAAAATCGTGGCGTTCGAATTTGCCGTCCTTGTTCCAGCCGATCTGGCCGGCGAGGAAGACAAGACGGCCCTTCGCCTCGATGCCGTTGGCATAGCCTTTGGGCCGCGCCCAATCCGCTGGTTGCAGCGTGCGCATCGTCAATTCCCCTCGAACACCGGTTGGCGCTTCGCCGCGAACGCCTCATAGGCGCGGCGGAAATCCTGCGTCTGCATGCAGATCGCCTGCGCCTGCGCTTCCATCTCGATCGCCACATCCAGGCTGACTGCCCATTCGGTGTTGAGCTGCGTCTTGGTGATGCCGTGCGCCCAGGTGGGACCAGATGCGAGCGACTTCGCCATCTCCATCGCCGTGCCCATCAATTCTTCCTGACCCACGATGCGATTGTGGAAGCCCCAGTGGTCGCCTTCTTCCGCGCTCATGAAACGGCCGGAGAACAGGAGTTCCGATGCGCGGCCCTGCCCGATCAGGCGCGGCAGGATCGCACACGCGCCCATGTCGCATCCGGCAAGGCCGACGCGCGTGAACAGGAACGCGGTCTTTGCTTTTGGCGTCGCGATGCGCATGTCAGAGGCCATGGCGATAATCGCACCAGCGCCCGCGCAGATGCCGTCGATGGCCGAGATGATCGGCTGCGGGCAACCGCGCATCGCCTTCACCAGATCGCCGGTCATGCGCGTGAAGTCGAGCAGCCCGGTCATGTCCTTTTCAGTCAGCGGCCCGATGATCTCGTGCACGTCGCCGCCGGAGCAGAAATTCCCGCCCGCGCCGGTCACGACCACGACCTTCACATCGCGCACATAGACGAGGTCGCGGAACATATCGCGCAATTCGGCATAGGATTCGAAGGTGAGCGGATTCTTGCGCTCCGGCCGGTTCAGGGTGACGGTCGCGATGCCATCTGCGAACTCCCATTGGAAATGCTTCGGGCTGAAATTGGCGGGGTTCATAGTCCGCTCCTTTCGATAGATGTCTTGACGCGGCCAAGGCCGCTCAGAAGAGGATTGATCTCGGTGGCGCCCAGATCGCCGAGCAGTTGCTCGATCCAGGCTTCGTGGGCCGCGGCATAGGTACGGAAATCGCGCCGCCCCTTCGCTGTCAGCTTTACGCGCAGCACGCGGCGGTCGGACTTGTCCTGGAGGCGCGTGACCAGCCCGTCCTCGACCAGGCGCGCGACGATGGCGGTGACGTTGCCGTTGGAGACGAGAAGGTGTTCGGACAACGCGCTCATGGTGAGCCCATCCGGCTCGCGATCGAGCGCCGCCATGACGTCGAAGCGCGGCAGCGTGGTGTCGAAGCGCGCGACCAGCATCGCCCTCGCCTTCTTCTCGATGGCGGTGGCGCAAGAGAGAAGCCGCAGCCACAGCCTCAGGCGCTGCTTGTCGCTCACAGCTCGCCCCCCGCGATGGTGAGCGCCTGACCGGTAACCGAACGCGCTTCGTCCGAAACGAGATAAGCGACAACGGCTGCAACTTCTTCAGGCTGAATAAGTCGGCCTTGCGGGTTGAGAAAGCCGGCACGGGCTTCTTCTTCATCACGTCCCGTCTTCGCGACGATGTTGTCGACCGCGTCCCGCACGATGTCGGTCTCGGTATAGCCGGGACAGACGGCATTCACCGTAATGCCTGTTGCAATCAGCTCCGCCGCGAGCGCGCGGGTAAGGCCGAGGAGCGCGTGCTTGCTTGCCGTGTAGGCCGACACATAGGCGTAACCCTTGAGCGATGCCGTGCTCGCGATATTGACGATACGGCCCCAGTTGCGTCCGCGCATGAACGGCAGCACGGCGCGCGTCACATGCACGGCACCCATCACATTGGTGCGCCACATGTCGGACCAGTCAGCATCGCTCTGCTTGTGAAACGGCGCGGTGCGCACGATACCGGCATTGTTGACGACGATGTCGAATTCACCACCAATTTCGTGCGCCGGATCGGTGACGTCCGCGACGATATGCGCAAAGCCCGTCGCCTCCAGCTTCGCAGGGTTGCGGCCGAGCACCATGACCTCGCAGGTTTCGGCAAGCTTGTGCGCAACAGCGAGCCCGATGCCGCCGCCGCCGCCGGTGACGAGAGTGCGCCTCATGCGATCATCGCCATCTGACCGGCTCTCTCCAGGTTGATCGCGAGCTGGCGATAGCCGCTGTGATACTGTACCGGCACAGGAGGCTCCGCGTATTTCTGTTCGGCCGCCGCACGCAGCGTCCAGTTGGGATCCATTTGATGCGGCCGCGCCAACGCGCAAAGATCGGCGCGCCCGGCGGCGAGGATCGAGTTGACGTGGTCGATCTCATAGATGTTGCCGACCGCGATCGTCGGCACACCGAGTTCGTTGCGAATGCGGTCCGAGAACGGCGTCTGAAACATGCGGCCATAGACCGGCTTCTCGGTTTTGGTCACCTGGCCCGACGAGACGTCGATGATGTCGACGCCAGCTTCGACGAAGGCGCGGCTGATCTCGACCGCCTCCTTTGGAGTCACAGCATCGTCGCCCGCCCAGTCATGCGCGGAGATACGAACCGACATCGGCCTTTCTTTTGGCCACACCGCGCGCATGGCGCGGAAGACTTCCAGAGGAAAGCGCAGGCGGTTCGCCAGCGAGCCGCCATATTCGTCGCGGCGCCGGTTCTGGGTCGGGCTGATGAAGGCGGACAGCAGATAGCCGTGTGCGCAATGCAGCTCGAGCATGTCGAACCCGGCGCGCGCCCCGCGCTCGGCAGCCGCGACGAATTCGTCTCGGACCTTCTCCATATCGGTGCGCGTCATCGGCATGGGCACAGCGTTCTCGTCGGTCCACGGCACATCCGACGGCGCCATCAGCGGCCAGTTGTCCAACGCCAGCGGCTTGTCGGTCCCTTCCCACGGCACGCAGGTCGAGCCCTTCGCGCCGCTGTGACCGAGTTGCAGACAGACCTTCGCGCCCGAATGGCCATGCACGAAATCGACGATGCGCGTCCACATCGCTTCCTGCGCGTCATTCCACAAACCAGGACAAGCTGGTGTGATGCGTCCTTCCGGAGAGACGCAGGTCATCTCGGTATAGACCAGCCCCGCCCCGCCCAGCGCGCGCGCGCCGTAATGCACGAGGTGGAAATCGTTCGGCAGGCCGTCTATGGCGGAATACATCGCCATGGGCGAGACGACGACGCGGTTCTTGAGCTCCATCCCGCGCAGCCTGAACGGCGCGAACATCGGCGGCACGGGTTTGCCAGAAAACCAGGTTTCAAGTCCGGCAAGCCACGCCGGATCGCGCAGGCGGAGATTCTCGTGGCTGACCCGCTGGCTGCGGGTGAGCAAGGTATATGCGAACTGCATCGGATCAAACGGAAGATAGCGCTCGACCTCCTCGAACCATTCTGTCGAATTGCGTGCGGCGCTCTGCAGTTTCAGCGCTTCGAGTTGGCGCGTATCGTAGTAGCGGTTCAGCGCTTCGGGCTTGCCGTCGGTCAGAACCCTGGAGAGTTCGATCGCGTCTTCCAGCACCAACTTGGTTCCCGAGCCGATGGAGAAATGCGCCGTGTGCGCGGCGTCGCCCAGCAAAATGATCTTCTCATGCCGCCACTCGTGGCACAGCACGCGCCGGAACTGGAGCCAGGCCGAGCCACGGATATGAGCCGCGTTGGTCATGAGTTCGTGACCGCCAAGGTGTTCGGCGAACAGTGCCTCGCAGACGCGGCTCGACTCTTCCTGACTCATGTTGCCGAAGCCGAACTTCGCGAAGGTCTCGGGCGCGCATTCCACGATGAAGGTCGCGGTGTCCTCATCGAACTGATAGGCGTGCGCCCATATCCAGCCGTGTTCCGTCTTCTTGAAAATGAAGTTGAAGGCGGTGAAGCGCTGATGGGTACCGTACCATATGAAATGGTTGCGGCGGGTCTCGATCTCGGCCTTGAAGTCCTGCGCAAAGGCTGTGCGGAATTTGGAGTTGATGCCGTCGGAGGCGATGACCAGATCGAAGTCCTTCAGCACCGCACTGTCCGGCTCGACCTCCGTTTCGAAACGGATCTCGACGCCCAACTCGCGCGCGCGATTTTGCAGGATTTCAAGCAATCGCTTGCGGCCGATACCGATGAAGCCGTGCCCCGAGGACGTGATCTTCGCGCCGTTCACATGCACGTCGATGTCGTCCCAATGGGCGAGTTCGTCGATCATGCTCCTGGCGCTGACGGGGTCGTTGGCTTTCAGGTTCTCCATCGTCTGATCGGAGAACACCACTCCCCAGCCGAACGTGTCGCCCGGGCGGTTGCGCTCGAACACCACGACCTCGTGCGCTGGGTCGCGCAGCTTCATCGAAATCGCGAAATAGAGGCCGCCCGGCCCCGCGCCCACGCAGGCAATCTTCATCGAAACCGTCTCTGCGATTCCTGTTCTGTATAAATTTTATGCTTGAAATATTCAAGCCAAAAATATTTTCCGGCGCCCGCTGAATCCGTTGATTTCCCGGTACTTTGGAGTGACACTCACGCCGCTTAAGAACACCCGGAAGGACGAGATGTCTCAATCCGCGCTCCAGGCTTTCGCGACCGGGGTCGCGTCCGGCCGTATCCGCACCGTCGATCTGACACAGACCCTTTCTGCGGATACACCAACGCTCATCCTGCCGCCGCCCTTCGGGCAATGTGCACCGTTCAAGATGGAAGAGATCTCGCATTACGACGAGCGTGGCGTCGCCTGGTACTGGAACAATTTCTCGATGGGCGAACACACCGGCACGCATTTCGACGCGCCGATCCACTGGGTGACCGGCAAGGACCTCAAGAACAACACGCTCGACACCATCGTGCCGAGCGACTTCATCGCGCCTTCGGTCGTCCTCGATTTCTCCAAGCAATGTGCGGAGAACCCGGACTTCCTGCTCTCCAACATGGATATCGACGATTGGGAAAAAGTGCACGGCCGCATTCCGCCGCGCTCCTGGGTGCTGTTCCGCAGCGACTGGTCGAAGCGCACGGGCGATGCCTATACCAACCGCCGCGAGGATGGCGCACACACGCCGGGTCCTTCGCCCGAAGCCGTGCGCTTTCTGGTCGATGAACGCGACGCACTCGGCTTCGGTGTGGAGACTATCGGTACCGATGCAGGACAGGCCCATCTGCTCGAGCCGATGTACCCGGCACACACGCTGTTCCATGGCGCGGGCCGCTACGGGCTGCAATGCCTCACCAACCTCGATCAGTTGCCGCCGACCGGTGCTGTGATCGTGGCTGCACCGCTCAAGATCCGCAACGGATCGGGCTCGCCGTTGCGCGTGCTCGCGCTCGTCGATGGCTGAACGATCCTTCAAGGCGGAAGTGGAGCAGCTTCGCCTCGGCGCGGGCGATGAGTTTCGCGGCGAAGGCATCCTCGCTGTCACCAAAGCGCTGCTGCAGGCTGGTGTTGCCTATGTCGGCGGCTATCAGGGTTCGCCGATTTCGCATCTGATGGATGTGTTCGCCGACGCCGACGACCTTCTGAAAGAGCTTGGCGTCCATTTCGAGACCAGCGCCAGCGAGGCCGCGGCGGCCGCGATGTGTGCGGCCTCGGTCAACTATCCCCTGCGTGGCGCGGTGGCCTGGAAATCCGTGGTCGGCACCAACGTCGCGTCCGACGCGCTGTCGAACGTCGCGTCGGGCGGTGTCACCGGCGGCGTGCTGGTGATCGTGGGCGAGGATTACGGCGAAGGTTCCTCGATCATGCAGGAGCGCGGCCACGCCTTCGCGATGAAATCGCAGATGTGGCTGCTCGATCCACGGCCGAACCTGCCATCGATCGTGGCTGCGGTCGAAAAGGGGTTCGAGCTGTCCGAAGCCTCACACACGCCGGTGATGCTGGAGTTGCGGGTGCGCGCCTGTCACCTGCACGGGCGCTTTACGGCCAAAGATAATGTGCGTCCGCGTTTTACCGTTCAGGATGCCGCGAACAGCCCGGTGCGTGATACCGACCGGATCGTGTTGCCGCCGGCGAACTTCCTGCACGAACGCGAGAAGATCGAACAACGCTGGCCTGCCGCGATAGAATTCGTGCGAGAGAACAGGCTCAACGAACATTTCGGGCCGGCGGGTGGCGACATCGGCATCATCGTCCAGGGCGGATTGTTCAACACGCTCAACCGCGCCCTCGAACTGATGGATCTGTCGGACACGTTCGGCGATACCAAGCTTCCCGTCTATGTGCTCAACGTCACCTACCCGCTGATTCCTGACGAGGTGCGCGACTTCTGCGCCGGCAAGCGTGCCGTGCTGATCGTCGAGGAGGGCCAGCCCGAATTCATCGAGCACGAGCTCAACACCATCCTGCGCCGCGCCGATCTGCAGACACGCATCGTCGGCAAGGAGATCTTTCCCCGCGCCGGCGAATACACCGGGCAGGTCTTGAAAGACGGGGTGGCGAAATTTCTTTCGCAATGGGCCGGAGCGCCAGAAGCATCAAAGCCGCCCGTGCACGATCCCGCGCTAGCAAAGGAAGTGCCGCAACGTCCCGCGGGCTTCTGCACCGGCTGTCCAGAGCGTCCGCTCTTCACAGCCATGAAGCTGGTTCAGCGTGAACTCGGCGAACATCATGTGAGCGCGGATATCGGCTGCCATCTATTTTCCATCCTGCCCCCGTTCAACATCGGCAACACGACGATGGGTTACGGCCTTGGCACTGCGGGCGCCTCCGCGTTCCGGCGTCACGACGGCAAGCGCCCCATCGCCGTGATGGGCGACGGCGGCTTCTGGCACAACGGCCTGACCAGCGGCATCGGCAATGCGGTGTTCAATCGCGACGACAACCTCACCATCGTGGTCGACAATGGTTATTCGGCCGCGACCGGGGGACAGGACATCCTGTCTTCCGCCGCGCAGAACGGCACACGCTCCACGCGCCATGCGATCGAGACCGCCATCCGCGGTGTCGGCGTGAACTGGGTACGCACCATCGACAACACCTACAACGTACGGCAGATGCGCGACACGTTACGCGAAGCGCTGACCTCGAAGAACAAGGGGCCGAAGGTCGTTATCGCCCAATCGGAATGCATGCTGAACAAGCAGCGCCGCACACGGCCGCTGTTCAACAAGGCCGTGAAAGAGGGAAAGCGCGTGGTGCGCGCGCGCTTTGGCGTCGATTCGGAAACATGCACCGGTGATCACGCCTGCATCCGCTTGTCGGGCTGTCCCTCGCTGACTGTTAGGCCCAATCCCGATCCCTTGAAGATCGATCCCATCGCGCATGTCGACAATTCGTGTGTTGGCTGCGGGCTGTGCGGGGAAGTGAGCCACGCCGAAGTCCTTTGTCCGTCGTTCTACAAGGCCGAAATCGTGTTCAATCCCACCTGGTGGGATCGGCTTAAAGCGCGTTTGCGGGCTGGCGTGATCGGACTCCTGCAGCATGCCTGACGAGCGCCGGCGTATCACCATCGCCATCCTCGCGCTGGGCGGCCAGGGCGGCGGCGTGCTTGCCGACTGGCTGACATCGCTCGGCGAGGCGCAGGGCTACTACGTGCAGGCGACATCCGTGCCCGGCGTGGCGCAGCGCACGGGATCGACGGTCTATTACCTGGAGTTTTTCCCCGAGGAGGCACTTTCCGGCCGCGCGCCGGTGCTTGCGCTGATGCCGGCGCCCGCGGATGTCGACATCGTGGTTGCCTCGGAATTGATGGAGGCCGGGCGCGCGATCCTGCGCGGCTTCGTGAGCAAGGACGGCACTACGCTTATCACCTCCACACATCGAATTTACGCCATCTCCGAGAAATCGGCGACCTCAGGCGGTCTCGCCGACGGCGCGAAGGTGCTCGATGCCGCGCGCAGAGACGCGAAAGCACTGGTCGCCTTTGACATGGACGAAGCCGCATCGCGCACGGGAAGCGCGATCAGTGCCGTCATGCTGGGCGCAATCGCGGCGAGCGGTGCGCTGCCCTTTCCACGCTCGGCGTTCGAGGAGGCGATCCGCACGAGCGGCATCGCGAGCAATGCCAACCTTGCCGGCTTTGCCGCGGGCTTCGACGCCCCGAACGGCGACATTGCTGCTCCGGTGACCCTCGACACCGACGCCATCATCGCGCTGGGCGTGCAACGCCTGACGGACTACCAGGACGACGCCTATGCTGCCCTCTATCGAAAGCGGCTGGAGGCATTCGCCGATCCGACGCTGAAGCGCGAAGTGGCGCGTGCGCTCGCGGTGTGGATGTCCTACGAGGACGTGATGCGTGTGGCGCAGCAGAAGGTTCGTGCCTCGCGCATGGCCACCGTGCGCACCGAGGTCGATGCGCGGCCCGATCAGATCCTGCACGTGACCGAATACATGCACCCGCGTTGGCAGGAGCTGTGCGACACGCTTCCGGCGGGACTCGGCCGACGGCTCGCCCGCGAGGGAATTATCAAGCGGCTATTCGCACCTCTGTTCGAGAAAGGTCGACACGTCCGCACGACGGGCGTGTTCTGGTTCGCCATGCTAAGCGCGCTTGCGGCCCGGCGGCGCAGCCGGCGCGGCACGCTGCGTTTCGCCGAGGAAAATGCTCGCATCGAGGCCTGGCTGTCCGCAATCGCAGACGCGGCGCGCGACGATATGCCCGCCGCGATCGAACTCGCGCGCTGCCAGAACCTCATCAAGGGCTATGGCGAAACTCATGCGCGCAGTTTGCGGAAATTCTCCGAAGTGATGGCCGCTTATAAGGCACTCGGCCGCGACACCGGCAAAGCCGCAACACTCCGCGCACTGCGGGAGCAAGCGCTCAAGGCCGAATAGTCGTGGTTACGAAGCCGCCGCAATTCTCTCCTGCCGCAGCTGCGAGCGGCGGACTTTTCCGGCATCGTCGCGCAGCGGTTCGGCAACGAACTCAATCGAGCGCGGGCACTTGTAGCGCACCAGCCGGGCAGCGAGATGGGCCTCCAGATCGGCCTGCGTCAGCCCATCCTTAGGCTGGACGATGGCGTGCACGCGGCTCCCGAGATCGTCGTCAGGAAGCCCGATGACGCAGCTTGACTGCACGAGCGGATGCTCGTCGATCGCCCCTTCCACCTCCGCCGGATAGACGTTGGCGCCCCCAACCAGAATCATGTCCGTACGGCGGTCGGCGAGATAGAGATAGCCCTCGTCATCCACCCAGCCGATGTCGCCGATGGTTTCCCAGCGGCCCTCGAGCTGGCGCGTTTCCGCGCCAAGGTAGCGATAGGTGGCGGGCAATCCTTCCTTCTGCCGCATGAAGATCTCGCCGACCTCGCCGCGCGGCAACATCGTGCCGTCCGCAGAAAACGCCTCGATCTCGGAATTGAGAAGCGGGCGGCCGACCGAACCGCGATGTGCTAGCCATTCCTTGTCGCTGATGATGGTTGCGGCAACGCCCTCCGTCCCGCCATAGAGCTCCCACAACACGTCGGGTCCTAACCAATCGATCCAGGCTTCCTTGAGCCAGGGCGGACACGGCGCCGCGAGATGTCACACGGTCCTGAGCGACGACAGGTCGTAACGCTTGCGCACCTCTTCCGGCAGTCGCCAGATGCGGCTCATCATCGTCGGCACGAGATACACCCAGGTTGCGCGATGTTTCTCGATCAGCCGCAGCGTTTCTTCGGCGTCGAATTTCGGCATGATCACAACCGGCGCGCCGACCATAAGCGCCGGAAACACCGTCACGATCGGGCCGTTGTGATAGAGCGGCCCGGGCATCAGCACGACATCGTCCGGCGTGATGCGCATGCGCGCGGCCGCCACGGTCATCACGACGCCGGGCTGGCCGGCCACGATCAGCTTTGGCCGTCCCGTCGATCCGCCGGACGTCGGCGCCTTCCACGACGGCGAAATGACATCGGGCAAATCGCTTTCATCGTCAGAGGCATTCAATAGATCGGCGGTCGCGACCACAGGGCGGCCGATATCCAGCGGTGCATCGCTGATCACGATTGGAGAGTTCGCCAGATCGATGATCGCCTTCATCTCCGCGAGCGGCAGCCGCCACGACACCGGCTGCGGCACGGCGCCGATCTTCCAGGCGGCATAGAACGCCTCCACGAAACCGGTGCCGTTCGGTAAAGCGATGGTGAGGAAGTCACCGTGGCGGACGCCGTGCGCCAGAAGCCCGCGCGCCATCCTGTTCGTGCGGCGATGAAGATCGCGCCAGCTGCGCTTGTCGTCCGCACATGTGACGGCCAAAGTATCTGCCTTCGCCGCGGCCATCGCCGACAGGCCCGTCCCAAGCGAAGGCGGATCCGGATCAGGCGTGAATGCAGCCAGGGTCTGGTGAATGCTGTTCATGGGCCATCGCGGAGTGTGGAGATGTCTCGCATACTCAACAAATAAGAAAAAAGTTCAATCTATGCACCTACCAAGCAATACTTTGAACAAGTCCGAGAGAACATATCGATTTGCAATTGGCGTACTCCGCAGACTCGGGAGATTTCAAGACAAGTCCGGGATTTCGAGCGAGCGCCGCTTCGTAGATCGAGTATTCCGCGCTCAGATTCCAATACTGTTTTCGCGCAACAGCATCGGCAACTTTTTCCGAATGATTTTTGGTGAATTTGTAATGCAAGATTCCCAGTACGCATGGATCGGCCAAATGCGGGCTCGGCGGCCAGATATAGTGGGGACTGGCGACAAACTCTCCTGGATCGAGTCTCAACAAGGGATACTTCGTCAGTTCGGGATCGAAGTCGACGTCCAAACTCGAAAAAACGCGGCGCCGCATACCGCCGCGGCAGGATATCATTTCTGGTCGCCGAACCTCGGTGTAAGGACCTAGGTCAAAGAAGCGATGTTCGCTACGCAAGCAATCGCTCGCGGTCGATAGTTGGCCGAGGGGTCGATCGCCGTACATGTCGACCAGCATGCCTCGAGCAACCCTGCGCTGCTGCAACTCCAGGCGCAGAACCAAGTCTGCGAACCCATGTCTCTCGATGCCGTCGAAGACCACATGCTCGTCCGCATCGGCGATCAGATACCACCTCGCATAGCCATGCCGGAGGATGATCTGGTTGATCCACCCTTGCTTACGCGCTGTGCTGAATTGATCGGTTTGCGAGTAAACATCCGTATCGGGCTGAGAACAGAGGAACTCCAGAGTGCCGTCCGTGGAGCCGTTGTCGATGATCGCAAACCGGCGAATACCGGCTTTGCGATAATGTTCCAAATATTCTCCAATGACGGCCATCTCATTGCGGACGACGGAGATCACGATCGGATGGTTGGAGTCGGGAACGGCATCACGCGAGGCTGAAACGGGAAGCAACCGGTTCGAATACAGAGCCGTAAAGAATTCTGTGAGATCCGGAGGCGGAAAATTGCGCCGGCCGTTCGCACCTCGTTTGGATATTTTGCTCAACGCTTCGGCGTGTAGAAGGGCAACCATTTCGAGACCATTACTGTGATTCTGATTGACCACATCAGTTTCAGGATCGCTTAATACAATGTCGCGCAATTCGTGCTGGGCAAGAAACGCTTTCACGTTTTCGGTGAGCTGCTTTTGCCCCGTATCGCTTATTTCAATGTCTTTAAACGCTTCCTGGAGAACTTCAGGAAGGCCTCGGAACAGGCTTGCGAGAAATTGAATATCCTGCCGGACGACTTTCGCCAACGCGCTTTGAATGTCTTTGCCCAGTCCCAATATGAATTTGGGACCAAACCTGTCCGATTCGGTCCCTGGCCAGGTCGAAAATAGCTGCTGGTCCTTCAGGGAGTTGCGAAACTCAAGGCCGAACCATCTGGGCGAGGATATGACCTTGAATCGCGCCTTACGCGTGTCAGCGCCGACTCGCAGATAAGGGACGAGCAGATCCAGAAGGATGTGCTGCTCATGTTCGGTCGCGTGGTTGACTACTGCGTACATGCCCCAAAATTTGTTTCGTATCAGCCCTCTCGGAGAATAGGGCATCGCCGCCCTTTCTTCTAGGCGCAGTTGCGGATAGCCATATACTTTGAATCAAATAGCTAGAAACCAAGACACGGTGATCCCCTGTGGGCGCGGGGAAAGCTCACAAGCCAAGCACCAATCGCGCGATGATGTTGCGCTGGATTTCATTCGAGCCGCCATAGATCGAGGCCGCGCGGTTATTGAGGTATCGGGGCATGGTAAAAAGGCTGTGCGCCGGCCCGACGGCTGGAACATTGGACGCGGGCTTGCGGGCGTCAGGCTGAACCGCGAGCGCATAGTACGCCGCGATCTCGATCGCGAGCTCGTCGAGTTTCTGCATCGCTTCGGTGCCCTGCATCTTGAGCATCGAGGATGTCGGACCTGGGTTGCCCCCTGCTGTCAGCGCGCTCATCACGCGGTGCTCGGACATCTCGATGGCGAGCACCTTTACCTCTGCCGCTGTGAGCCGCTGACGGAAAGCGCCGTCGTCTAGCAGCCGGTTCCCGGCCCCGTCGGCTTCCACTGCCGCTATGGCCCGCAGGCGTTTGAGCGCGCTTTTCAGACCTGCCCCCGAAGCACCGCCGCGTTCGAATTCGAGCAGGTATTTTGCGACGGACCAGCCGCGGTTTTCTTCGCCCAACCGGTTCGTCTTGGGCACACGGACATCATCAAAGAAGACCTGGTTCACCTCATGTTCGCCGGCAAGCGTGATGATCGGCTTCACGCTGATGCCCGGGGACGCCATGTCTAGCAGCAGGAAGGTTATGCCCGCCTGCGGCATCCCGTCGAACCGCGTGCGCGCAAGGCAGAACATGCGGTTCGCCCAATGCGCGTGCGTCGTCCAGATCTTCGTGCCATTGAGCACATAGTCATCATCGTCCGGTGTGGCCCGCAACTGCAGCGAGGCGAGATCGGAGCCGGACCCCGGCTCGGAATAGCCTTGGCACCAGTAGTCCTCGCCGGAAAGGATCCGCGGCAGATAGTACGCTTTCTGCGCCTCCGTGCCGTAGCGCATGATGCACGGCCCCGCCATGCGCAGGCCCATCGGCGACAGGCTGGGGGCATGAGCCCGGGCGCATTCGGAGGCGAAGATGTAGCGCTGCATGACGCTCCAGCCTGGCCCGCCATAGTGCTTCGGCCATGCCGGCGCCGCCCACCCACGCGCATGGAGTATCCTCTGCCATACGAGGCTATGTTCCTTGTCAGTGAAAACGCTTGTGGGGTTTCGTCCGGCTTCGCGCAGGTATCCCGGGAGCGATTGGTCCAGAAATGCGCGCACCTCATCGCGAAATGCGCGGTCTTCCGCAGAGAGTGCGAGATTCATGGATCGCACTCCGCAACAAGTCTATCGACGGATATCCCGGAAACCAGCTTCCCGTTACGGTACGATCGGTCAACTATCATATGGCGCCAAATGTTGAGGCGGCAGCGACGATTGTCAAACCGGCCGGCTCTGGCGGCGCTCACCACTCTATGCGCATATAGCACGCGACCTATTTCCGGCAGCCTGCGGCAACTTCTATGAACGCAATCGACCTGGAACAGGTGCAGATGTCCGCAGCTGAGCGCGACAGATTTGCCGCCGAACTGGGCGAAGCACGTTGCTATTTCGAGTTGGGCATGGGCGGCTCGACGCTGATGGCGGCGCGCTCCGGTGTAGAGCAGATCGTTTCCCTGGATTCCGACAACACCTCGATCGAAGCCGTGCGTGCGCACCCGGATATCACCCCGCGATGTGCAAACGGCAGCATGAGCCTTCTCTATGCCGACGTAGGACCCGTGGCTGACTGGGGGCGCCCGGCAGACCGGAGTGCCGTGCGTCAATGGAGCCGGTATATCTCCACAGGCTGGGCAGAATGGGCGCGGCGCCAGAGCCTTCCCGATCTCGTTCTTGTCGATGGGCGGTTCAGGGTCGCGTGCTGCCTGTCGGTTGCACTGGTGACCGCCCATTTGCCCTCGGAAAAGCTACCGCGCATCTTGCTGCATGACGTGGACGAAAAGCGCGCCTACTATCGCGATGCCCTCGAATGTCTCGAGCAAGTTGATCAGGTCGAAACTCTGCTGGTCATGAAGCCGAGCAAAGACAAGCCGACTGCTCTTACCTTGGCACGCTTGCTGGAGAAGCAATTCGATTTCACTTGAGAAGTCCGGCCGTCTTCAGATGCGGGCTTCCAATCTCAAGGGTAGCGATTTGAATTCGTTCCAATCCGGATCGACCGCGGGCTCTGCCTCGCCTGCGGGGGTGATTACGGCGCTTCTCAAGACCCGTTCCATTGTCACCCGTGCCGTCACGCGCGCCAAAGCGGCACCGAGACACGCATGCGCGCCAACACCGAATGCCAGTGTCGGGGGTCCGGCGCGGTGCAGATCAAACCGGTCGGGATCGGGGAAAACCTCCCCGTCACGCTGTGCCCGTTCGAGATCGATCATCAAAAGGGCCGAGCGCGGAAGAACGCTTTCTCCCAATGCAATCTCACGCGACGTTCTCCGGCCAATAATCCGGCGCAGAGGTGGAAGGGTCCTCAAGACCTCGTTGAGGAATGCCGGAATCAGCGACGGCGCGCTGTGGAGCGTCTGCTGCAAGGCCAGGTCGTTGGCGAGAACATGGAGCGCATTTTCGAGAAACCCTTTTGTTGTGCTGGCGCCGGCAAGGGTGAGGAACGCAATCTGCGCATATTCAAATTCTCGGGCACCGCCAAAAGCGCCCCCGAAAAGAGCAACCAAATCCGCAGCAACGGATTCCAGCGCGTGAAGATCGCGAAGCGCCATAGCGTCACGATGCCAGATCGAAGAAATTCTTCGCGATGCATCCGTCGAACGGTGAAACACCGCTACGTCCATATCGAGCATATCGGCCGCGATGATTGCGGGGAGCGGCCGCGAGAGCAGCGGCACGAAATCCACGCAGGCCCCGGTCATGGCCGGTGTGAGCAGGTTTTCAACCAGCCGATCGATCCGGTCCGCCGGCCAGCGACGCTGCACCGATCCGATCAACGACCGGATCGACCGATGCGCGTCCCGATGCGCAGCGCCGTTCTGGAACGGGTGTGAAGACCCAAGCAGCCTGATCAGATTCGGAAAAACATCTTTGCCCATACGCTCGGAGAGCGTCTGGAGATTGCTTGCCACTTCGACAATCGCGACATCGTTGCTCTTGAGGAGCGCCACGGCATCCCGGTAGCGCGTGATCGCCCAAACACGCTCGCCTTCGATCCAGCGCGGAGGCCCGCTCAAGACAGATCGCTTTCTTGCCTACTATCGTGCTTTGTATAAAGCATTGATCTCCCCGGGAGGCGGCGTTGAACGATTCGGCCGAGCAGATCGCGCAAACTATCTCGCGCCACGCCGTTGCCCATCCCAAGCGCGACGCTATCATTTTCCTCGAGCGCGGCGAAGCCGAAACCGAGCGCGTGACGTATGAAGAGCTCGAAGCGCGCGTGGCTTCTTATGCGGCGGGCTTTGAAAGCGAAGGCCTCGGAGGCCGCGTTGTTGCGATCGCCTTGCCGACAGGGCCCGCTTTCATTTCGCTGTTCCTCGGATGCCTACGCGCGGGGGCGATAGCGGTACCGGTTCCGCCTCCGGATTCCGACAGAAGCACGCAGAGAGTTGCCGCCATCCTCAGTGATGCCCAGCCCTCGGCAGTGATCACCACCAAGAGTGAGATCCCCAAGCTCGTGGCGATCGCGGGCACGAGCCCGGTCATTGATCACGAGTTGCTTCTGGGCTCGAACACCTCGGCACCGTGCTTCACGGCGGATCGGCCCGCCCTGATCCAATACACCTCGGGCTCAACGCGAGCGCCGAAAGGCATTGTGATCACGCATGCCAATTTGACGGCCAACCAGCACATGATTCGGCAGGCGTTCGGCTTGCCCATCGGTGTGATCGGAGCCACTTGGCTTCCACATTTTCACGACATGGGCCTGATCGGCACAATCCTGCAACCGCTTTTCCTCGGCGGCACGGCGATTGTCATGCCGCCGCGCGCGTTCGTCCAGAAGCCGATCCGCTGGTTGCGCGCGATCGCGCGTTACGGTGCTCATACCGCTGGAGCACCATCCTTCGGTTATGAGCTTTGCACGCGCACAATAGGGTCCGACGACGCCGCGGGACTTGATCTTTCCGGTTGGCAAAGAGCGTTTTGTGGCGCCGAGCCCGTGCGCGCCAATGTGCTTGAGCGTTTCGCGCGACGCTTTGCGGCGGCGGGCTTCAACGAAACGGCGTTCCTTCCTTGCTACGGCCTCGCAGAGACAACACTGATCACTGCCGCTTCAGACCCTGGGCAAGGTCTGAAGGTTCGCGACATCGCGCGGGGCGCCGATGCGCCGCGCCGTTACGTGTCCTGCGGCAAGGCGGTGGCGGGAAGCACGATTCTGCTGCGCGACGAGGACGGAAGAGAGGCGACGGTCGGTGAAATATGCATCGGCGGGCCGCACCTCTCGCCAGGACAATGGGAAGGAAAACGCGGCGAAGTCGTGCCTTTCGACAATATGCTGGCTGAAAACGGAGAGACCTATCTTCGGACCGGCGATCTCGGAATGTTTATCGACGGCGAACTGATGGTCGTCGACCGGATCAAGGACATTCTGGTGCTTTATGGGGCCAAGCACCATGCCATGGACATTGAGATGAGCGCACTGGACTCG
>Ga0105239_10001125_pt1 | contig 36868 bp, 36 predicted proteins | sample KBSC44metaG_FD_92761 | JGI IMG/M metagenome (GOLD analysis project Ga0105239, IMG submission 92761) | Corn rhizosphere microbial communities from Kellogg Biological Station, Michigan, USA - KBS C4-4 metaG | ecosystem: Host-associated > Plants > Roots > Rhizosphere > Soil | place: Michigan, USA... | reverse complement strand
CCCGACCGCGATCAGCAGGACCAGCCGCAGCAGGTCGGGAGTCACCTGCTCGTAGCGGGAGACGCCCACCGTGGCCAGCAGCAGGACCAGCGAGATCACCACGCGCGGGACCCACCAGCGCTTCCGGGTCGTGGTCATCGCGCGACCGTCCGACCCGATCCGATCGTGTCGCGGATCCGTGCCAGGGCCTCGACCGCGCGCTGTCGGTCGGCCTCGGTGATGTCGTGCTCGGAGAAGCGGGCCTCACGGTAGAGCACGGCCAGCCGCGACACGGCCGAGGGATCGGCCGAGACCACGTCGAGCAGCCGCAGGGTGAACTCCGACGAGGTCTCCCAGGGCTTCCGGGCCAGGCCCACGCGCTCGGCCTGCTCCTCGAAGCGCTCCCAGCACGCCACGATCGCGTTGCGCGGCTCTCCCCCGAGCAGCAGCTCGAGCTGGAGGTCCGCGTCCCGCCGCATCTCCTCGACCAGCGGCTCGGGATCGTCGAGCACGTCGAAGTCCACCTCGAGCGGCGCCGGCTCGCGGCTCCGCCTGGCCTGCAGGTCCTGGGCCAGCCAGCGCAGTCCACGCCACACCAGGGACAGCAACCACAGCGCCAGGGCGATCCGCAGCACGGTGCCGATCAGGCCCGCGAACGGCAGGTCGGAGTGCCCCTGCGGGAGCTGGTCGGTCCGGTTCGGCCCGGGCGACTGGGTGGGGCCGGAGGACGACGGCTGCTCCGTCGGCGCATGGAAGATCGAGTCGCGCGGCGTGCCGTGGACCAGACCCGACGGGCCGACCCCGGCGGCCACGCCCACGAGCAGCACCACCAGGACGACCCCGGCCAGGCTGAACCCGAGCGCCAGGGCGCCCGCACGGCGGGGTTGCATGTGCGCAACCTAGCCCGAACCCGGGCGGGCTCCATGCGTGCCGCTCGACAACGATTGGGTAACGCCCCTGGACGGCGACGAGCCCCCGCGCGGGTGCGGGGGCTCGTCCTCCGGAGGCTCCGTCAGAGGATCGGGTCGAACGGCTCCGTGCCGTTGACCAGCTGCAGTCCGGCGATGCCCGAGTGCGCCTGGGCGAACGCGAGCTCCTTGGCGAGGTCGCCGATGTTGTTCGACAGCGGCAGCGGGGCGAGCCCCAGCGTCGACAGGACGCCGATCGCCTGGCCGCCCTGGGTCATGAAGCCAGAACCCGAGTCACCGGGGATGCCCGGGGACAGCGTGTAGAGCGGGTGGCTCCACCCGCCGTCGGCGGCCTGGTCTCCGAGACTGATCCCGGTGTGCGGCGACAGCTGCGACAGGCCGCCCCGCAGGCTGGAGTTGCCGTACGTCCACACCTGGTCACCGGCCGCCGTGCCGTCGGTGTCGATACCGGTGGGGCCGCCCCAGAACGGCACGCTCGGATTGACCTTGGACACGTCGCCGGCGTCGAGCCTGACCAGGGCGAGGTCGTTGTACGCGCAGGTGTTGGCGTCGGTCGTGCCGAGCTGATGCTCGGTGATCCATGAGCTGTAGGCGAGGGTGCCGTGCCCGACGATGGTGCCCTCGCTGGCGACGTTGCCGTCGTTGCTGAGGTCGACCCTGGTGCCGAGCGGCACGGAGTCGGTCTTACACCCGTTGGTGTCGGTCGAGGAGCCGGTGCCGGCGCAGTGGGCCGCGTAGCCGAGGTAGGTGTTGCCCGCCGCGTCGGTGAACACGAAGTTGCCGGTGCACTGGGCACCGGCGGTGTACATCATCGTGCCGGGATGGATCTGTGCGGTGGACGCGGGCGCCCAGGCGGCACTCGGGCTGAGTCCGGAGAGCAGGGAGCGGGCGCCGGCCGCGGCCGCGGGCTGCGAGCTGATCATCGCCGTCGCGACCGCCGCCGCGGTGAGCACCGCGAACGCGGCCGACACCCGGCGCGCGAACGAAGAGACGGATCGGGTCATGAGGATGGGGCCTCCTGTGGTCCGGCACCGGCGGGACGCCGGCGCCTGGGATGACACGTGGTTCGCCAGGTCCAACGCGCCGGCCGGGCGCAGGTTACGGGCCGGTAACCGGCCCGGGACATGATGGGCGCGTGCCCGGCTACTTCCCGTACGACGTGGAGCCGCCGCCGCGGACGAGCGGGCTCGTCGCCGACCGGATCAGCACCCCGCTGGGCCGGGTCCGGGTGCTGCGGCCGAGCACGGTCCCGCCCACGACGGTGTTCCTGCACGGGGTCTCGCTCGACAGCGCCTGCTGGACGCCCCTGGTGCGGGCGTCCGGCCGCGACGACCTGCCGTGGCTGCTCGTGGACCTGCCGGGCTTCGGCGGCTCGGACCCGCTGCCGGGGCCGGTCTCGCTGGACGCGATGAGCGACGCGCTGCTCGCCGTCCTGGACGCCGCCGGGACCGACACCGTGGACGTGGTCGGTCACTCGATGGGCGGCTTCCTGGGTCTGCACCTCGCAGCCCGGCACCCCGACCGCGTCCGGTCGTTGGCGACCCTGAACGGCACGTACGTGACGATCCTCGACCTGGTGAACGACCCGCTCCGGGCCGCCGTGCGCCACCCGCGCACCTGGGCGACGTACCAGGGCGTGCGACTGGTGGCCGGCGGCGGGCACCTGGTGCAGACGGCGATCGCCGCCGGCGCGCGGACCGGGCTGCTCCGCTGGGGCACCGCCGGGCTCGCGGCACGGCCGTCGGCGCTGCCGGACTCGCTGCTGCGGGCCCTGGCGGAGGGAGGCCGGCCACGGTCCTTCCGGTACGCCGAGGCCACCGGCCGCGGCTACGACTGGCGGACGACGTGGCGCGGGATACGCGCGCCGGTGCTCGCCGGCTTCGGCGACCGCGACCGCCTGGTCACGTCGTACGACGCACGCTCGCTGCGCGAGGTGCTGCCGACCGCTCACCAGGTGGTGCTCGGCGGGACGTCCCACCTGTCGCCGATGGAGCGCCCCGACGGCTGGATCACCGAGCTCACCAGGTTCTGGGACCGGGCCTGATCCGATCATCCGCTCGACCGACGACGCCCGCCGGCACGGAGGGCTACCGTCTCACCACCGCCGCACTCGGAGTCGCCATGTCCGAACCCGCACCGAGCCAGGCATCGGCGCCCCCGACCGAGCACTGGGTCGAGCTACGCATCCACGGGGTGAGTGGCACCCCGCCCGAGGTCATGCTCGAGAGCGCCCACGTGAAGCAGATCGCCGGCGACTCGTGGGGCCGCTTCTTCCGACCCGAGGACGGGGTCGGTCGCGAGGTGCAGACCTCGCCCCCAGGCATCCCCGAGGGGCGGGTCCTCGAGGGATACCACTGGGGCAGGTACACCTCCGGCAGCGCGCTGAAGGGGCTGTGGCTGATCCTGGTCCCGTTCGGGTTGGTCAACGCGGCCGCGTTCATGTGCCCTCGACCGAACAGCAAGCTCCAGCGCGGCCTGCACTTCCTGATCCAGTCCCTGATCCGCGGGGTCGGCGTCGGTGTGTCGGCGACCTTCGCCCTGGCCGCGGGCCTGATCTCCGTCGACCTGCTGGCCTACCAGTGGGCCGCCAAGCTCGACGTCCTGCAGAAGTTCGGCTTCGGGAAGGTGCTGGGCCTCGGCGTCGTCCTCGGCGGCGCCGTGGTCGCCGTCCTGTTCGCGCTCGGCAACCAGAACCGCGCCTCGGACTTCGGCGCGGCACCCTTCGGCTCGGTCGCGCAGCCGCCGCCCGATCCCGACGAGCCGCCCTCGGGGCTGGTCAGACGCGCCTTCTTCTACGTCGACCCGAGGAGCGCGCCGGTCCTGGGCCAGCTGCACCTGGCGGCGGGGTTCTGCGTGGTGATCGTGGTCGCCACCCTGACCTGGGACACGGTGGTGCCGGACGGGACGCTGACGACGCAGACCGACATCGAGGACGGCTTGCGCGTCGCCGCGATCGTCCTCCTGGGGTTGGTCACGCTGCTCGCCGCCCTCGGTGGCGACGTGGGGGGCGCCGTGCGCGGGGTACCGCTCGCCGGGTGGCGGAAGCGCGCCATGGAGATCTCCGCCCTCACGGCCCTCGTCGGGTCGGCCGCGGTCCTCGCCTGCTCGGCGGGGATGCTGACGTACGCCGACCACTCGACCCAGCCGCTCGACTTCGACGCCTACACGGAATGGCTCGCGCTGATCAGCGGCGTCACCATGTCGGTACTGGCTCTTGCGAACATCTGGCTCGCCGCGCTCACCCCGCAGCGAGCGGACACGCCCCCCACCTTCAGGCGCTACGCCTGGGGCATGGCCCCGTGGGCGGCCACGTCGGCCGGGGTGTTCCTGGCGGTCGGGTTCAGCAGCGCCTTCGTCCTCGGTCTGGCCAAGACCCTGAACTCGAAGGCGGACACCGAGTTCATCCACCGGGTGGCCTACTCGTGGGGTCTGACGGCGGTGCTGGGGGTCGTCATCGCGGCTGGGCTGGCCGGTGCCTGGTGGCGCGGCGGCAGCACGATGCTCCCTCGGGCCGAGGCCGCCTACGGAGCCGTGTCCGCCCCCTTGGGGAAACCGACCGCGGGGTGGTCGCCCGAGATCGCCAAGGCGATGAGCGCCGCCAGGATGAAGTTCTGCGTGGCGCCGCCGATCGTGATCTTCGCGCTGGCCGGGCTCGCCATGACCGCCGTGACGTCGTTCGAGATGCGTGGCGGGAGGAACCTCCCGGTCGTGGGGCTGCTGAGCGAGGCCAGTCCGGCGGCGACGGCGGAGGGAGGGAACCCGCAGGTACCCACGCACATCGCCTTCTTCACCAACCTCGGCACCCTCGTGCTGATCGGCCTGGCCGGTCTGCTCTTCCTGCTCGGCCGCCGGTCGCTGCGTACCGAGCAGACGCGACGTGGCGTGAACGTCTTGTGGGACGTGATCTCCTTCTGGCCGCACGCCGCTCATCCGTTCGTGCCACCGGCGTACTCCCAGTTCGCGGTCCAGGACGTGCGCAAGCGCGTGGCGTTCCATCTGTCCGCCCCACCGGTCACCGACAGCGGCGAGCCACCGCAGCCTCGCGCGTCCTCGATCGTGCTGTCGGCCCACAGCCAGGGGAGCCTGGTCATCTTCGCCGCGCTGCTCTGGCTCTCGCCGGAACACCTCGAGCGGATCGGCGTCCTCACCTACGGCTCGCAGCTCCAGGTCGGCTACCCGCGCGGGTTCCCGGCCTTCATCCACATCGACCTCCTGAAGGCCGTGCAGGAGCAGCTGGGCTGCCGGTGGGTCAACCTGTACCGAGAGACCGATCCGATCGCCGGGCCGGTCCTCTCGTGGCAGCGCTCCACCATCACCGAGCGGACCGAGCCGGGCGCGGCCGCCGCGCCCCTGACGACGTCCATGCGCCTCGGTGAGAACAGGCGGCTGACCGACTTCCAGAACCCGGCCACCGGCCGCCGCGAGAGCGGGCACGACTGGCGGGTGCTGGACCCACCGCCGGTCGATCCCGGGCTGCAGCTGGGGACGCTGACCCACCTGAGCCGGCACTCGGGCTATCCCGCGTCCGTGGACTACCCGGACGCCGTGGCGCATGTGAAGCCGATGTGACCGGGTCCGGTCAGTACGCCGGCTGGCTGGGGTCGATCTGGTCGACCCACGCCGAGACGCCACCGCCCACGTGGATCGCGTCGGCGTAGCCCGCACCCTTGACGACCGCCAGTGCCTCCGCGGAGCGGACCCCGGTCTTGCAGTAGAGGACGACCTGCGTGCCGGAGTCGACGCCGGGCAGCTGCCCCAGGGCGTGGCCGTTGAGGAACTCGCCCTTGGGGATCAGCACGGAGCCGGGGATCTTGTTGATCTCGTACTCGTTCGGCTCGCGCACGTCGATCAGCACGAAGTCCTTCTGACCGCCGTCGCGCTCCTTGAGCAGGTGCGAGAGCTGGGTGACCGAGATCGTCGACCCGGCGGCGGCCTCGGACGCCTCCTCCGAGACGGCGCCGCAGAAGGTCTCGTAGTCGATCAGCCCGGTGACGGTGGGGTGGTCGCCGCACAGCGCGCAGTTCGGGTCCTTGCGGACCTTGAGCTTGCGGTACTCCATCTCCAGGGCGTCGTAGATCACCAGCTGCCCGGCGATCGGCTCGCCGATCCCGGTCAGGAGCTTGATCGCCTCGTTCACCTGGATCGAGCCGATGCTCGCGCAGAGCACGCCCAGCACGCCGCCCTCGGCGCAGCTGGGCACCATGCCCGGCGGCGGGGGCTCGGGGTACAGGCAGCGGTAGCAGGGGAGGTCCTCCCCCGCCACGTCGCTCAGGGTCGGCGCGAACACGCTCGCCTGGCCGTCGAAGCGGTAGATCGAGCCCCACACGTAGGGGATCTTCAGGAAGAACGCCGCGTCGTTGACCAGGTAGCGGGTTGCGAAGTTGTCGGTGCCGTCGAGGATCAGGTCGTAGCCCTCGAAGATCCGCATCACGTTGTCGTTGTCGAGGCGCTCGTCGTACACCACGACGTCGACCAGCGGGTTCACCTCCGCGACGGACTCCTTCGCCGACTGGGCCTTCGGCCGGCCCACGTCCGACTGCCCGTGGATGACCTGCCGCTGGAGGTTGGACTCGTCGACCTCGTCGAACTCGACCAGACCGATCGTGCCGACGCCCGCAGCCGCCAGGTAGAGCAGGGCCGGGCTCCCCAGACCGCCCGCCCCGATCACGAGCACCTTGGCGTTCTTCAGCCGCTTCTGACCGTCCATGCCCACGTCGGGGATGATGAGGTGCCGGCTGTAGCGGCGCACCTCGTCGATGGTCAGCTCGGCGGCCGGCTCGACCAGCGGCGGGAGGGACACGGCGTACTCCTGGGTCTGCTCGCTCGGGGGCGGTAATCGGATGGTGCTCGGATGGTGCTCGGGTGATGTTCGGGTGGTGCTCGGGCCTGGCTGCGCCGAGATCATCCCGCACCCGGACAACAGGGATCCGGCCCTCCATGTTCCCCAGCAGGTACGCCGCGGACGAGCGCGTCCGTCATCCGGACCACGGTTCCCGCTGGGTAGGGTGCCCACGTGGGCACGACGGAGCACCCGATCGGGCAGCCGACCGCGCAGAAGCCACGCGGTGGCAGGCTTCCCCGGCGGGAGCGTCGCGTCCAGCTCCTCGACGCCGCGCTCGAGGTGTTCGTGGCCCAGGGCTACCACGCCGCCGCGATGGACGACATCGCCGAGCGGGCCGGGGTCTCCAAGCCCGTTCTGTACCAGCACTTCCCCGGCAAGCTCGAGCTCTACCTCGCCCTGCTCGACTCCGCGTGCGACGCGGTGATCGACCACTGCCGACAGGCGCTGGCGTCGACGCACGACAACAAGACCCGGGTCGCGGCCGCGATGGCCGCGTTCTACGCCTACGTCGCCGGCGAGCGCGGCGCGTTCCGCCTGGTCTTCGAGTCCGACCTGACCAGCGAGCCCGCCGTCCGCGAGCACGTCGATCGGGTGACCAGCGAGTGCGCGGCGATGATCGCCGACGTGATCCACGACGACACCGGACTGCCGCCCGAGCAGTCGCGGCTGCTGGCGGCGTCCCTGGTGGGAATGGCCCAGGTCAGCGCGAGGTTCTGGGTGTCGGAGTCCAGTGGCATCGCGCAGTCCCAGGCGGTCGAGCTGGTCAGCGGGCTGGCCTGGCGCGGCATCCGCGGCTACCCGCTCACCGACGACCACTGACCCATGTACCGGCCCGCGAGTACTGGCCGGCGTTGACGCCGCGCCACCAGACGAAGGAGAACGATGGAAGTCAAGATCGGGGTCCACCACGCGCCCCGCGAGCTGGTGCTCGAGACCGCCGACTCCGCCGAGGAGATCCAGGCCACGCTCGACAAGGCGCTCGCCGCGGACGGCACCCTCGCGCTGAGCGACACCCGCGGCCGCCTGGTGATCGTGCCCGCCCGCAGCATCGCCTACGTCGAGATCGGCGCCGGAGTCACCGGACAGGTCGGCTTCCGCGGCTGACCGGGGGCCCCTTTCTGGCCCCGGGACGTTTGACACGTCATGATCGAGGTAACGGGGCCCCTGCGTCCGCCACTGCGGCGGACACGAACAAGGAGGATCTCATGGGCTGGCTGTTCGTCCTCGTGATGGGCGTGATCATCGGACTGCTCGGCAAGTGGGTCGCCCCCGGCGGCAAGGACAACACGCCGCTGTGGCTGACCGTGGTCTGCGGCATCGCCGGCGTGGTCCTCGGCTACGGTCTGTTCGGCGGAACCAAGGGCATCGACTGGATCGCGTTCTTCATCTCCATCGTCCTGGCCGCGGTGTTCGTGGTCATCGCGACCAGCGTGACCGGACGCCGTACCAGGGTCTGAGTCGGACCCGACCTCGGATCGCCCCTCCTCGGAAGGACACCCGTGACACTGACGACGATCGCCCCGCTGCTGGTCAAGTGCGGTCACCACTGGAGCCTCGGCGGGATCCTCTTCCTGCTGATCGGCGGTGCCGTGATCGGCATCCTCGGCAAGATGGTGGCACCCGGGGACCGGGACCGGATCCCGTTCTGGCTGACCGTGCTCTGCGGCATCGTGGGCATCTTCATCGGCAACTGGCTCTACGTCGACGTGCTCGGCGGCCGGTGCGCCACGAGCGGGATCGACTGGCTGCGCCACATCGTGCAGGTGGTCTCGGCCGCGGTGATCGTGATGGTGGCGGCCGCGCTGACCGGTCGGACCCGCAGCCGCGTGCACTGACCCCCCGGGTCGCGACGCCTCACGAGGAGAGACCGAGCTCGGCCATCCGCTCGTTGTGCCGCTCGGTGATCCGGGTGAACATCCGGCCGATCGCCGCCAGGTCGAGGCCCGGCCGGTCGATGCCGCCCGCGAGCAGCGCCGTCAGCGCGTCGCGCTCGGCGGCGACCCGCTGTGCCTGCGTCAGCGCCTCGCCCATCAGCCGACGCCCCCACAGCGCCAGCCGGCCCGAGAGCTTCGGGTCGTCCTCGATCGCCTGCCGGATGTGGCGCACCGCGAAGTCCGCCTGTCCCGTGTCCTCCAGCGAGGCGATGATCAGGTCGCGGGTGTCCGCGTCGAGGTACGCCGCGATCTCCCGGTAGAAGTCCGCCGCCATCCCGTCCCCGACGTAGGCCTTGACGAGTCCCTCGTACCAGTCGGAGGGCGCCGTGTGCTCGTGGAACAGGTCGATCGCCGCCTGGAACGGCGACATCGCGTCGAACGGGTCGGTCCCCAGCTCACGGATGCGGTCGTGCAGCCGGGCCACGTGCCCGAACTCCAGGCTGGCCATCGCCCCCATCTCGACCTTGTCCCGCACGCTCGGGGCGAGCTTGGCGTCGTCCACCAGACGCTCGAACGCCGAGAGCTCGCCGTAGGCCACCGCGCCCAGGAGGTCGACCACGGCCAGGCGGTAGTCGGCGTCCTCGAAGACCAGTCCGGGCTCGGCCGGTGGCTCCTGGGGCGCCTGATCGGCCTGGGAATCGGACATGCGCACACGCTACCGATAGACTGAGGTGTCCCCGCACGAGCGGTGAGGACGCGCGCCGGCCATGACCGCGGCGCTGGATGTGCGCGGCAGACGCCGGGTGTCGAGCAGTTTCGAGCCTTCGTCCGCCGCTGGACGACTGGCTCGAACCCCCACCCCTGACCAGGGCTCGAACGAAAGCGAACTGAACACCGTGACCACCTTCCGCGAGCTCGGCGTGCTGCCCGAGATCTGCGACGCGCTCGAGCGCGCCGGCATCACCACCCCCTTCGCCATCCAGGAGATGACCCTGTCGGTCGCCCTGCTCGGCACCGACCTGATCGGCCAGGCCCGCACGGGCACCGGCAAGACGCTCGCCTTCGGCATCCCGGTGCTGCAGCGCAGCGTCGTACCGACCGACCCCGCGTACGCCGACCTGCCGCAGGGCAAGCCGCAGGCCCTGATCGTCGCCCCGACCCGAGAGCTCGCGCTCCAGGTCAGCGGCGACCTCGCCCTGGCGAGCAAGGACCTCGGCCTCCGGGTCCTGACCGTCTACGGCGGCGTCGCCTACGAGCCGCAGCTCGATGCGCTCAGCACCGGCGTCGACATCGTCGTGGGCACCCCCGGGCGCCTGATCGACCTGTGCAACCGCCGCGCCCTCGACATCTCCCACGTGCACGCGCTGGTGCTCGACGAGGCCGACGAGATGCTCGACCTCGGCTTCCTGCCCGACGTCGAGAAGCTGCTGTCCATGACGCCCGAGACCCGGCAGACCATGCTGTTCTCGGCGACGATGCCTGCGGCGATCGTCTCCCTGGCCCGCACCCACATGCGGCACCCGATGAACATCCGGGCCGAGTCGTCGTACGACACCCAGCTGGTGCCGGCGACCGCACAGTTCATCTACCAGGCCCACGACCTCGACAAGCCGGAGATCATCGGCCGCATCCTGCAGGCCGAGGACGCCGAGAAGATCATCGTCTTCACCCGCACCAAGCGGCAGGCGCAGCGAGTGGCGGACGACCTGTCCGAGCGCGGCTTCCGCTCCTCGCCGCTGCACGGTGACATGGCGCAGATCGCCCGCGAGAAGGCGCTGACCAAGTTCCGGGACGGCAAGCTCCGGGTCCTCGTCGCCACCGACGTCGCCGCCCGCGGCATCGACGTCCAGGGCATCTCGCACGTGATCAACTACACCTGCCCCGAGGACGAGAAGACCTACATCCACCGGATCGGCCGCACCGGTCGCGCCGGTGCCTCGGGCATCGCGGTCACCTTCGTCGACTGGGCGGACCTGCACCGCTGGAAGATGATCAACAAGGCGCTCGACCTGCCGTTCGACGAGCCGCAGGAGACCTACTCCACCTCCGAGCACCTCTTCCACGACCTCGGCATCCCGGCCGGCACCAAGGGTCGGATCGTGCCAGCGAGCCCGGAGCCGGAGAGGCGCCCGAGCGGCGAGTCCGACCGCCCTCGACGCGAGCGCGCCCCGCGCGCCACGACGCGGCAGCGCACCCGCACCCGCAACGGCGAGAAGGTCCGCGCCGCGAGCGGCGACACGGCGAGCGCACCCGCCGAGCAGACCGCCGCTGCCGAACGTCCCGCGGGCCAGTCCCGCACCCGCCGGCGTCGCCGCCGCAGCTCCGGCTCGGGCACCACCCCTCGGGCCTGACCGCGGACCCGGCGGACTCGTCAGTCGGGTCCAGGTGGGCACCAGGGCTCGGTCAGGCGACGACGACGACCTTGGTGCCGATCGGGGCGAAGTTCCACAGGGCGATCGCGTCCGGCATGTTCTGCCGGATGCAGCCGTGCGACTGGGGCGTGCCCAGCTGGGCCTTGGTCTGCAACGGGACGCCGTTCTTCGACGGGATCGAGTGGAAGCCGATCGCCGAGCCGGTCGGACCACGGGTGAACCGCACGAAGTACTGCATGACACCGGAGTCGTCGACCCCCACCGCCCAGCGCGACTTCGAGTACACCGAGTAGGTGCCCGGCTCGAGGTTGTGGGTCACGCTGCCCGAGACCAGGTAGGTGCGTTGCACGTCGTCGGGACGCTGCCCCAGCAGCCAGACCCGCTGGAGGCTCTGGCTGAAGACGATCCGTCGGCCCGAGCCGCTGTCGGGCGGGATCGCGGTCTGTGACGCCACGTCCGGGGACGAGCTGTCCGGCGCCGAGACCGCGTTCAGCGAAGGGGGGCCCGTCGTCGCGCTGCTCGAGGCGTCCACCCGTGGCACCTGCGTGGCCGGCGTGCCCTGCGTGTACGACGCGGGCTTGGCCGCCGCACCGGCCGTCGCCGAGCCGCTGGCGAGGACGCCCATGCCGGCCAGCGCCGCCACCGCGGTGATGGTGAGCGAGGTCGCGAGCACCGCGATCCGTCCGTAGCGGGGCCGCACCTCGCGGCGGTGGCTGCTCACGACCGGGCCTTCGCCCCGCTGCGCTCCAGCAGGTTCACCGCGACCTCACGATAGGCCTGCGCGCCCTTGCTGCTGCGACTGGTCGCGAGGATCGACCGACCGGCCGCCGGCGCCTCGGCGAACTTGATCGTCTTCGGGATCGGCGGCTCGATCACGTCGAGGTCGTAGGTGTCGGAGATCGTCTCGAGCACCCTGCGCGCGTGGTTGGTGCGCCCGTCGTACAACGTCGGCAGGACGCCCCACACCTCGAGGTCGCGGTTGGTGAACCGGCGTACGTCGTGCACGGTGTCGAGCAGCTGTCCCACGCCACGGTGCGAGAGCGTCTCGCACTGCAGCGGGATGAGCACGCCCTCGGCGGCGGTGAGCGCCGCGACCGTCATCAGGCCCAGGGACGGCGGGCAGTCGAGCAGCACCCAGTCGTACCCGTGCCCGTCCGGGTGCTCGGCCAGGTCGTCGAGCGCACCCCGGAGCACGTGCTCGCGACCCGTACGGGTCAGCAGGTCCGCCTCGGCTCGCGCCAGCTCGATCGTGGCCGGGAGCAGGTCGACGCCGTCGTCGGTCTCGATGATCACCTCGGACGTGTGGAGCCCCTTGGTCAGCACGTGGTGCACCGAGAGCTCGAGATCCTCCGGGTCGATGCCCAGCGAGAACGTCAGGCACGCCTGCGGGTCCAGGTCGACCAGCAGCACCGACTGCCCCAGCTCGGCCAGTGCCGCCCCGATGGACGCGACCGAGGTCGTCTTGGCGACGCCGCCCTTCTGGTTGGCGACCGCCACGGTGATCGGCGCAACGCGTGCGGGTGTGGTGGACATCGCCTCCCATCATGCACGACCGGCCTTGCCCGGAGGGCGCATACGCGGGTTGGCTTTGGGGCATGTCTCTGACCGGCTCCGCACCAGGTTCCCGCCCGCTCGCGCTGGTGACCGGCCCGACGTCCGGCCTCGGGCGCGTCTTCGCCGACCGGCTGGCCCGGCGCGGGCACGACGTGGTGCTGGTCGCCCGGGACGAGGCGCGGCTCGAGACGGTCGCCGACGAGCTCGCCACGACGTACGGCGTGACCTGCGAGGTGCTGGTCGCGGACCTGGCCGACCGCGACCAGCTGAAGCTCGTCGAGGACCGCGCGGCCGACCTCGAGCACCCGGTCGACCTGCTCGTCAACAACGCGGGCTTCGGGCTCCGGCAGAAGTTCCTGCAGAACACCGTCGAGCAGGAGCAGGCCCTCCTCGACGTCCTGGTGACCGCGCCGATGCGGCTCACCCACGCCGCGCTCCGACAGATGACCCAGCGCCACACCGGCGGGATCATCAACGTCTCCAGCGTCGCCGGCACCCAGCCCCGCGGGTCGTACAGCGCCGCCAAGGCCTACGTCAACCGCTTGGGCGAGTGGGCCGCGCACGAGTACGCCAAGGACGGCGTCCACGTGATGACCGTGCTCCCGGGCTTCACCCGCACCGAGTTCCACGCGCGGATGGAGGTCGGCCGCGACGCCGTCCCGAAGCTGCTCTGGCTCGACGTCGACCGCGTGGTCGACGAGGCACTGGCGGACTTCGACGCCGGCAAGCGGGTGTCGATCCCGAGCAAGCGCTACAAGGTGATCGCCACCGCCGGCAAGCACCTCCCGGTGCGGCTGCTCCAGCGCTTCCAGTCCCTCGGCCGCCGATAGCCGGGACGGCCGTCACCACAGGGGCGACGGACCCCCGAACGCCATCTCCACCAGTGGCGGGCCGATGCCCGACACGTCGCGCAGGATCCACTCGTCGCGCAGCAGGAGGATCGCCGAGGCCGGTCGGAGCACGACCCACAGCCACCGGCCGCCGGCCTCCCCGGCCACGACCGACCGGTCCAGCTCGCCGTCGGAGGTGGCGGTCGACACCGCCCACAGCGGCACCGGCTGGCTGCCTATTCGCACCCGCACCATGGGTGGCCCGAGCCCGATCTCGGGCCCCGCGTCGAGATGGGTCGTGCCGGCACACCGGGCACCCAGCCCCGTGCCCGACTCCTCGCTGACCACGAACACGTCCACCGGACCGTCCAGGGCGCTGGTCCCCGAGCTGCAGGTCATCGTCGCCAGCGCGTCCCGCTCGCCCACGACCGCGAAGTCGCTGACCGTCCAGCCCGGGCTCATCGGCCACGGCAGGTACGTCGGGAAGTCGCCGGCCGCGGACAGCACCTCCACGAAGCCGTCGTACGTCGCCTGGTCGGGCCGCCTCAGCACTGGCGTCGGTCCGTGCTCAGGGCAGATCCAGCCGTCCCCATGCGCGTCGACGGCCGACTCCCCGAGCGGGGCGGGGCAGCGCGGACACTCGGTCCGGAGCGGCATGGGTCCACGGTCCCGACGCCGCGGCCCGTGGTCAAGGGTCGTCGGCACTCGCCCGGTCAGGAGTTCCAGCGCAGCACGACCGGCGTCTCGCGCTCCCACCCGAGCACGGACACGGTCGCGGTGTCGAGGCGGAGATGGCGGCCGTCGGAGACCGGAAGCTCGAGCCAGCGCGCCGCCAGGGCTCGCAGGCTGTGCCCGTGCCCGAAGACGAGCACCCAGCCGCTCGCGGACCGGCAGCGTGCCACCACCCGGTCGAGCCTGGCCGAGATCTGCCCGGCGTCCTCGCCGCCGGGCACCGGTCCCTGCCAGATGGTCCAGCCCGGATACGTCTCGCGGATCTGCTCGGAGGTGCGGCCCTCCAGGTCGCCGTAGTCCCACTCGGCCAGGTCGTCGTCGAGCTCGGCCTCCGGATGACCCGCGAGGCGCGCGGTCTCCCGCGCCCGCTGCCGTGGGGAGCAGAGCACGAGCGAGAACCCACTGGGGTGGTGCGGATCGTCCAGCCGGTCACGGAGACCCTCGGCCACCCGGCGTCCCTCGCCGGTCAGCGGCAGATCGGTGGTCGAGGTGTGCCGGCCGTCGCGGCTCCACTCGGTCTCGCCGTGCCGCACCAGCCACACCTCGTCAGCCATGGGCGTCATCGTGCCAGTCGACGTCTTCGGGGCTCGCCGTACCGAGGATCCTGGCGAGCAGCTGCTGCCGGTTCCGCGCACCCGTGCGCGCCAGCACCGCCTTCACGTGGTCGTTCACGGTGTGCTCGGACAGGTGGAGCCGGCGGGCGATCTCCGGCGAGGTGAGGCCGGCGGCGAGCACCCCGAGCACCTCGGTCTCGCGGTCCGAGAGACCGGCGCTGCGCGCGACGAGGTCAGCGCGTTCGGCCGCGGTGCTCGGCTCGATCGACACCGCGACGTCGTCCCCGAGCCGCGAGGCCCGGACGGTGACCCACCGGCTGCCACCGAGGTGCACGCGAGCCCAGGGCTCACCGACCGGGATGCCCGCCTCCAGGGCCATCAGGGCGGCACCGACGTTGTACGCCGATGCCGGGATCGGCGCCATCGGCTCGTCCGGAGGGTTGAGCCGGAGCAGCGCCTCGGCGGCGGCGTCGGTCTGCGAGCGCACGGCGAGCCCGCGGTCGAGGACGACGACGGCCGGCCCGACGGACGGCAGGTCCCCACCGGGGTCGGTGAAGGTGCGCGCCACGGCCGCCCGCAGGCCACCGGTCACGGCGGGCACGATCGAGGTCAGCAGGTCCAGCTCGGGATCGGTGAAGGGAGTCGTCAGCCGCCACAGCTCCAGGAAGCCCCAGACCCCGTGCCGGTCTGCGAAGGAGACGGAGGCCGTGTCGACCACGCCCAGATCGCGCTGCACGTGCCGCCATACCAGGGACTCCTCCGGTGAGGTCGTCGCCCCGAGCAGCGACCGAGCCCCGGCACCGAGCAGCGCGTCGACCCGGTTCACCGTCGTCAGGTAGCGCCACCGCACGAGCTCGGGCAGTCGCGGCCACGGCAGGCCGGGTACCTCCGCGAGCGGTGAGGTGTAGACGCGGGTGACCGGGTCGCAGAGGCCGAACACGTGTCCGTCAAGGTCGACACGCTCGCGCAGCCGTGCGAGCACCTCCTCGCGCAGACGCTTGGCGGGGACCGGGCGTCGACACACGGCCTCGACCCGCGCCAGCCAGTCCCCGCTCACCGCGTCAGGGTAGAACCCCCAGGATCGGGGGTGGGCAGACCGCGGCTCACGGCGAAGGCTCGCCGTACCCGGCCCGATCGACGGGCCCGAGACGGGAGGCCACGATGGCCACGCTCCAGATCCTCAACGAGGTTCGCGACTTCGACACCTGGAAGGCGGCTTTCGACAGCTACGAGCGCCTCCGCGCGGACCACGGCGTACGCCGGTACCGCGTCCTGCGCTCGGTCGCCGAACCCGACCGTGTCACGGTCCAGCTCGACTTCGACTCCGACGACGAGGCCGCCGCGTTCCTGCCCCGGCTCGAGCGCATCTGGGCCTCCCCGCGGTCGCAGGCGCAGCTCGTCGGGCACGCGCCACCGGAGCTGTTGACCCTGGTCACCGACCGCGCACCCGAGAGCTGAGCGGGTCGTCGTCCGCCCGGCTCGCGGCCGACGTGCCACGATGCCGCCCATGGCGACGACCCCCGAGCTCGCGGCACCCGCTCACGCGCGGGCCCGACTCGCGGCCGCGGCCGGGTTCTTCACCCAGGGCTTCGTCTTCATCAGCCTCACCACGCGGCTGCCCAAGGTGCAGGACCACTGGGACTACAGCGACACCACCCTCTCGCTGCTCCTGCTGATGATGGTGCTGCTGGCCGGTCTCGGCAGCGTGCTCGCGGAGACGGCGTGCCAGCGCATCGACAGCGCGACGATCCTGCGCGCCGGGCTCCTCGGGATCGCGGTCGCGGTCCCGGTCTTCGCCGTAGCCCCTGACCGCGCCGTCTTCATGGCCTCGATGGCGGTGTACGGCGTCTCGCTCGGTGCCGTGGACGCCACCACGAACATGCAGGCAGTGGCGCTCGAGCACCTCTACGGCCGGCCGATCCTCCCGTCGTTCCACGGCGCCTGGACCCTCGGCGGGTTCCTCGGCTCGGCCGTGGCGCTGGCCATGGGCCACCTGCCGATCTCCGCCACCGCCGTGGTCGCCGTGCTCCCGCTCGCGGTCGCCTTCGCGCCGTTCCTCCGGCGCGCCGAGCAGTCGGTCGTGGCGGCTCCTCGGATTCACGTCCCGTGGCGGCCGATCGTGCTGGTCGGGCTCGCGATGGTGCTCTTCTACATGGTCGACACGGCGGCGTTCACCTGGGGTCCGCAGTACCTCGACAAGGTCTTCCCCACCCCGTCGGGCCTGGTCGCGCTGGCGGTCTTCCCCTACCTGCTGGCCAGCGGCACGGTTCGCCTGTCGGGTGACGCCCTCGTCGCCCGGTACGGCGCCGTCCCGGTGCTGCGTGTCGGCGCGGTCGTCGCCTGCGCAGGTCTGGCGATCACCGTGTTCGCACCGGTCTGGCCGGTCGCCGTCCTCGGGTTCCTGGTCACCGGCGGTGGGGTGGCCGTCGTGGCGCCGCTCAGCTTCTCGGCGGCGGCGCGGATCGCCGGGGAGGACGAGGCCGACCCGGTGCTGCGGCATCTGCGCGTCGACGCGGTGATCGGCCGGTTCAACCAGTTCAACTACGTCGGCGCGCTGCTCGGCGCGGTGATGACCGGACTGGTCGGTGCCGGCAACCTCCGGCTCGGGTTCGCGGTGCCGATGGTGCTGGTGCTGGGCATCCTGCCGCTGGCCCGCGCCTTCGCCCCCCGCTGAGGCGTCGGGTCGTCGTTCCGTCGACCTTCAGGAAGTGGGTGGGCCCGGCCAGCTCCGATCGGGCTGCGGCACGGGCCGGCCCGGCTGCTCGCCGCCGCGCGCATCCAGGTAGCTCTGCTTGGGCACCATCACCTTGCGGCGGAAGATGCACACCACCTTCCCGTCCTGGTTGTATCCGATGGTCTCCACGTGGACGACGCCGCGGTCGTCCTTGGACGCCGACTCCCGCTTGTCGAGCACCGTCGACTCGGCATACAGGGTGTCACCGTGGAACGTCGGTGCGACGTGCCGCAGGGACTCCACCTCGAGGTTGGCGATGGCCTTCCCGGAGATGTCCGGCACGCTCATCCCCAGCACCAGCGAGTAGACGTAGTTGCCGACCACCACGTTCCTCCCGAACTGGGTCGTCTCGCCCGCGTAGTGGGCATCGAGGTGGAGCGGGTGGTGGTTCATGGTGAGCAGGCAGAACAGGTGGTCGTCGTACTCGGTGACCGTCTTGCCGGGCCAGTGCCGGTACGTCGCGCCGACCTCGAACTCCTCGTAGCTGCGGCCGAACTGCATGGGCAGCATCCTGCCGCAGGCACCGGTCCCACTGGACGGAGCCCGTCGTGGGAAACCTCACCACGCCGGTCGCCACGGTCCCCGGGACCGCACCACGGCCGGTCTAGATCGCTCTGCGGCCGTCCCCGGCCCGCGGATGGGGCACGATGACACGATGGACGTCCTCTGCTCCGGATTCGGTCTGGTGGAGTCACCCCGGTGGCACGACGGACGGCTGTGGTTCAGCGACTGGACCGGCGGAAGGATCGTCGCGGTCGACGACTCCGGTGCCACGGAGGAGATCCTCGAGCACCGGTCACTTCCGATGTGCTTCGACTTCCTGCCCGACGGGCGGATGGTGCTGGTCTCCAACCAGGAGCGCGCCCTGCTCACGCTCGAGGCCGACGGTTCCCTCACGCCGTACGCGGATCTCACCGGGATCTCGGACCTCGGCTGCAACGACATCGTCGTGGACCGACAGGGCCGGGCCTTCGTGAACAGCCCGCACTTCGACTTCGCCGCCGGCCCGCCACCGGGCGAGGTGCAGCCCGGCCGGGTCGGCGTCGTCTCGCCGGACGGCGCCGCGCGTGTGGTGGCCGAGGACTTCGCCTTCCCGAACGGCATGGCGATCACCGCCGACGAGCAGACCCTGGTCGTCGCGGACTCCTACCGCCACCACCTGGTCGGCCTCACCATCGCCGACGACGGGTCCCTGACCGACCGGCGCATCTGGGCCGACCTCGCCGAGGACAACCCGGACGGGATCTGCCTCGACTCCGGCGGCGCCGCCTGGTACGCCGACGTCCCGCACGAGCGCTGCGTCCGCGTCGCCGAGGGCGGCGAGGTGCTCCGGACGGTCGACCTCGACCGGGGCGGCTTCGCCTGCATGCTCGGGGGCACGGACCCGGCGTACCTCTACGCCGTCACCGCGAACTGGCCCGGCGCGGAGGGACTGATGACGCACACCGACTGGGACGGCCAGGTGGTGCGGGTCCCGGTCGACGTCCCGGGAGCCGGCTGGCCGGCCCGCTGAGGAGGTCTCAGCCGGTCCCCGCGCCGGGGGCGGCCGGCCCCGTCGTCCCGGCCGGCACGAGCACCCCGAGGAGCGGCGCCTGGGCGTCGTCGAGGTCCAGCGACCACTGCGAACCCTCGCCCGCGCTGACCACGGCGACCACCCGGTCCCGTGCCGTCCGCACCGCGCCGCGCAGGGCGGTCGCCCGCGACCGTTCGCCTTCCCCCGGCGCCGTCGACACCAGCTGCGACAGCTGGTCGTCCAGGCTGGTGACCCGGGCCGAGGCGACGTGCCAGCCGCCCGCCACGCCGGCGAGCGACCCGGAGCCGCGCAGCTGTGGGATCAGGTCGCGGGCGAACCAGCCGACCTCTCCCTCGGCGGCCGTGAGTCTCGCCGTCCAGGCGCGCCTGCTCCTGGCGCGCCGCATCAGGAACCAGGCGACCACGCCACCCGCGACCAGGACCACCAGCACCAGCCACCACCAGGCGTCGTTGCTGCCGGACTCCTCGCCGGTGGTGCTCCCCGACGGCGTCGTCGACTCGGTGGACGACGAGACGGGGGCGCTGGACCGCGGCGGCTCCCTGGTCGCCGGCGCGGACGTGGGCTCGGGCGCGGGCTCGGACGTCGGGCCGCGCGTCGGGCCGCGCGTCGGGCCGGCCTCCGACGACCCACCCGGCGTGTCCGGCTCGCGGGTCGCTGTCGGGCGCTCGCGGGTCGGCGACGCAGTGATGCCCGGGCGATCGGCCGCCCCACTGCTCCCGCTGCCGCCGCAGGCGGTGAGGAACGCCAGCAGGAGCGCTCCGAGCAGGGCGGAGCCTCGCGTGGAACGGCGGCGCATCATCGGGGACCTCGCTCGCGTGGGAGGAGGATCCACGATCGTCCATGCGCCCGGGTGTCGGCCTCACCCCGGGCGGGTGAGTGCCGACGAGTGACGCGGGTTCCGGCCGATCCGGCTCAGCGGAGGCGGCTCAGCTGCCCCCGCCGCCGGCCTTGCGCCGGTGCATCTTCGGGCCGGCGCCACCGTGCACCTCGGAGCCGTGGGCCTTCTCGCGGACCGGCGCGTCCTCGCGGACGCCCTTCGCCTTGGCGTTCTTCCGGTCCAGGGCCTCGCGCATCTTGGCCTTCACATCATCGAGGTCGTCGTTCGCGTGGTTGTCCTGGCTCATGTCCTCCACCCTGCCACTCGGCCGGTGGCAGGGTCGAGGGGTTACTGGACCGGCACGGAGGGCTGGTGCGAGGGCTGCTGGGGCGCGCCGCTCTGGCTGTAGCCCAGACGCGCGGCCGTCTCGCGGGCCGCATCGGTGACCGGGACCGCGACGACGGCGGTGCCGTAGGCACAGATCTCGGTCCAGGTGTCGCCCATCTCGGAGGTGTCGAAGCGCATCGCGATCACCGCGTTGGCGCCGCGGTTGCGCGCCTCGTCGATCATCCGGCCCATCACCTCGTTGCGGCTGTTGATCAGGTTGGAGGTCATGCCCTTGAGCTCTCCGCCGACCAGCGACTTGAACCCGGCGCCCATCTGCGAGAACGCGTTCCGCGAGCGCACGGTCAGGCCGAAGACCTCTCCGCACACCTGGCGGATCTCCCACCCGGGAATGTCGTTCGTCGTCACCACGAGCATGGGGTCCTCCATCGAAGCTCTCTCCCGGCTGGTCTCGGCCGAGCCGGTGCTCGCGGCCGCGAGCGCACGCACAGCGTAGGGGCCGGGACAAGCGGCCTGGCCTGATTTCGCCGGCGTTCCGCGGTGCCGGTCACTCCCAGGTGACCGGCACGCCGTGCGGCGCCATCAGGCCGAGGAACGCGCGCTCGCCGCCTCCCGGCCAGACCTCGGCACAGACCCAGAACCGGTGCTCCTCCCCCGGAGTGCGCCGGGTCGGCTCGGCGAAGAGGTGGACCAGTGGCGATTCCGGCGTCGCCGTGGCTCCCAGCGCCGCCAGCCGCGCGGTCACCCGCTGCTGCTGGTCGCGCGGGACGTACTGCCACATCACGCTGTGCCAGAGCACCGTCAGGGTCCCCGGCAGGACCTCGAGTCGCTCGACGTACGTCGCGGCGTCGGCCAGCTCCACGGGCACCGGCGCCTCCCGGGCGAGCTCGATCGCGCCCGCCAGCCGCGCGTGCCGCTCGGTCATGTCCGGCCAGACGTACGACGTGAGGGTCAGCCGGCCGTCCTCGGTGGTCACGTCGACGGGGTGGAGGTCGGAGCCACCGCGGGCGACCACCTCGAGCGGGGCCGCCGGTGGCAGCGGCTCGCCTTCCCAGGCCCGGTCGAGGAGCACGGGACTCGCAGGGTCGCCCCATCCGCCGCCGACGGCGCCGGTGATCCGGAACCGGTCCGCCTGGAGGTTGAGTCCGCCACTGGAGCCGATCTCGAACAGCCGCACCGGGTGCCGCCAGCGGTCGGCGAGCCGCAGCAGCCCGCCGACCAACGCCGCCGCCCGGCCCACCTCGTTGGTCTGGGGCGGGCGCTCGAGCAGAGGCCGGACGTCGCCGCCGCGGCGGTCGAGGAAGTCGAGCACGGCCGGCACGGCGGCGGAGCTCCACGTGCCGCCCGCGGTCGGGTACACCCCGGCCAGCTCCGTCGCCTCGCCGGCCAGGACGAGCCGGTGGATGCTCCCCGCCAGCCGGAGCGCCAGCCCGGAGGGACCGGGGTCTTCCTCGTGGCCGCTCAGCACCCGCGCGGTCGGGCCGCCGGCCTCCAGGTCGTCGCCGAGCGCGGCGAGCAGCTCGGCGTACATCGGCGACCCGAGCTGGTCGCACGCCTCGGCCTGCTGCCGGAAGAGCGCCGGCTGGGAGCGGGTGGCGCCAGCGGTCACAGCCGGTAGTCCTCGAGCAGCCGTCGACCGATGATCATCCGCTGGATGTCTGCCGTCCCCTCCCCGATCAGCAGCATCGGGGCCTCGCGATAGAGGCGCTCGATCTCGTACTCCTTGGAGAACCCGTACCCGCCGTGGATCCGGAACGAGTCCTCGACGACCTGGTGGCAGTACTCCGAGGCGAGGTACTTGGCCATGCCGGCCTCGAGGTCGTTGCGCTCGCCCTTGTCCTTGACCCGGGCGGCCTTGACCATCATCTGGTGGGCGGCCTCGACCTTGGTCGCCATCTCCGCCAGCCGGAACAGCACGGCCTGGTGCTCGGCGATCTTCTTGCCGAAGGTCTCGCGCTGCTGAGCGTAGGCGACACCGAGCTCGAAGGCGCGGTTGGCGACGCCACAACCGCGGGCCGCGACGTTCACCCGGCCGACCTCCACGCCGTCCATCATCTGGTAGAAGCCCTGGCCCGGCTCGCCCCCCAGGATCTGGTCGGCGGAGATCCGGTGGCCCTCGAAGACCATCTCCGTGGTGTCGACGCCCTTGTAGCCCATCTTCTCGATCTTGCCGGGGATCGTGACTCCCTGCGCGGTCTCACCGAAGCCCTCCTCCTTCTCCACCAGGAACGTCGTCATGTTCCGGTAGACGGAGTCGGCGCCCTCATCTGTCTTCACCAGGACCGCGACCAGGTTCGCGGAGCCGCCGTTGGTCAGCCACATCTTCTGGCCGGTGATCTCATAGCCGCCCTCGTCGCCCTCCCCCGCCGGCAGCCGGGTCGCCTTGGTCGTGATGGCGCTGACGTCGGACCCGCAGCCGGGCTCGCTCATCGAGAAGGCGCCGCGGACCTCGCCCGTGGCCATTCTGGGCAGGTACTTCCGCTTCTGCTCGTCGGTGCCGTGCTGCAGCAGCATCCAGGCCACGATGAAGTGGGTGTTGATGATCCCGCTGACGCTCATCCAGCCGCGTGCGATCTCCTCCACGGCCAGGGCGTAGGTGAGCAGCGACTCGCCCAGGCCGTCGTACTCCTCGGGGATCATCAGGCCGAAGACGCCGAGCTCCTTGAGCCCCTCGACGATCTTCGTCGGGTACTCGTCCTGGTGCTCGAGCTCGGTGGCGACGGGGAGGATCTCGCGCTCGACGAAGTCCCGTACCGCCTTCAGGATCTCGGTCTGGTCGTCGGTGAGCCCGTCGGTCTGGCAGAGGCGACCCATGGCGTCGTCGGTCCTTCCGGTCCGTGCTTGTTGTCCTGACGTGATGTCGGGGACGGCGCGGTCCAGTATGTCCGCCGGCGTGCACACCCGAAATCGACTGTGACCTATTCGATGACCGGCTCAGGGACGGTCCGACGGCCGGTCCGACGGCCGGTCCGAGAGGGCTCTCGGCCGCTCGGCTCGGTGGATCGCCGACTGGCAGACTGCCGCCATGGCGCAGTGCGTGATCGTGCACATCGGGCTGATGAAGTCCGGGACGACCTTCATCCAGGGACGGCTCGGCGCCAACCGCGAGCGGCTCGCCGCACAGCGCGTGCTGTTCCCCGGACCCACCTGGCGACGGCACGTGAACGCCGTCCAGGACCTGATGGGCCACCCCGGGCACACGCCGGGGTCGTGGGACTCCCTGACCGAGGAGATCAACGCCTACGACGGCACCGCGGTGATCTCGATGGAGTACCTGGTGATGGCCGGCCGGCGGGGCATCGGGATCCTCGCCGGGAGCTTCGGGGATGCCGAGCTCCGGATCGTCGTCGGCGCCCGCGACCTCGGCCGGACGGTGCCCGCGATGTGGCAGGAGGCGGTCAAGAACCGCTCGACCCGGACCTTCGCGGAGTACGTCGACGGCATCCGCGACGAGGCCGAGAACGGACGCCGGTTCTGGCGGCAACAGCACGCGGGCCGGATCGTGACCCGCTGGGCCGGACACCTCGGCCCCGACCACGTGTACGTCGTGACGTTGCCACCGCCCCCGGCGCGAGGTGAGCTGCTCTGGGAGCGGTTCTGCCAGGTCGCCGGCATCCGCGAGGAGTCCTCCTGGGACGACGCGCCCCGCACCAACGAGTCGCTGGGCGTGGCGTCCGCCCTGGTGATGCGGCGGCTGAACGAGCTGACCGGCGACCTCTCGGTGAAGGACTACAAGCGCCGCGTGAAGGCCGTCGGCAAGCACCTGCTGCCCGCCCACCGCGCCGAGGAGGAGGCCATCGGCTTCACCGTGCCCGACTGGCTGCGCGAGGAGGCCGCCCGGATCCGGACGCAGGTCACCGACAGCGGGGTGCACGTCGTCGGAGACCTCGACGAGCTGACGCCGCTCGACGTCCTCGGCGCGGACCCGGGGTCCGTCAGCGCGGAGGCACAGCTCGACGCCGCGCTCACCGCCCTCGATCGGACCGTGCGGCAGGCGAAGCGGATCCGGTCCGGGTGAGCACCGGCGGCCGGCGTCAGCCGGACCGGCCGAAGCGCAGCCAGCCGCGCGGCCCCCCGCGTGCCAGTGGCGGCATGCGCTAGGCGGTGACCGGCTCCTCGTCCCCAGCCCGCTCGTCGCCCTCGAGGTCGCCGTCGGCGACCTCGTCCGGCGCATCGTCCGTCCGCTCCTTCCGGCGCCGCCCGTACCAGCCCAGCGCGAGCGCCCCGAGCAGGCCGAGACCCGCGGCCGCAAGGCCCGCGGCCAGGCCCGGTGGGGTGTAGGTGAGCTCGATCCGGCCCGAGGCGTTCGGCGGGAGGCTGACGGTGAGCAGTCCGGCCGAGTCCCGCCCGACCTGGGCCGGGTGTCCGGCGAACGTCGCCTTCCAGCCCGGCCAGCCGAGCATCGCGAAGACGGCCTGGCCACCGTTGCCGGTCGTCGACAGGTCGACGTGCTCGTGGCGGATGTCGTCGGTGGCGGCAGCGATGACCTCGGCGCCATCCGGGACGAAGCTCAGCCGGCTGCCCGGCCACGGCAGTGGCTGCGTACGCCGGTACACCTGCACCTGCGCATTGCCCGCGACCTGGGTCCAGCCCGCCGGAGGCGTGACGCCGCGCGCCTGCTGGGTGCTCACCACGATGGTCTCGACCTTCATCAGGTCGGCCAGCGGCGGCAAGGAGGGCTGGGGTGGCTGGAAGATGCTGCGATAGCCGCACGGCCGGGTGAACCCGTCGTAGGACATGCACAGGCTGCGTTCGAAGCGCACCAGACCCATGCCGGTGTAGTGGTTGACCGCATCGACGTCGGTGACGTCGTACAGGCTGCCGGGCAGGAAGTCGTGCCACTTGGCCGTGAGCTGCTTCAGCGTCCTCTGGTGCTGGAGGTGCTTGAAGTCCGAGAACTGCATGACCGTGCCGGTGCGGTCGTCGAAGCGGCTCGTCATGGCCGCCACGTCGCTCGGCGCGTGCCAGACGCGAGACCCCTTGTTCTCGCCGAACGCCTTCATCTGCAGCGTGACCCCGAGACCGGTGCCGACGATGAAGACCCCGGCGAGGGCGATGGTCCGCAGCGGGCCGAGGCGGGAGGCGAGCAGCGCGAGCACGGTGAGGACGACGACCAGCGCGGAGCCGGCCACGAGACGGTGCAGGTCGGACGGGTTCTGGGCCCAGGCGAGGTAGGCCGGCAGCCCGATGGCGACCACCGTCCCGGCGATCCGCTCGCGTACCTGTGTGGTGGCGAGCCCGCGGCTGAGCAGCCGCGCGAAGAGGACGAGCAGGGCCAGGAAGAGGTACTCGGTGACGCGCAGCGGCCAGCGGAACATCCAGAGCTTGGAGGGTGCGAGCACCAGGGCGAGGTAGACGACCGAGACCGCGAGCGGTGCGGCCAGCGCACGGAGGCGGCCACGCAGGTCGCCCCAGCGCAGCCACGGCAGCAGCGGTACGACGAACCAGGCCAGGAAGGTCGCCGGGACCGTCATCGGCCCGGTGATCGCGATGATCGGCGGCACGGCCGTCGGGTTGCTGGCCTGGAGGAAGTCGCCGGGAACGGGCTGGAGCTTGCCGGTGTTGGCGACCAGCGCACCGAGCGCCCGGACGGTCAGGCCGCTGGTCTCGAGCAGTGGCAGGAAGACCAGCGGGAGCAGGAGAGCGGCGCAGGCGCCGACGCCGACCAGCTTCAGCACGCCGGCCCAGGTGTCGCCCCAGCTGTCGGTGCGGTCGCGGTCGAGCAGACCCTCGATGACCAGGCCGAGTCCGATCACGACGAGGGCGAGCACGCCGTACGGGTTGCCCTGGGTGACCGCGAGCGCCCCGACCACGAAGCCCCAGAACGGGTTCGCGGTGCCACGCATCACCCGGCGCAGGACGAACCAGACCCACGGCGTGTAGGAGAAGGCGATCAGCCCGGAGGCCCACGACGCGGCGTCCCAGAAGAGCGTGAACCCGCAGAACGGGAGAGCCACGGCCACCGAGGCCGCGGCCCAGGCCTCCGCGTCGTACTCACGGCAGAGCAGGTAGGTGCCCAGAGCCAGCAGCACCATGAAGCAGACCTTGACCAGGAACATCGACGTCATCAGGTCGCCGCCGGCCGACATCGCGAGCCAGACCGGGATGTTGAGGGGGTCGTAGATGCCGAACAGCGCCTCGGCGGCGTAGTTGCCGCCGGCCCAGGCGTTCGGGTCGAGCCAGGCCGGGAAGACCCCGTCGCGGGTCAGCTCGCCCAGGTGGAACCAGGTCGGCGCGAACTGCACCGCCGTGTCGCCCCGCTGGTAGAACCACGTCGTCACGAGCTTGGGGATCGCCGCGAAGAGGGCCGTGGCCACGACGACGGCGAGCGGCCACAGCAGCCGCGGTCCCACCCACCCCCGACCGACCCTGCGGCGCGGAGCAGTGACGCCTGCCTTCACTCGTCCTCCAGCTGGTGCGTCGCGAAGCGGTCCACGTGCTCGGGTCCGAGCGCGGTCGTCACCGCGGTCGGGACGCCGTGGCTGCTCTCCTTGAGCAGGAACAGCGGACGGCGCTTGGTCTCGGCGTAGATGCGGCCGAGGTACTCACCGATCACCCCCAGCAGGATCATCTGCACGCCGCCGAACCCGGAGATCGCGCAGATCAGAGTGACGTAGCCGGGCGCGGAGTTGCCGTTCACGATCGCCGATCCGAGCACCCAGAACGCGTAGAGCACGGCGACCGCGGTGACCATGACGCCGAACCAGATCGAGAGCCGCAGTGGCCGGTAGTTGAACGAGACGACACCGTCGATGCCGTAGTTGAACAGGTCGGACATCCGCCACTTGGTGGTGCCGGCGGCGCGCGAGACGTTCTTGTAGTCGACCACGGCGGTGTCGAAGCCGATCCACGCGAACAGGCCCTTGGAGAAGCGGTTGGTCTCGCCCAGGGTGAGCAGCGCCTTGACCGCCGTGCGGTCGAGCACACGGAAGTCGCCGACGCCGTCCTCGAGGTCGACGTCGATGAGCCGGTTGATCAGGCGGTAGTAGATCTTGGAGAGGAACGTCCGAACCGCCGGGTCGTCGTCCCGGGTACGGCGCGCGACGACCTGCTGCACGTCGCCGTCGAGCAGCGGCAGCATCCGGGCCAGCAGCTCCGGCGGGTGCTGGAGGTCGGCGTCCATGATCGCGACCTTCTCGCCGCGTGCATGGCTGAGTCCGGCCAGCATCGCCGACTCCTTGCCGAAGTTGCGGCTGAGAGCCAGGAAGCGGAATCCCGGGTTCGCCCGGGTGATCTCCCGCAGCATCGGCAGGGTCCGGTCGCTGCTGCCGTCGTCGACCAGGATCACCTCGAACGAGGCGGCCACCTGCGGCAGCTCGGTGGAGAGCACGTCCACCAGCTGGGGCAGGGAGTCCTGCTCGTTGTAGCAGGGGATCACCACCGTGAGCTCGGGCCGGTGGTGCTGCCCCACCGCGGGGTCAGCCACGTCGCCTCCGCTGCGCTCCCCACCGCTGGGTCGCCTCCAGGAGCGGCACCAGGCTCTGCTCGATCCGGGCGACCTGCTCCTCCAGCGGCACCGCGAGCAGCGCGTTCTCCCGGACGCCCTCCTCCAGCCGGCGCACCCGCCGAGCGAGGCGGACCGTCGGCAACGCCGCATCCGTGCCTTTCTTGATGACCTCCCGGGTCGGTTTCACAGGGACTCCTGGCGGTAGCGACGCAGGGCCCTCCCGGTCACGCCCTCGTCCTGGGACTCGGGGTCCAGGAGCAGCTCGGTGACGAGATCCTGGAGGGTGGCCACGCGCAGGTGGAGACGCCGCGCCTGCTGGACCTCGCGCTCGAGCTCGTCCACCCGCCGACTCAGCTGCCGGACACGCACGTTGTTGTACGGGCCGGCCGCGCGGACCGCCAGGTTGCGCACCCGCTCGCGGCGGCCCGACGGCGCAGGCGACGGCGCGGGCGCCAGGGTCGGCGTCGCGCCGCTGCTGCGGTCGCGCATGGTCACGACGAGCGACGAGATGCAGGCCACCGCCGCCTCGGTCAGCTCGGCCTCGGTCACCTGGCTGGGAAGCCGGTCGTCGGACGGGGCCGGCTCGAGGTCGGCGAGGTCGCCGTGGACGACGTACCCACCGGACCGGATGCGCTCGGTGGCGCGACGCCAGACCTCGGCCGCCTCCGCGGCCTGCGCCTCGGGGACGCCGATGCGCTCGCTGCCGAGTGGGGCCAGCACCTCCTGGGCCAGCAGGTCGCGGATCCAGACCGAACGCTGCCGGCTGCCGGTGATCTGGGTCCGCAGCTGGCCGTTGACCCGGCGGAGGAGCTCGGCCTGCACCACGCCCATCGACTCGTTGGCCCGGGGCACGTCGAGGGAGACGTCCAGCCCGGAGAGGTCGCACGCAGCGGCGAACCGGCGCCAGAGCTCCGACGGTCCGGCGTCGGGCCGGGGCGCGGTCACGACGTGGACGTGGTCGGGAGGCAGCGTGGAGCCCCAGCGCTCGGCGACCCCCGCGGGGTCGAGGGTGCGCCAGCCCCACTCGCTGCTCTCGGCCGACTCCGACTTGGGCTGCCACTCGTCCAGCGGTGTGGTCAGGCCGAACTTCAGCCGCTCCTGCCAGGCCGAGACCACCGAGCGACCCAGGTCGCGTGCGGTCACGACCACGTGCACGTCGTACGCCGACAGGTCCGTCAGGGCACGGGCCGCCTGCTCCGCCGAGGCCACCGCGAAGAGCTCGTAGCTGAGCACCGCCGACGAGCCCTTCCAGTCCTCGATCTGGCGCACCAGGCGCGTCCACGCCGTGCGCGCCGAGTCCGGGAGCTCGCCGAGGCGCGGATCCTCGCGGACCCCCATCGCGGCGTGGATGCGGTCGAGGTGGCGGGCACCGACCAGCAGCGTGCCGGCGTCCTGGAGGGTGGCTCGGTTGGCGTCCAGCACGCGCTGGAGGTAGGTGGTGCCGGACTTCGGTGCGCCCACGTGCAGGTAGACGCGCTCCGTCATCGTGTGCTCCTCGCGGTCGGTCCCCACTCGACGGTCATGCGCCATGTGGCGGGAGGTCCTGTGCGGACGGCTCGCGCGGCCTCGTCGAACCCGGCGCGGGAGACGATACGCCCTCCGGATGCCTCGACCTGAGTCGCCACCCGGTCCGGGTCCAGCGACCGGACCCGGCCGGACTCGTGCCGCGTCTGCCAGGCGTGGGCGTCGCGTGGCGTGCGAGCGACCCCTTCGAGGAAGGCGCGGCCGCCGCGCCGCAGGACCATCGAGCAGAACGCGAAGAAGGCCTCGGTGCTGTCCGGCGTCAGCGCCTCGAGCAGACGCCGCGCGACGACCGCCTGCTCGCCGTCCCTCCGGGAGAGCAGAGCGCCCAGGGTCAGGACGTCGCGGAGGTCGTCGAGGCTGAAGGCCCGGGTCGAGACCAGTCGCTCCTCCTCCGCCTCCGGTCCGTCACCGGCGGCTCCGTGACCGGTGGCCCCACGCGGCGGCAGGGCGTAGTCCAGCCCGAGCACCCGCCGACCCGTGGCGTACACCGGGAGGTCGAACCCCGCGCCGCAGCCCACCTCGACCACGCGTCCGACCCCCTCGAGCTGGGGGGCGACCCAACGGGCGAACCGCGAGGGGCGCCCGCCCTCCTCTGCGACTCGCGTGTTGTGCGCGTGCCAGTCGCGCCGCCCCTTCATCAGCGAGCCGAACCAGCCGTCGAACCGCTGGGTGATCTCCGGGCCGGGCAGGTGGCGGAACGACGGATCGGGGACCCTCCAGCCCGGACCGTAGGAGACGGCGAGGAGCCGCTCCGGGTCTGCCGGCGCGGGCAGCCGGTGTCCCTCGAACGTCAGCTCGCGCAGGGGCAGCACCGCTTCGCGGGGCACGACCTCGCGCACCGTGGCGGTCTCGTGCAGCCGGTCCTCGACGTAGAAGCAGGTGTAGACGTCGAGGTTGCCCGAGCCGCCGTCCGGCACCTTGAACCGCACCGTCACGAAGCTGGCGGAACGGTGCTGCACCTTCAGCCCGGCAGCACGCAGGACTCGGCCGATGTCCCAGAGCTCGACGGCCATCTCGGCGGGCGTCTGCTTCTGACTGAGGTAGTTCAGGTCGATGTCGGAGTCGTGGCCGATCGCGCGCCCGTCCCGCGCCGCACCCAGCAGCGTGCCGAAGGACAACCAGCCCTCGATGCCGCAGTCGTCGCGCATGATCTGCAGCACCCGCCGAGCCATGTCGACCATGGCGTCGACGACGCCGGCTTCGCGACGGCCGTCGAACGGCCGCTGGATCAGGCCCCACTTGTCGATGAAGATGGGGATGCCGTTGTTGTCGACGAACTGAGGACGCCCCTCACCGGTGCCGAACGTGACGGTTGCGGAGAAGAGCTCGTCGTCGCCCGAGACGATGCGCACGTCCGCGGTGCCCTCGAGACGACGGCGAAGCCGCTTGGGCCACTCGACGCTGGTCACAGAGGGCGCGGCCTCCGTGGTGCCGAACGACCAGACGCGCTGGCCCTCCATGATCACGTCCAGCGAGCCCGAGAAGCCCTCGCCGAAGTGCAGGCCCTCGTCGTCGACGCGCAGCGGGCGTCTCCCCACCCGACGGCGGAGCGAGCGCGCCCGCATGAGCCTCACGTTCTCTCCTCGCCTGACGGGTGCTGGGGTGCCGGGTGCGTCCTCCGGTTCGGGTGCCGAGCCCCGGAGACTACCCGGTCCCGAAGAGGGCGGACAGCACGTGGTGGTCGGTCGTCCGGCGTACCTGTGCGGAGTCGTCCATCAGCGCTCGCGAGAACGAGCCCCGCGACCCGAAGATCCAGTCGACTCGAGCGGCCTTGGGGAGGCGGCACCTCCCGGACACGTTGCTACCGCCGGTCGCGGCCTCGAGGGGGGTCTTGCCGGTGATCGAGCAGAACGCCCGAGCGATCTCGTTGAAGTCGCCGGTCAGCAGGATCGGCAGGTGGTCGCCCTTGAGCCGGTGGATCGCCTTGAGCAGGATCCTCATGGACCGGTCACGGTCTGCCTGGTGGGCTCGCCTCGCCGAGAAGTGCACGTTGATCCAGTAGACCTGGGCACCGGTCGCGCGCTGTTGGAGCTTCACGATCGGCTGCGGTCGCCAGCCGCTGGTGAAGGGGATCGAGATCGAGCTGTGCCAGGTCATCTTCCAGTCGGCGCGCTTCCACATCACCGACTGCGGCGCACCGTCGTACCCCAGGGAGTTGCCGGGGTAGAACTTGAACGCATGCCGGGTGGCGGAGTCGAGGGCCACGATCTGGTCGGGCTGCGGCTCCTGCATGCCGATCAGTGAGGCGTGCCGCATCTCGAAGTAGGTGCTGGCCCACTCCGACCGGATGCGCCCGGGCGCCATGTTCGGCTCGTCGCCGCCGGGCGCGGTGTGCTGGCTGCCGAGCATGTTCATCGTCATGATCGCGAACGGCGTGACCGCGGCCCGGCGAGCGCTCGTGCGGGACTCGTCGGGCACCCGCGGCCGCGAGGCGAGGCCGACCCGCGCGATCTGCCCCGGTGAGGCGTGGTCGAGGTATCGCTCCGACGGCAGGTCGCTGCGATGCAGGTCGACCTGGTGGGCGGGTGACCCGTGTGCAGGAAGGGCAGAGACCGTCGACGGGTGGACCGTGCGCAGCGCCTTCACGGTCTGGGTGCGGCCATCGCCGAGCTGACCCATCTCGTCGTTCCCCCAGCAGGTGAACGCGCCGCCGACGGGGATCGCACAGGTGTGCAGCCAGCCCGCGGAGGTGAGCTGGATCGGGGAGGTCAGGGCCGCGACCTCGGTCGGGATCGGGTTCGGCGTGCCCGAGGCGGCGTCGCCGAGCTGTCCGTACCGGTCATCGCCCCAGCACCAGATTCGCTCGTCGTCGGCGGTGGCGCACGTGGAGCCGTCGCCGGTGGTGACCTGGGTCCAGGTCTGCCCGCCGATGACGGTGGTCGGCCGGGCATGGTTGGTGAGCGTGCCGTCACCGAGCTGGCCCTGTCGGTTGAAGCCCCAGCAGAGCATCCGGCCGGTCTGGGTGATGCCACAGGTCTGGGCCCACGCCGTGCTCAGCTGGAGCCAGGTGGCGCCGGTGTCGACCGGGACCGGTGCGGCGCGGGTCGTGGTCGTGCCGTCGCCGACCTCGCCGAAGCTGTTGTGGCCCCAGCAGAACGCCTGTCCGGCGACGTCGAGGGCGCACGAGTGCCAGCCTCCGGTGGTGACGGACTCCCAGTCGCTGGCGGTGCCGACGCGTTGCGGCCTGCCGTGCCGGCGGTCGACGGTCCCGATCCCGAGCTGGCCCCAGAGGTTCTGGCCCCAGCACCACAGCGTGCCGTTCGTCCTGGTGGCGCAGGTGTGCGTCCAGGCGGTCGAGACGGTCGCCCACTTCGTGTTCGTACCGACCTGGTGCGGACGGTGCCGGGGCCTTCCGTGGCCGATGCCGAGCTGGCCGTAGTTGTCGAGGCCCCAGCACCACAGCGTGCCGTCCCTCTTGACGCCGCAGGTGCTGGCGCCGCTCGTGCTGACGGTCGCCCAGTCCTTGCCCGCGACGTCCGCCGGTACGTCGCGGCGCGTCGTGGTGCCGTCACCGACCTGGCCGAAGTCGTTGCGTCCCCAGCAGCGGGCGGTGCCGTCGGACCGGGTCACGCAGGTGGTCTGCCCCCCGGCCGAGAGGCTCACCGAGGCCGGGGTGATCTTCACCAGCAGCGAGCCGGTGTGGCCCGTGGTGACCGGCTGGGTGTTGCTGGTGCGGTAGGTGACCCGGTAGGTGCCGGACTTGGTCGGCGTGCCGGACAGGAGACCGGTCGAGGAGAGCGTCAGGCCGCTGGGGAGGCCGACGGCCTCCGTCCAGGCGACTCGGCCGCGGGTCCCCGGCGCGACCGTGAGCTGGCGGCGTACGGTCTCGCCGACCGCGCCGGTCAGCACCTGGTGGCGGGGAGCCGGGACCGGCCACAGCGCGAGCTGCTGCCAGGCCTCCTTGGCGGCGACCCGGAGCGCCGGGGAACGGGCGTACGAGCGGGCGGCGGCCAGCGAGGTGCGCACGGCGGCCCGCGACGGGTCGCAGACCAGGTCGTGTCGCGTGCACACCGACCACACGGCGTACGCGCCCTGCGTGGCCGGGACGTCCGGGACGGACCTCAGCACCTCGGGGAACAGGCCGCGGTCTCGGCGGCGAGCCGCCGGGTCGCCGAGGACCGGGTGGGCCACCGAACGACCGACCCGCTCGGGGTCGGACACCAGCACTCCGCCGATCAGCCCGCTGAGCCCGCCTTCGGCAGCCGCACGGACCAGAACCCGGTGGACGACGGCCGCACCCTGTGCGTAGCCGACCAGCAGCACCGGACGGTCGGGGCAGGCGGCGATCGAGGCGGCCACGAGCCGACGGGTGTCGCGGACACCATCGACCACCGGGGACCGCCAGTGCCGGACCTTGCCCCTGCCCAGCATCGCGAGGGTGTGGGACGTCGGGGTGTGGCGGTCGCGCAGCACGACCCGGGGCTTCTGCGTCCGCATCGGGACGCTGCGGACGGCGACGCTCCGGCCGTGTGCCTCGGCCCTGGCAACGACCCGGCTCACGACGGCGTTGACGGTCTTTCCGTAGGCCTGGCCGTAGCCGTGGTGCTCGGCGTTGCCGTTCACGCCGACGACGAGGGCGTCCGCACAGCGCGAGCCGGCTCGGTAGTCGGCGGTGCGAACCGTCGGCGGACGTCCCGCGCCGTGGTCCGGCAGCGTGCCCGCCGCCAGTGCGAGCACGCCGGACCCGAGGACGGCGACCGCCCCGACGACGACGCGTCGGTCGCGGAGCAGCGCCGTCGGCGCACTCAACACCTCACCAGTCCTTACCTCACAGGTCCTTGCGGATGATCGCGTAGGGGTCGACGCGCAGGGCACGCGCCCGCTCGGGCACGGTCCCCGTCTCGTCGCAGTGCCCGGGCTTCCAGGCCGCCGGCACGTGGGTGAACAGGTAGTCGATCCAGTTGGCGTAGTTCCGCGTGGTCGCGCCGCGCTGGATCTCACCGACGACCTCGTCGCTGGCCAGCGAGACCGGCGTCCAGTTCGCCGACCCGTTCCAGGTGATGTTGGCGTGGGTGTTCTTGCCGTAGACGCCACTGACGGTCATCGACTTCATGTGCACGTACTTGTCGTAGATGCCGTTGCAGTCCGCGTCGTAGGCCAGGTGCGTGAGCGGCACGCCGTTCGGCCCGGCCTCATGCCGCAGCACGTGGAGCACCTGGTTGCCGAACATCGCGTACACGAGACGGATGTTGCAGCCGCGCTTCTTCATCTGGGCGAGGCGGTGGGCGATGGCCAGACCTCGGTTGCCGTACGTCGCGGTCTGCGCGATCCGGATCTTGGTGTGCCCCCGGACGCCGGTGCCGCGGGTCGCCCCGGTGCAGCGGACCTTGTTCAGCACGCTCAGCACCGGATCCGCCTTGGTGTGGGCCCCCGTGTACGGATAGAAGTCCAGGTCCTTGGTGCCGTGGTCGTAGCTGAGGAACCCCTGCTTCACGGCGTGGTCGTGCTTCATCTGGTTGAAGACCTTGTTGAACTCCCGGTACTTGGCCTTCCCGCCGGTCAGCGTGAAGATGTCGTTCCACTGGATCGAGGCCGCCAGCTCGGTCGCGTTCGCCGAGCCGTACATCTCGACGTACTTGGTCTTCTGGACCTTGTCGAAGATGTAGAACTTCGTGTGCGCGATGCCGTGGTGACCGCGACAGGAGCGACGACACCGGTGCAGCCAGCTGGTCATCGTCGGCTTGCGGTGCTTGTCGCCGCGAGCCAGCGCGAGGTGCGTGCGCTTGGCCAGGGGGTTCGGGACGTCGGCGTTCCAGTTCCCGTAGTCCATCAGCACCCGGACGCTGACGCCCCTCCGGTGGGCGCGGATCAGAGCGCGGGTGATCGCCGGGCTGCGGTAGTTCCAGCTCGCGATCCGGATCTTGTGACCCTTCTTCACGCTGTCGATCGTGCGCACGAGCTTGCGCACGATGCTGTGCGCCGCCACGACTCCGCCGTACGGGTTGTTGAAGGTCGCGCCGCGAGTCGGGGTGTAGTGATCGGGCGTCGCCTGCGCCGGGCCGGCCCCGACCAGCACCGCGACGGAGAGGCAGGGAAGCACGAGGGCGAGGCACAGCGCCTTGCGCAGGGAGGATGTCATCTGAGTCCGTTCGGGTGTCGCGGTGGGCCTGCCGCGCGAGGTTCCAGGCCCGGCTCGATCCACGGGAGTGTAACCCACCAGTCACACGGGTCCCATGGAACTCAGCGGCATCCGACCGCCGAGGTTTCGGGTGGATCAGGCTCCGCACACGGCCATCGTGTGCTGGAAGTCCTGGTCCTTGGCCAGCGTGGTCGCCGCCCGGGAGATCGTACGGCCCAGGCCCGCATAGAACGAATGCGCGTACGTCACGAGACGGTGCCCGTCGCTGCACTCGTAGACCTGGGCCCTGACCCACCCGGCATCGGTCGTGCAGCCGTGGTAGGAGTGCGGGAGGGTCGCACCCTTCTTCCAGACCACGGCGCAGGCCGGTCCGTCGGGCTGCGCGTCACCCGTGTGGGCCGTCGAGGGCGGCCGCGTGGCGGGGTCCTGGGCGACGGTCGAGGAGTCGGATCCGCAGCCGGTCGACGTGCCCGCCGTCAGCAGGAACGCGCCCACCGCAACGGCGGTCCTGACCCTCGACCTCATGCGCTGATGGTACGCCGGATCGGGGGCTACGGTGCGTACCAGCGGGACGTCGCGGTGACCGTCGCGTAGAGGTAGAAGTGGTCGCTGGCACGGCCGAGGCCGGCGCCGTCCTGTCGGTAGCCGCTGAAGCTGACGCCACCGCCTCCCATGATCCAGTCGACCCGCAGCGGGGGCGGCGGCAGGTGGCAGCCGCCGACTCCGCTGCCGCCGTTCGCGGCGACCATCCCGGTCGAGGCCGCGACCCGGCAGAAGAACTCGGTGTGCTCGTTCATGTCGCCGGTGATGATCACCGGGCGCCCGGTGGCCCGGAGCTGGTTGATCAGGCCGATCTCGATGCCGGTCGCGGCGTCACGCTGGGCCTCCATGCCGGCGGCGGAGTTGTGCGCCGTGATCATCCAGAACTCGGCCCCGGTCTGCCGGTCGCGGAGCAGGACGTAGGGCAGCGGGATCCGCTGGCTGGAGAACGTGTAGGTGACCGAGCCCGACCTCTGCATCGTGAACCGGTCGGAGCGCCAGTAGAGCTGGAGCCGCTCGCCGTTGTGGCCCAGGCTCGCGGCCGGCCAGAAGGAGTACGACGGCATGTGGCTCTGCAGCACCGCCAGCTGGTCGGACTGCACCTCCTGCATGCCGCCCACGTCGACGCCGCGCGAGACCAGCAGGGACGCCGTGATCCCGGCGCGGTAGGTGCCCGGCCCGAAGCCGCCCCGGCCGGCCGAGTGCTGGCTGCCCAGGATGTTGGACTGCGCGATGGTGAACGTCGAGTGCGTCGGCGAGAGCGTGCTGACCTTGCGGGCCAGTGCCGCCGCCGGCTTCAGGGCGAGCGTCGTGCCGTGGTGGACGCGGTACGGCGAGGACTCCTGGCGGTCTGACTGGCGCGAGACGTCGACCCGGAGCGCGCCGTTCGGGGCCCGCTTCGGTGCCTGGTCCGCGGTGTGCCGCCCGGCCCGAGACTGCTGCCCGGAGTCGCTGTGCTGCGCCTGGGCGGTGCTCCCCGAGGCTCTGCTGAGGGTGTCGCCGGCGTGGTCGGCGGTGCCGGACGCCATGCCCTGCGCCACCGCGACCACCGTCAGCGTGGCCACGCTGAGGAACCCACCGACGCCCCAGGCGATACCGCGGGGAACCGTGCGCAGCCGAGGCTGCCGCCGGGTCCCGAGGTGCTTGGCCATGGAGATCGCTCCCTGAGCGGTCGGGGGGTGG
>Ga0105239_10001123_pt1 | contig 36883 bp, 31 predicted proteins | sample KBSC44metaG_FD_92761 | JGI IMG/M metagenome (GOLD analysis project Ga0105239, IMG submission 92761) | Corn rhizosphere microbial communities from Kellogg Biological Station, Michigan, USA - KBS C4-4 metaG | ecosystem: Host-associated > Plants > Roots > Rhizosphere > Soil | place: Michigan, USA... | reverse complement strand
GTTCCGAGTGGTTCCCGCGGATATGGTCGATGCATTCAAAGCACCAGCCGATCTGCAGTTTGATCCGGGCCGCAGTCTCGGAAGGAGTGGCCGCCGTGCCATCCCCCTGTTCCAGCTCACGAACGAGATAGCTCTGGGCGACGAAAGGGTTCTCTTCGCGATATTGCTCCGGGATATAGTTCAGCACCTCTTTTTCGAGCCCCAGCTGCGCCACCTGGAAAGAAAGCGTGTTGAGCGAAAGCAGCAGCTGGCGGAGGATGCGGCGGTCATCGATATGCAGGGAAAGGCCGAGGCATTCGAAGAACGCGATCCAGTCGGCCCGCGGGATATCCTCCACCCAGGTGTAATCGTTGCTGCGGAAGAAAACGCGGTTGAGCACGTACAGGAAGTCGTTCTCGGGCTGCAGGGGCGGCAGCAGCTTGTGCCGGAGCCGGCCGAACAGTTCCTGCCAGAAGCCGCGGGCAAGCGGCATCCCGCTTTCCATCAAGGCCGAGGAAAGATCGGTGCGAACCAGTTGCGAAAGGATGGCATGTTGGAGATTGCTCAGCACGATGGGCCGCTCGCAGAGAATGGCCGTCACCGTAGTGAGATTTTCCGCCGCGTTGCGATGTCCCCGATGCGGCCGGACGACGGCAAAGAAAGACACGAGGAAATCCAACCCCGCCTCGCTGTCGCTAATAGAAAGGATCGTGCTGCGTCCGGAGACGGTCTCGATAAAGTCGGGTTTGGTCTTTTTCTTAGGCAATAAACTCTCCTTTTATCATTACCCGGTCAATCAGATTCGATCCAAAGGCATACGGCAGATATGCCAGCGAGGGAAGGGGCTTTGTAAGTATGAGGTTGGCGATCTTGCCGGCGGCGATGCTTCCGAGGCTTTCGCCAAGCGACATCGCACAGGCGCCGTTGATGGAAGCCGCATTGATCGCCTCCTCGGGCAGCATGCGCATCCCGGTGCAGGCCATCGCCACGACGAGGTTCATATTCCCGCTGGGCGAAGAACCGGGGTTGAAGTCGGAGGCCAGCGCGATCGCGCAGCCCGCGTCGATCAGCGTGCGGGCAGGCTGGAAGGGCATGCGTAAAAAAAAGGCCGCTGTCGGCAGCAGCGTACCGATGGTCGGTGATGCCGCGAGGGCCCCGATCGCCGCCTCGTCCATCGTTTCCAGATGATCGACGGACAACGCCCCGAGTCCAACTCCCGCCTCCACGCCGCCTGACAAATGGAGTTGATTCGCGTGGATCTTGGGTTGCAGCCCGACGGTAAGTCCCGCTTTAACGATGGTCTCGGTCTCCGGTACGCTGAAGAACCCCTCCTCGCAGAATACGTCGATATAGTCGGCGAGCCCTTCGGCAGCGATCGCCGGCAGCATCTCGCGGATGATCAGGTCGATGTAGCCCGCATGGTCCTGCCGGTAGGCCTCGGGATAGGCATGGGCGCCGAGAAAGGTCGCCTTGATCGAAAGGGAAGACCGCTCTTTCAACCGTTTGATCACCCGCAGCATCTTCAGCTCTCCTTCTACCGTAAGGCCATAGCCGCTCTTTATTTCGATGGCGCCGGTGCCCAGCCGGGAGAGCTCTTCCAGCCGTTGCCAGGCGGTGGTGAACAGCCGGTCTTCGGAGGTGTCGGCCAGCCGCCGGGCGGAGTTGAGGATCCCGCCGCCTTTGGCATTGATCTCCGCATAGCTGAGCCCCTTGATCTTGTCGACAAATTCCGATTCACGGCTGCCGGCGAAGACGAGATGCGTGTGACTGTCGCACCAGGCGGGCAGAACAAAACAGCCTGTAGCATCGAACCCTTCCGGAGTCCCCGTCAGCAGGGCCAGGTCGGGGGGCAGCGCACGCATGGGTCCGAAGGCCGCGATGCGGTCACCTTCGATATGTATCCACGAATTATCGATTACCGGCAATTGGGCAAGGTCCGCGCCCCGTAACGGGGCCGTGTCCGCGCGGACACCCGCGAGTTGCCGGATGTTGAAGATCAGCCGAGATGACATGCAGGCAAGATAGGAATAAGATCGCAAAAAATCCGGCCGGCCGCCGGATCACAGGAAATCCGCCTTGTCCAGCTTGCGGCCGATCCGGCACGCAGCATTGATCAGGCCGACATGACTATAGGTCTGCGGAAAATTACCCCACTGCGACCCATCGGGTGTGGCGTCCTCGCTGAAGATACCGAGATGATTGGCGAAGGTGAGCAGTTGGTCGAGATGGCGGACCGCGTCATCGATACGGCCCACGCAGGCCAGAGCATCGACATACCAGAAGGCGCAGACGAGGAAGGTACTCTCGGGGAAACCAAAATCATCATAGTGTTTATAGCGGTAGAAGAGCCCGTTTTCGGTCAGCAGCTCTTTTTCCAGCGCGGCGATGTGATCGCGGGCCCGGGCGCCCTGGTGATCGAGATAGTCCATGGTGATCATCGAAAGGGTGCTCGCATCGAGGTTGACCGTTCCGATGGCCTGGGTGTAGAGCCGGCGTTCGGGATCATAGGCCTGTTCGATCAGGCGATCGGCGGCATCGGCCAGCCGAAGGGCCTTGCGCATCCCTTCCTGGTCGCCAAAGGCGGTGGCGAGCTTATAAGCGGCCTTGGCGCCGGCCCAATGGAACAGCAGCGTGTAGGTATGCACCTGCACCTCGTTCCGAAACTCCCAAAGCCCCGAATCGGGGACCTCGAGCGTTCGCTCGATCTGCGCGAGAAGCCAGGGGACGATCTTCGTATAGCTGCTTTTCTTGGGAAAGATCAGCCGTTTGTCGAGGAACAACGGCAGCAGGCTCACCAGCACCTGGCCGTAGACATCGTGCTGGGACTGGATATAGGCTTTGTTGCCGATGCGCACGGGCCGGTTACCGAGGTAGCCGGGCAGGTCGAGGCTCAGTTCGAACAGCTTCTTTTCGCCCGCGATGGAATACAGCGGCTGCAGCGAATCGGTGGCATTCAAAAGGATATTATAGATGAAGTCGAAGTATTTCTCGAGCTCTTCGAAGTGGCCGATCTGGTTGAAGGCGATGAGGGTATAGTGTGCGTCGCGGAACCAGCAATAGCGATAGTCCCAGTTGCGGGTGCTGTCGTGAAATTCCGGCAGCGAAGTAGAGCCGGCGGCAATGATCCCACCCGTATCTTCATATTGGTGCAGTTTCAATACCAGCGCCGACCGGATGATCTCCTCCTGGTAGATATCGGGCAGGTAACAGCTCTTTACCCAGGCCTGCCAGTCCTGGACGGTCTTGCGGATGAACTCCTCGGCCGTCTCCCTCAGCGGCGCCTCCAGCGGCTCGCCGTAGGTAAGGACGAGGTAGCGGTCCTGGTCGAGGATAAACGATTTCTCCTTCTCAACATAGGTCAGCGGCACATCGGTGGTAAGCCGCACCTGCTGGTCGAGGTTGAGATAGCGGATATGATTGCTGGCGATGACCGATTCGGGCACCTGTTTCCCATAGTCTCCCCGTGGCTGACAACAGATCGTTATCGCCGGCGTTCCCTCCAGCCATTCTATCTTCCGGACCAGCATCAGCGGCCGGAACTGCCGGTCATAAATGCGCATCCGCGGGGCGCAGTCCTTTACGACGAAGCGCCCGTCCGCGCCGGTGAATTCCGTACAGAGGACATTCGTATTGGTGATATAATACTGACGGGACGTATACCCCTCATCGGTAGGCCGTACATAAAAATGCCCCCCGTTATCCTCATCGAGCAGCGAGCCAAAGAGGAAACTGCTGTCGAACCTCGGAAGACACATCCATTTCACATCCGCTCGGGTATCGATATAGGCGAGGTAAGAGCAGTTACCGATAACGCCCATGTTATACTTATGAATCGGCATATTTCGTTTCCGGGAGTTGTGCGGACGAGGCGGCCTCGGCCGTCAGCGTGTTCAAGATGGGTAATACCTGCTGTTGCGACAGGATGGTATACTGCGCCGCCGAGGCGCCGTTGGTGACCTTGATGGTATAGGCCTCCCCTTCGAGGGCTTTGAACATGTCTTCGTCCGTGGTGTCGTCGCCCATGCAGAGCGCGAAGTCGGGGTCCATCTCGCCGACGATCTTCAGCGCCGTGGCGCCCTTGTCAAAACCCGCGATCCTCACTTCCACTACCTTATTGCCGTCGATCACCTGCAGCGTGGTATTCTGGATCAGCTGGGAAAGCGTATTGAGCAGCTCCCGGCTGCGGGAAAAACCCAGGCCCGCCTGCGTATTCCGGTAGTGCCAGGCGATGGTGTTCGTCTTTTCCTCGATAAAGGAGCCGGCGCAACGCAGCACGAAAAGCTGCATGATCCGGCGGATCTCATCCTTCCAGAGATCGGACACCGACACCATCTGTTGCCAGGACCCGCCGCGCGGCTTGAAACTGGCGCCATGCTCGGCGACGAGCGTGATATTGAACCCCCCGAGCCAACGGTCCAGGGAGGAGAGGTCGCGGCCGCTGATGACGACGACATGGTTCTTTACGTCCGCCGACAGCCTGTTCAGCAGTTCCTTCACCGCGTTGTCCGGCGCGGCCTCGGAAGGAATGCGCGAGAAGGGGACCAGGGTCCCGTCATAGTCGAGCAGCAGGCAGCGGTTGCTGCTGCGCTGATAGTGCTTGCGGATGGCGGCGATGGATTTTTCGTCGAGCAACTTTACTTTCTGCTTCTGCTGCTCCAGCTTCACCTGGGCCAGCTGATCCATAAAATCGTTCACCCATTTCAGGACATCGTATTCCTGGATCCGGCGCTGCATCAGCGAAATGCGGTTACGTTGCTCATACAGGGGCATCGCGAGGGCGCGGGTGATGGAGGAAGCCACATCGGAGGTATCCGTCGGGTTCACGAGGATGGCCTCGCTCAGCTCGCTGGCCGCGCCGGCCAGCTCGCTCAGGATCAATACTCCACGGCCGAGGCTGGCGGCCACATATTCCTTGGCGACGAGGTTCATCCCATCGCGAAGGGGGGTGATGAGGGCCACGTCCGCAGCCTGGTAGAGGGCAATCAGCTCGTTGAAAGGAAGGTGGTTATACCGATAGATGATGGGTTGCCAGCTGATGGAGGAGAACCGGCCGTTGATCATGCCGATCTTTTCTTCGATCGTCTTTTTCCGTTCGTTGTAGGCGGGTATCGTATCCCGCGAGGGGACGACATTGAGGATAAAAACCATCTTCTCCCGCCACTCGGGATAGCGTTCGAGGAAATATTCAAAGCCGCTCAGCCGCTGCATCAGCCCCTTCGTATAGTCCAGACGGTCGACCGAAAAGATGATCTTCTTATCGGGAAAGTTGTCCAGTACCCGGTTTCGAAGCTGCTCGACCTCGGGATCGGCGGCAGCCTGGTGGAATTTATTGTAGTCGATACCGATGGGGAACAGATCGATCCGCACAAGCCGGTCCTGGTATTGGAGGTTGTGGAAATAGCTATCGACACCGAGCAGCATTTTCACCGACTGGAGGAAGTGCTGAACGTAGTCATACGTGTGGAAGCCGATCAGGTCCGCCCCCATTACGCCCTGCAAAAGGATCTTTTTCCATTCGGTGGGCAGGAGACGGAAGATCTCGTAGGACGGAAAGGGGATATGGAGGAAGAAGCCGATGGTCGCCTCCGGTCGTTTTACCCGAAGCAGGTGCGGCAGGATCATGAGCTGGTAGTCGTGGATCCAGACCCGGTCGTCCGGCCGCAGGATCGGGATGAGCTTTTCGGCAAAGAGCTGGTTCACCTGCACATAGGCGTCGAAATACTGGCTCTCATAGTTGGCCAGGGAGGTAAAATAGTGAAAAAGCGGCCAGAGCACGGAGTTGGAAAAGCCGTTGTAGTAATTGTCATACAAGTCTTTATCAACGAAAACCGGGAGGATGTCAAAGTCCTGGCGGGCGACGTGGGCCGCGACCGCCTGGTCCCAGTCCTCCTGGGGAAAATCCGCTACACCCATCCACAGATTCTCCGTGATCTCTCCCCGTTGGCCGGTTGTGCTCTCGAAATAACTCTTGATAGCTGATACCAATCCCCCCGAACTTTGGCGAAGGGAAACGGTGTCCCCTTCCTTGTCCAGCGAAAATGGCAATCGATTGGATATTATGATTAAGCGACCCATGTCGACATCTATTCAACAATGGGGCCAACAAAATAAAAAAAGAGTCCCCCCGCGGGGACTCTTTTGCTATCGATAGTTCAGGAAGATCAATGCGTTTGCAATCCGGGCTTTACCCTCGTGGAGTTGACCTGGAAATTGCGCGCGAGCCAGGTGATCTCGTGCGGGGTCAGGACGCGGTTGTAGAACCGGACCTCATCCAGTTTGCCTCGGATGCCCTCAAAGCCGCTGCCACCTCCGTTCCACCAGCCGCCGATGACGAAATTCGAACCGGTACAGAATAGAGCCGATGCGGTGTTCGGGTTTGTCTGAGTGCTGATCAATTTGCCATTGATATAGATCGAGGTGGCGGTTTTACTGTATACGCAAACGGCATTGTACCAGGCACCCAGTTGCGGAGTGAAATTAGAGGTGTCGCTGATATTGTAAGCCATATTGGCCCCATAGCTGCTGCAATCGTTGCCTTGAGCGCCACAGACATTGAAGGTGAAGTATTGGGGGAAAGCCGGCACCGACATACCAATATTGAACGTCGGACCGGTACCCGCGGCGACGTTTACGATACTTAGGAACACCTGCAGGCCGGAGAAATCATAACCGCCGGCGTAATAGGCATTACTGCGCATCATGAAATCGCAGGAAACGGAAAAAGCCGTGTCCACTTTATAGCCGCCATTGTTTGAAACGATCAGTCGTTCCCCGGCGCCGGTAGCATTGAAGGCGCTGCTGGCATAGCCGTGCATATCATAGTCAAGGGTTGCGCCATTGACCGCCGTTACGGTGTAGCCGTTGCCGCTGGAATCCGCAAAGCTGCCGTTGAACGGCAGGTAAAGCACGAGGCCTTTGCTGATATTGACGGTGGAGTCCGGTTTGGTAGCATACAGCGTGTCATTTTTCGACGTCGTGTCGTGCTTGACCACGGTAACCGTGTCGTGGACGGTGGTCGGCGGCGTATTATTCCGCGTGCAGGCGCCGAAAAAAACCACCGTGGTGAGGACCACGGTAGCGATAAGGGAAAGAGTTTTTGATTGTTTCATAGCTATTTATTTGGTAAGATCAATGTGTTTTCAGACCGGGTTTTACACTCATCGAGTTGACCTGGTAATTGGCAGCCAGGTAAGCGATCTCATGCGGCGTAAGAACGCGGTTATAAAGCCGTATATTATCCATTTTCCCATTGGGATTCCCGTTATAGCTCGGGTCGTTCCACCAGCCGCCGATGACGACTTGCGAGGACGGGCAGTCGTTGATCTTTGTGCCCAGCCCATGCTTCGAGCCGATCAGCTTTCCGTTGATGTAAAATTCCGTGCTGCCGTTGTGGTAGACACCCACCGCATTGTACCAGGCGCCGGGGACCGGTACCCAGTTGAGCGTGTCAGAAATGTTGTAAGCGTCGTTACCGCCGTAATTGCTGCATCCAACGCTTTGATCTTCAATGCCCCAACCCCAAGAGCGGGTGCCCAGGTTGATCGAGCCCACCGTGAAGCTGGGAGCCTGTCCCGTGGAGTAATTGACTAGGCTGATAAAGCTCTGATTGCGGGCGGTGTCATAACTGGTGAAACTAAAGGCAAGGCTCATAGCCGTGTCGAACTTGATGGAGCCGTTGTTGGTCACGATCACCACTTCCCCATGATCGGTAGCGCCAAAAGCATTGTTGGCATAGCCGTGGGCGTCATAGGTAAGAACATTGCCGTAGGCCGTTGTCGGGTTGCCATTGCCGCTGGAGTCGGCTATGTTGCCGGAGAAGGGCAGGTAAAGCAGAAGGCCCTTGGCCAGGTTGATCGTGGAATCCGGTTTGGAAGCATAGAGCGTGTCGATATTGGTCGTCGTGTCGTGTTTGACTACCGTCACGGTATCGTGGACGGGTGGGGTGACCGGGTTCTTTGTACAGCCGATGGAGAAGATGAGCAACAGAAAGGAGGCCATACCGGCCAGGGTCAGGATTCTGGTTTGGGGCATAAGAGTTTGATTTGGCGCCAAAATATAGTAAAATACTTAGATAATTGAGGAGATTTCACGGCCGTGTAGCCTGGGCTATGGCCGTGTTAAAAACGCGGATAACCGCGTCAAATTGTGCTTTAACTAAGAAGAGCTTCTTAATAAGAAGCTCTTAATTAGATAGGTTAGGAGTATTAATGATTAACGGTGATCAGTGGGGAGCGGATGACAGGCAAAACGAATGTACACAATCGGTCCGGCATTCTCCGGACCACTTAATAGACGTGTCGAATGCTGGATAACTGCGTTGGAATCGGGGATGGCCGTGTCGCCAGCGGGGTCATTTTAGCCTGTCGCCGAGGTCGAGGCCGTGCTGGCGGGCGGTTGTTTTCGCCTCCTCATAACCGGCGTCGGCGTGGCGGATGACCCCCATTCCGGGGTCATTGCGCAGAACGCGGCCCAGTCGGGCCGCGGCCTCGGGCGTGCCGTCGGCGACGATGACCATGCCGGCATGGATGCTGTAGCCCATTCCGACCCCGCCGCCATGGTGCAGGCTGACCCAGGAGGCGCCTCCCGCCGTATTCACGAGGGCATTCAACAGCGGCCAGTCGGCGACGGCATCGCTGCCATCCAGCATGGCCTCCGTTTCGCGGTTGGGGGAGGCCACGGAGCCGGTGTCCAGGTGGTCGCGGCCGATGACGATCGGCGCTTTTACCGCGCCGGTGCGCACCAACTCATTGAAAGCCAGGCCTGCCTTCTCCCGTTCTCCCTGGCCCAGCCAGCAGATGCGCGCCGGCAGACCCTGAAAGGCAATGCGTTCTTTTGCCAGCCGGAGCCAGCGCTGAAGCGATGCATTCTCCGGGAACAGCTCGGAGATCACCCGGTCGGTCACCGCGATATCGGCGGGGTCGCCGCTGAGGGCCGCCCAGCGGAACGGGCCCTTGCCCTCGCAGAACAGGGGCCGGATATAGGCTGGGACGAAGCCGGGGAAATCAAAGGCGTTCTCCAGTCCGCGTTCTTTTGCGCGGGCGCGGATATTGTTGCCATAGTCGAAGGTAATGGCGCCTCGGCGCTGCAGCTCGAGCATGCATTCCACGTGACGACGCATGCTGCGATAGGCGTAGTCGGTGTATTGATCGGGGTTATCCCGGCGAAGCACGGTTGCCTGCTCATAGGAGAGCTCGTGCGGCCAGTAGCCGATGAGCGGGTCATGGGCCGAGGTCTGGTCGGTGAGCGTATCGGGGATGCAATTGCGTTGCAACAGCCGTTCGAGGAGGTGGACCGCATTGCAACGCACGCCGATGGACAGTGCTTCTCCCTTTGCTTTTGCCGCCAGGGCAAGATCGATGGCGGCGTCGATATCCGTCATTTTTTTATCGAGGTAACGGGTCTCGAGGCGTTTGTCGATCCGCCATTCCTCCACTTCGGCGATCAGCGCGACGCCTTCATTCATAGTTATCGCCAGCGGCTGGGCGCCGCCCATCCCGCCCAGTCCGGCCGTTACGTTCAAAGTACCCCGCAGAGTGCCTTTGAAATGTTTAGCGGCAGCAGCGGAATACGTCTCGTAAGTGCCCTGGACGATCCCCTGGCTGCCGATGTAGATCCAGCTGCCTGCCGTCATTTGGCCGTACATCATCAGCCCTTTTTTTTCCAGCTCGTCAAAATGCTGCCAGTCGGCCCATTTGGGCACCAGTTGGGAATTGGAGAGCAGGACCCTCGGCGCGTCGGGATGCGTGCGGAGGATGCCTACCGGCTTGCCGCTCTGGATCAGCAAGGTCTCGTCGGCCCCCAGGTCTTTGAGCGCCCGAATGATCAGATCCAGCGCCTCGAAGTTGCGCGCCGCTTTTCCGCGCCCGCCATAGACGATCAGCTCGTCGGGGCGTTCCGCGACTTCAGGGTCGAGATTGTTGAGCAGCATGCGCAGGGCCGCCTCCTGCACCCAGCCCTTGCAGCTCAGCTGGGGTCCATGGGGAGTCTTATATTTCACCGGATCATAACGTTGATAGGAGACCGTATTCATGGGAGATCGTTTATAGTTCGAAATCGGTTTCAAAGCCGGCATTGAGCCGGATGCCCTTGTCGCGGGCGAAGCCGTTGCAATAATTCACAAAAGAAAAGTCGTGAATGATGCCGTGCAGCTGGCGGATATCCTCTGCAAAGATGCGGTCTTCGCTGGCAAATCCGACAAAGTCCCGGACGAATTCGTGGGCGGCTTCGAGGATACCGCTGCTTTTCAGCGGGCGGCGGAATTCGATGGCCTGGCAGGCGCTCATCAGTTCGATGGCGAGGATGTACTCGAGGTTGTCGAGTACCTGGGCGAGTTTGCGCCCGCTGATGCTGCCCATGCTCACATGGTCTTCCTGGCCCAGCGAGGTGGGGATGCTGTCGGCGCTGGCGGGGAAGCAAAGGGTCTTGTTCTCCGTGACGAGGGCCGCCGTGGTGTATTGGGGAATCATGAACCCGCTGTTAAGGCCGACATTGCTCATCAGCAGGAGGGGCAGGCCCCACTTGCCTTCGAGCAGGAGATAGCACCGGCGGTCGGAAATGTTGCCGATCTCTGCCGCAGCCAGGCAGGCATAGTCGAGGGGCAGTGCGAGCGGCTGCCCGTGGAAATTGCCGCCGCTGATGGTATCGCCGCCTTCGAGGATGATCGGGTTGTCGGTGACGGAGTTCAATTCTATTTCCGTCAACTTCCGGAGGTGCTGCCAGGCGTTGCGCGAGGCGCCATGCACCTGCGGCATGCAACGCAGGGAATAAGGGTCCTGTACGCGGCCGCAGTCGATATGGCTTTGCATGATCTCGCTGTCGGCGAGCAGGAGGCGCAGCCGCTGCGCGACCAGGCTGTTGCCGGCATAGGGACGCAGGCGGTGGAGCCGTTCATCGAAAGGGGCCTTGGTGCCCGTCAGCGCCTCGAGGCTCATCGCCCCGATGATATCCGCGGCTTCGAGACAGTTGTGCAGGCGCTGAACGCCTTTTACGGCGTAAGAAAGGATGAACTGCGTGCCGTTGATCAGGGCAAGCCCCTCTTTGGGGCCCAGCTGGACGGGAGACAGGCCATATTGTGCGAGGACTTCGCGCGCAGGTTTGCGGGCGCCTTTGTGAAATACCTCACCGAGTCCGATGAGGGGAAGGCATAAATGAGAAAGCGGCGCCAGATCGCCGGATGCGCCCACCGATCCTTTTTCCGGCACCACGGGAATAACATCCTCTTCGAGATGCCAGAGCAGCCGCTGAAGGGTCTCCCACTGGACCCCGGAATAGCCGCGGGCCAGCGCCTGGATCTTTGTGATCAGCATGATCCGCGCTATTTCGGTAGGAATCGCCTCCCCTACCCCGACGCTATGGCTTTGCAGGATCTTATGCTGAAGGATGCGGGTATCCTCTTCCGATATCTTGGTATGGGCGAGTATACCGAAGCCGGTATTGATGCCGTATACGGTCCTTTGATGACTAACGATATCGGCCACCTGCGCCTGGCTGGCCCGGATGGCCTTCTCCGCCGCCGGCGAGAAACCGCCCCGGACGCTTCCGCCGGCCAGACCGATCACATCGCGTATTCCCAGGCTATCGGTCCCGTATTGAAAGGCAACTGTACTCATATCATGCTATTGACAACAAAAATAGGCGGTTTTTACCTACCCGGCCGTACCCTATTTTAGCAGCCGGCGCATAAATTCATCCCGGCGGCGGGCGGCCACCTCGATCGTGGTCCCGTCCTCCATGAGCACCATTCCCCCCCTGCCCTTCTGGTATTTCTCGATCCGGGAGAGATTGATGATATGGGAACTGTGGATGCGGCAGAAGATGTTCTCGGGCAACAGCTCCTCATAGTCCCGGATCGTCCGGGTGGCCATAACGGTTTCTCCACCCGAGAGGTAGATGATCGTATAGTTGCCCTTGGCCTCGAAGCGGAGGATGTCCTGTATGGGCACGAAGTTGAGCCCGGTGATGGTGGGGATGGCCATCTTTTGCTGGGTAAGGTGCAGCATCCCGACATTGCTTAGTAGTATCTTCATCTGCTCGGCCAGGTCCTTGGCCTCCGGCCGCTCCCGGACCCGGCCGATCGCATTGCGCAGGTCGTCGATGTCAACAGGCTTGAGGAGGTAGTCCACTGCGCTGTACTTGAAGGCGCGGATGGCATAGTTGTCGAAGGCGGTCACGAAGATGACCTGGAAGGTCAGCGGCATCAGTTGGTTCAACAGGTCGAAGGCATTCCCCTGGGCCATTTCGATGTCCAGCAGGACGAGGTCGGGTCTCGATTCACGGATGAGCTCGACGCCGGTGTCGACGCCGTTAGCCGTGCCGGCAATATTCACATTCGGGCAGTAAGTCTCCAGGAGGCGCTGCAAGATCCGGATGCTGTCAACTTCGTCATCTACCAATACAGTTTGGATCATATGGTTTCATTTTCGGAGATAATATGGAAAAGGGGGAATTTGATCACCACCCGGGTACCGGCCGGCCGGCCGGCGTCGTCCTCCAGGTCGATGACCTCGACACGGATAGGATCGCCATAACGGGCGTTGATGAAGCGGATACGGTCCGCCGTGAGGGACATACCCTTCGACTGGTATTCTATGTGCTCGCGGGTTTTGAATGCGGCGGCGCCTTTTCGGCCGATGCCGTTGTCTTCGACAACAACGGACAGACGGGTGCCCTCATGCCGGAACCGGACCTGGATAAGCCCCTTCCCCTGCGTCTTGTGGCGCAGGCCATGCCGCATACTGTTCTCGACATAGGGCTGGATGAGCATCGGCGGTACCAGGTAGGCGCCGCCATGAAGGGCCGGGTCCACTTCGATGACGTAGTCCATTTTTTCCTTGAAGCGAAGTTTTTCGAGAGACAGATAGCCCGAGAGATAGCTGATCTCCTCCGGGAGGACGATAAAGGGCTTGGTGGAGTTCTGCAAGGTCGCCCGGATCAGTTTGGCAAACCCCGTCAAATATTTATTCGCGGCAAAGATATCCTGATCGAAAATATACTGCTGGATCGAATTGAGGCAGTTAAAGATGAAATGCGGGTTCATCTGGGCCTGCAGCGCCATATGTTCCATTTCCATCATCCGCTGGCTGAGTCGTTCTTTTTCCTGCTGCCGGTTGCGCATCTGCCGGATGCGCAGCGAGACCAGCAGCCAGGTCAGCGAAAAAAAGGCCAGCAATGCCGCGGCGTAGAACCAGGTCGATTGCCACCAGGGAGTGGCCACTTCGAACGGCAACGTCAGCGTATCGCTCGCCCGGCCGAATTTATTGATGGCACGTAGCTGGAAGACGTAGTTGCCCGATGGAAGGGTTGGGTATTCGAGAAAGGTCTCGTGAGTCGATCGCCAGGCGGTGTCCAGGCCGGTCATCCGGTATTGATAGGTGATATCGCCGACGGAACGGTAAGAAATGCCCGCGAATTCCAGCCGGAGATGCTTATCGGTATAAGGCAGGACCAGGTTGGCAGAGTCGTTGAGCCGTTCCTTTCCCGAATTCTGAATAGAGAGGAGGTAGAGATGGCAACTTTCCGAAACGTTGACCCGGGTCTCGTCGAAAAAACTGAGTCCGGCGGACGTACCTACATAAACTACCTGACCGTCTGAATAAATGCTGTTAATAATATCGGACCCCAGGCCGTCTTTCGAAGTATAGTGGTCCATGGGATACCCGGGCCGGGTCATATTGACCCTTGTCAATCCTTTATCGGTGCCGACCCAAAGGACGCTGTCATGGACCTGCAGTGTCCGGCAGATATCGCTGGTCAATCCCTGTTGCCTGGAAAGACGGGTAACCACCGATCCATTTCGATAGCCGATCACCCCCGCATCATAAGTAGCTACCCAGAGGGTGCCATCGGTGGATCCGGCCAACGCGGAGATCCTGTTCTGAAGAAACGGAATTTCTTTTCCAAGATATCTAACCGACCGATCCGGCGCGACAACATAAAGGCCATTGAGAGTCCCGACAAATACGGAATCCCGATAATAGAAAACGTTAGTAGCCCGTTCCCGGTAAAGCGTATCCACAACCGCAAATTTTCGCAAATCGAAAACCAAAACCCCTGATAAACCGGCGATGAGTAGTTTGTCAGAGGTTAACGGGAAACATGACTTGATCATCATATGGGCGCAATTGTCCGTAAAATGAAAATCTGGGGCGAGCCACTCGATGCCACCGTCGGAGGCAACATAAATTTTACCACCCGGACCTTTACCAATATACAAGATTCGACTTTTGAGCCCCTTGCTGAAAGCAGCTTTTCCGGCCGGAGACATCCCGGGAAGGTTGAAGGCGTAGACATCATTCCGGCCATTCCCAACGAAAAGCTGGTTATTGATCCTTGTTATTCCATGGACGGAACTGCTGGGCGAACTGGGATTACCTAACCCGACCGTCTCGAACTCATCAGAATTGAGCCGGTAAATGCCTTGACCGATCGTAGTGAACCAGGCATTCCCCTCAGCATCCCGGAAACTGCGGGAAACCGGCTTGCCTGAAAGGAACCGCCTGAAGCGTCCTGTGTAAGGGTTATAGGCACGGACGCCGTCATTTTCATTGAAACAAAACAAACTGTCGCCGAAGTTCGTAAAGGTATTGTGCCGGTATTTTATACGGTAGAAAGGAAAATTCACTGTTTTCCCGGTAGAAAAACAATGTACCGAAGTAGTGACGCTGTCTTTTCTCCAGATCAGGCCGTTCCCATTCATTGCAATATAGATAGGGAGGCTGCTTTGGATCGTCATAGAATAGATGGCATTAAAGTCGCCGCCGGCAAATTTATAGATCCCATCGCCTGCCTGGACCAGAAAATGCCCGTCGGCGCCGGTGGCGACTGCTCCGCAATTTTGGATGGGCCGGCCTGCGAGGGAATCGATTTCCCGGATTGAACCGTCCGCCTTTATCAGATAAAGCGCGGTGGCTGCCGCCGCAAGGATATTGCCCGAACTGTCTTCGGCAAAGCAGTGGATGTTGTTTTTCAAATTAACGCGACTCAATACCGAATCGTTCTGCTGATTGTAAATCTTTCCCTTGAGGTAATAACAAAATGATTTACGATAAGGCGCCATCCAGACCCGCCCCCGGGAATCGCCGAACATGATCAGTATTTCAACGTCCGGCAATCCGTCCAAGGCAGTAAAATTACGAAAATGCGCCCCGTCGAACCGGCTCACACCGGTCTCGGTGCCGAGCCAGATAAATCCATCTTTGTCCTGCGTGATACAATAGACGGTGGAACCGGCCAAGCCGTCCGTAATGTCATAATGGGTATAGCTATACTCCTGGGATAAGAGATAGGTTGGCAACAGGATCGTCAGTAAGCAGGTTAAGAAGAGGTTCTTCCTCATAAGACCTTATAAAAATAAGGTTTATTCCGGATGATGACCGGTGTCCGTGCAAGGATCACTCCCACATTTTTGCAATATTGCCATAGCTGGGCCCATCGATACCTCGGGAGGGCTTTTCCTGTCACCCGTGACAGGAGCATCCCCAAAAAGAAAAGCGGTATTACGCCAATATAGAAGAGCAGCTGGATAAGGAACCAGCCGGGGCCGAACTGTTTGCGGATGCGGACAAAATTGGACAGCATGATCTGCCGGCCTTTGCGATCGTACAGGTTGTAATATCCTTTGCCGTCGGAGCCGAAGGTCTCGTTGGCCGTCTCGCCCTGCAGGTGAATGACCCGCAGGTCGCCGTAGAGACAAAGCGGGCCTGCCTTTTTCAGCCGAGAACACCATTCCGCCTCTTCGGCATACAGGAAGAAATCCTCGTCCAGCAATCCGGCTTTTGCAATGGCGCTTTTTTTCACCATCAGGAAGGCGCCATTGATCCAGTCGACGGCCACCTTTGTCCCGGCGTCGGGGACATGCGGCTTCTCGACCTTTGCCCACTCGCCCGCCTTTTTGAGCAGGAGCCCCAGATAAGGCAGGGGGAGCAGATAATTCAGTCCCCCTTTCATGACGTACATCCCGGAGATCTGGGGAGTGCCATCCCTGTTCAGGAGTTGCACGCCGGCCGCCACTTCGGCGGAGTCCCGAAGGCGTTCATAACAGCCATCCACGGCCACTGCCGCGGGCAAGGTGTCGCCGTTGAGCAAAAGGACGGTATCCCCGGCGGATTGCCGGATACCTTCGTTATTGGCCCGGGCGAAGCCGGAATTATACCCCATTTCGACCCATTTGACAAAGGGAAAGGTGGTTACGATCCGTTCCCTGCTGTTATCGCCCGAGGCATTGTCGACGACGATCACTTCATGTGGGGCGGTCGTCGCATCGCCATATAGGGAATGCAAACAATCCTCGATGAGGGCAGCCGACTTATAGTTGACTATGATGATACTTAAAGCCATTCAGATCGCTCCGGTTAGAAAGTGGCGCCAATAGCTGGCGAACATACACAATTTGGAGCATACCCCGATCCGCAGGGTCTTGAGCGGGATCTTCTTTTGCCAGGCAGCCATTCCTTTTATTACACCTGGGATAGGGGCGCCGCCGGCCGCCGCTTCCAATGTTGCAGGGGTGCGAAACCCGGCATTCCGCAACAGGCGCCACCATTCGTCATACACTGCCGGCTTACGCAGGGCATGGGTACCCGTCGCGGCCAGCAGCCGCAATTTTGCCGGGAACATGACCTCTTTCAGAAAAGGGACGTCATGCCGCGAGCTAAGCCCGCCGGGGCCAAAGCCGGCGATGATCCGATCGACAAAACGGATGCGTACCTGCGGATCGGAAAAGCAGCGGATATTGAATTCCCAATCGGCATAGGCCCGGTATTTCAGGTTATAGTTCCCCAATCGGGCAAACAGGTTCCGGCGATAGAAACAGGCCTGGTGAGAAACGTTCCTGCTCAGGAGCTTCTCATAGGTGAAGACCCCATCGTAAGCGCCCCGGTAGCTGGGGCTGATGACATTACCGTAGATAACATCGTAGCGGTCCTTATCGGATAGCGAAAAGACATCGCTCAGCACCTTGTCGTCCTGCAGCCAGTCGTCGCTCCCGAGGAAATAGACGAATTCGCCACGGGCCTGGTAAATTCCCTTGTTCATGGCATCATAAACCCCTTTGTCCGGTTCCGCGAAGACGCGAACCCGTCCGTCACGGCCGGCAGCCTCCCGGGCAATGGCCAGCGTGTGATCCGTCGACACACTATCCATTACCAATATCTCGAGGTCGGTAAAAGACTGCCGAAGGACGCTGTCCAGGGCAACCTGCAATGTACTTTCCGCCTGTCTGGTAGGAATGATGATACTGAGATAAGGAGCGTCCATGCTATTGGCGGTGTTCGGTTTGAGCCCGTTGCCGAATTTCGCGGCGCAGGCCAATGGTATTCTTCCAGCGGCGCCATCGCTTGCCGATGACACGCGCGAAAAAGGTGATCAATCCTCCTCGCTGTTTCTTTTGGGGCGGTGATGCCGTGGCCCGGTGATGGTCCAGCAACTGGAAATAGGGGGAATTGAGATACGGGATCGTGGCATAATAGCCCACTTGTTGCCGTCGGACCTGATTGACGCAGTTGAACTCACCGGCCACCCGGAAAGGCCAGGCTTTAAAGTGATTGCCGAATTGCGTCGGCATCCGGAAAAAGGAGATACGGTTCTTCGCCGCCAGCAGGGAGAGGACGGATTGATCATGCCGGTGCTCCACGAAATCGGGCAGGTCGCGCCGGCCGCAGGTGTTCGGGTTGTCCGTGACGATCCGGGCGTCGCGGCAATATTCCAGCCATCTATCCACAAACCGGAGCGTGGCTTCTTCGCGCCGGAAAAGGCAAAACGCCGCATCGCATTGCGGCGCCTTCCAATACTCCTCGCTGTCGCAATCCATCAGGACGAAGCAATCCCGCTTTGTCCAGGTGGCGTTGGAGAACTCGCCGTTGCCGAAAAGAAAGATGGGAGCAATGTCACGGCAGATGTCGAAAAGAGGGTCCAGCGGCGCAATGATCTCCAAACCGCTGTCAGCATACACGACAATGTCGCCTTCCTTTGCTCCGTTAAGGGCTTCACGAATGATATAAGGTTTCCAAAGCCAATAGCCCATTCCCCTGGGCAGATCGAGAACGCACCTATTGTCATTGTAAAAAGAAGTTTCCCGGATGTCCTCAATGTCATAGGAACGAATGTTCCCGATGCCGAACTTCCTGGCCGACTCATTCAGCCGGTGACGGCTTTCTTCGAACAATCGGTTGGAGAGGTTGGTCAGGACGATATCCATGATCAGAAGGCAAAATTTGAAATGATACCGACCGTATGAGGAGGTTCGTTGTCCCCGATCCAGCCGTTGATGTTCACCAGGCAAACTTCCTTCAAACCATACACTTCGTTGTATTTGCGCACGATCCTGAAAAAGGACTGCTGCATCTTGCCTACGAGGTCATCCCAGACGATAACGAAGCGTTCGCCAAGCAACCGGTACTTTACCAGCATCTCGAACTCGAAAAGAATGGCCTGCGGAGTGTGCAGCGCGTCAGAGAACACCAGGTTATAGGAGTTGCCTTCCATCCGGGCCCAGCTGTTGGTATCCCATACGTCCCCGGAGAGATAGTTCACTTTCTTACCCTGGAACGAATATTCGCCGAGGGACGACCGGTTCTTTTTGACGGACTTCGCCGGCGTATCCCATTCCGTTTTGGATACCGCGTTGAGCCGGTGGGCAAGGACCGGGTTGATCTCTTCGATATCGAAGGCCGTAAAGCGGGCCTTGGGTAAGGCGTTCAACAGCTGGAAGAAGTTCTTGCCGACGGAGACGCCGATCTCGAGGTAGTTCACCTCGCCAAGGTAACGATCGGCAATAAGCGCCATCAGATCGGTATAGGTCGGAGAATCGCCGATCGGCTTATTGATCAGGTCTCTTATAAAGTCAGGAACGCCATAGTTGAAGAATGATCGCGCAAAGGCCTCGTCGTCGATCCAATTGTCCACGCCGGCGAGGACCGTCCGGTTGGCCGGGATATACCGCGCCAACTCGGCCTGTGGGAAAGGGATCTCGGATTTATAGGGTATCTTTTTCTGAAAAAGATCTTTCAGGGCGTCCAGCATAGTACTTAGATTTTAATGGCCATGCGACCGGTATAGTCGATCCGGTGAAGGAAAAGCGAAAGCCCGCGGGCGGCGATGAATTCATCGACGGCCTTTCGGGACCCGCTCCAGTGGCCATAGTCGTCGATGATCAGGACGCCGCCGGGAACGAGCTTATCGTAAAGGGTCTCCAGCTCATGTTTTGTCGATTCGTACCAATCGGTGTCCAGCCGCAGCAACGCGATGGGACCGATGGAAGGCTCGGGCAGGGTATCTTCTACCTTACCCTTGACGAACCGGATGTTCCCGAAAGGATAGTTGCTTTGCTTCAGGTTGGCCTTTACTTCATCGAGCGGGGAATAGCACCAGACATTATCCCCATCGGTGCGTTCCGAGGTCTCAAGCAGCTCGCCGGCTGTGGATCGGTCTACCGCGCTGACGTCCTCCTTTGTGGGTTCGGACATGCCTTCGAAGGTGTCGAAGAGAAAGAGGTTCCGGGTGGTGTCGCCCATCCTGGCGAGCTTTCTCGCCACCAGCAGCATGGAGCCGCCTTTCCAAACCCCACATTCGACGATATCCCCCGCGATGCGCTGCTGCGCCAGGTGGTCCAACGCCCGCGAGAGGCTGACCAGCCGCTCGGGGCTGGTCATGGTAAACGACCTGACGGCCTTTATGTCGGCGCGTTCTTCGGCCGTGAAATCGGGCGGAAACTCATCGGTTAGCGTTCCGCGGGCCGTCAGCAGGTCATGATGTAACTGCTTATTCAGCACAAAGCTGCCGGGCTCGCTGATCCCTTTTAGTTTAGAAATGATCGACATTGCTTGCTTCCCAGGATTTTAACGGGTACAAAAGTAGCTATTTTGAGACAAGGGTGGAGGCGGACACCGTCAAATATTGCAGAAATCGTTCCAACCCCTTGCGTTTGGGGGCGTCCAGGGTATAGCTGAGGTGTTTTGTAAAATAATCGTGCAGGGAGAAAACCGGGTAAGGATTCTCGGCCACCACCTCGTCGATATGCAGAACGCCCTGGTGGTTGGCTTCGTCGAAGGCTTTTATGAATTCAGGATCGAGCGGTTTGTTGCTGATCCAGGCCGCGAAGACAAAGGGGAGCCCCGTCATTGCCTTCCAGGTCCCCGCGAGATCGTAGATATAGGGAGAACGGCGGCGTTGTTCGAGGGCCCGGTCGCCGATCACGACGCCGGCAGTGGCGCCCTTGATATGATCGCGGAAGTCCTTGCCGCCATCGACGAGCTCGGGATTGATCTTCCAAAATTCCTTCAGCAGCACGCGCGCCAGCTGCACCGAGGTCCGGCTTTGGTAGTCCATGAGCACCCGCTCCACTTTTTCGATAGGGGTTTCGCTAAAAATGCAGACAGAGGCGACGTCGTCGTCGCTGCCGATGCACCAACCGCCGTTGATGTAGTATTCGCGCATTTGCGGGATGACCGCCACCGGGACCAGTCCCATATCGATCTCATCCCGAAGCAGCATTGCGGCGATGCGGGAAGGGTAATCGATGACCAGTTCGATCTGCCTTGCGACGGGGGACCTTTCGATGCCGTAGAGTAACGGTTTTGTATTCAAATAGCTGACTGCGCCCACTCGTATTTTTCTGTCCAATTCCTTTATGTTAATTTTGCCGCGAAGTTACGCATTCTCGTTGACGCAAAATCAATTAGCCCAAATGGAGTTGAACCCGCTTACGGCAATATCCCCTATCGACGGTCGCTATCGACACCAGGTACAGCACCTGGATGACTATTTCTCCGAGTACGCCCTGATCCGGTATAGGGTATTGGTGGAAGTAGAATATTTTCTTTTCCTGGCCAAGAAGCGGTTCTTTTCACTCGATGCCACCGGCAGGAAGCGGCTGCAGGCCGCCTCGGAGGGGTTCAGCCTCGAGGACGCCCAATGGATCAAGGAGGCGGAGAAGAAGACGAACCACGATGTCAAGGCGGTGGAATACTTTCTGAAGGCGAAGCTGGCGGGCGACATCGCGGCCGATCAACCGCTGCCGGAGGAATGGATCCATTTCGGCCTGACCTCACAGGACGTCAACAACACCGCCATCCCCCTGTTGTGGAAGCATGCCGTGGAATTCGAATACCTGCCGGGGCTGCTCAATCTGAAGCGGCAGTTGGAAGTGCTCGCCCGGGATTGGCAGGACGTGCCCATGCTGGCGCGGACGCATGGCCAGCCCGCCAGCCCGACACGGCTGGGGAAAGAGATCATGGTGTTCATCGAAAGGCTGGAGAACCAGGTGGAACTGCTGATCCAGATTCCCTTCTCGGCCAAATTCGGCGGAGCAACGGGTAATTTCAACGCTCATCACGTCGCCTTCCCCAACAAGGACTGGGTCAAACTGGCCAATGAATTCGTCGAGGGAACGCTCGGCCTGCAACGCCAGCAGTACACGACCCAGATCGAACACTACGATAACCTCGCCGCGCACTTCGACGCCATCAAACGCATCAACACGATCCTGATCGATCTTTGCCGGGACATCTGGACCTATGTGTCGATGGACTATTTCAAGCAAAAGACCTTAAAGAATGAGGTCGGCAGCTCAGCTATGCCGCATAAGGTCAACCCGATCGATTTTGAGAATGCAGAAGGCAACCTCGGCGTCGCCAATGCCCTGCTGGAACATTTTTCTTCCAAGCTGCCAGTCTCGAGACTGCAACGTGACCTGACAGATTCAACGGTATTGCGCAACATCGGCGTTCCCTTTGCCCACACGATCCTCGCGTTGAAATCCATCGAGAAAGGCCTGGGCAAGCTGGTCCTCAATAAGGAACGGCTGGTACAGGACCTGGAGAACAACTGGGCGGTGGTCGCGGAGGCCATCCAGACCGTCCTGCGGCGGGAGAACTACCCGAAGCCCTACGAGGCGCTAAAGGAGCTGACTCGGGGTAAGGCTGGGATCACCAAACAGTCGCTCCACGCCTTTATCGATGACCTCGAGATCACTTCGGCCATCAAAAAAGAGCTGAAGCGCATTACTCCCTTTAATTACACCGGGGTGGGTTTGTGATTTTTTTGAATAGGTCGGCAAACTTCACGGTCGTGTAAAAATCCGGCGATTTCGTGTCTGATTGGCTGATATGCGTGTAAATTTGCGCGTTTCGCGATGGCAAATCCTCGATTGCCTGAAGTATAAGGCTTGCTTCTCTCAGGAGTTTCAACTAATATTGGCACATTAACCCCCGTAAATCCACGCTTATGAAGCGCCTCTTGGTCCCTTGTTTCGCTCTTGTTTGCCTCTACTCCATTTTCTCTTGTACCAAAACCAATAACATCACAAAAACGGTTTACGACACTACCGTCATCCGGGATACGACGTTCGTCCGGGACACGACGGTCAAGATCATCAAGGATACAACCTACCTGTTGCCCAAGTATTCCATCACAGGTGTCTGGGTCGGCTCCTATTTCCTCACTGGGAATACCCGCGATTCCTTTATGTACCAGTTCGATATCCGCCCCGACGGCACCATCTACACCATTGGCAGTGGCACGAACCAAACGGCAGGCTATGCTTCCGGCCCATGGACGCTCAACGGCGTCACCTTCTCCGCAAACCTCACTTCCATGGACGGTGTCGCAATAGAGAACCAACAAACCATTACAGCCACTTACGACAGTGTAGGCAAGAGGCTTTACAACGGCACATGGGTCGACACACGCGGCAACGGCGGTCAAACCGGTACCTTTTCCACGATGAAGGTTCAATAGCCCTTGGTCCAGGCCGGCTTACTTGTGTATTTCCGAAGTGAAATGGAACTCGATCTCCGGATTATTGGTGCGCTCAGTATTCAGGAACCATTCGCTTTGAGCCAGATAGACCAGGAAACCATCCTTATCTTCGGCTATATTGGCATGTTTGAAGCGGGTGAAATCGTCCAGTTTTTTCGGGTCCTTGCTGGTGATCCAGCAGGCCTTGTAAAAGGGCTGGGCCGTAAACTGTACTGAGGCGCCATACTCATGCAGAAGGCGGTACTGGATCACCTCGAACTGGAGTTCCCCGACGCAGCCGATGATCTTCTTGTTCCCCCCAAATTGAGTGAACAACTGCGCAACGCCTTCGTCGGTCAATTGCAGGAGCCCCTTTTCCAATTGCTTGGTTTTCATAGGGTCTTTATTGACTACCTCCTTAAAAATTTCCGGTGAGAAACTGGGAATACCCGTGAAATAGAAGTCTTCGCCTTCGGTGAGGGTATCGCCAATCTTGAAATTACCCGTGTCGAACAACCCTACGACATCGCCGGGGAAAGCCTCGTCGATCACATCCTTGTCCCGGGCCAGGAACGTATAGGGATTGCTAAATCTAACTTCCTTGTCCAGCCGGACGTGATGGAAATATTTGTTCCGCTCGAAACGGCCGCTGCACACCCTGAGGAAAGCGATGCGGTCGCGGTGCTTGGGGTCGAGATTGGCATGGATCTTAAAGACAAAACCGCTGAACTTGTCCTCCTCCGCGTCGAGATGCCGGACGGAAGTCTCCCGGCCGCGGGGTTCGGGGGCGATGCGGATAAAGGTGTCGAGCATCTCGCGAACTCCGAAGTTGTTGATGGCGCTGCCGAAGAATACGGGCGCTACCTTGCCCTTCAGATAATCTTTCACGTTGAGCTCGCCATGAACGCCGTCGACAAGTTCGACGTCTTCGCGTAGCGTTTCGGCGTCTTTTTCCCCGAGCTTCTCATCGAGAAGACTGTTATCGAGCCGGTCGAAACGGATCAGGTCCTCCTCGTCGACCGCCTTGGTATTCGCGGTGAAGAGGACCAGGTTCTTATCATAAAAGTTGTAAACCCCCTTGAAATCCTTCCCGCTGTTGATTGGCCAGGTCATGGGGTGCAGCTGTATATTCAATTCTTTTTCAACCTCTTCCAACAGGTCGAAACGGTTCTTGCCATCCCGGTCCATTTTGTTGATAAAGACGATCACGGGGGTGTCGCGCATCCGGCAGACCTCCATCAGGCGGCGGGTTTGGGCTTCCACCCCATTGACGCTGTCGATGACGAGAATGACGCTGTCGACGGCCGTCAGCGTCCGGTAGGTGTCTTCGGCGAAGTCCTTGTGACCGGGCGTGTCGAGGAGGTTGATGAGAATGCCCTTGTATTCGAAGCTCATGACCGACGTGGCGACCGAGATACCACGCTGGCGTTCGATCTCCATGAAGTCGCTGGTGGCGTGTTTCTTGATCTTGTTGCTTTTAACGGCCCCGGCAGTCTGGATGGCGCCCCCGAAGAGTAGGAACTTCTCGGTCAGGGTCGTTTTCCCGGCATCGGGGTGGGATATGATGGCAAACGTCCGGCGTTTGTTGATCTCGTTCGTGTAGCGCATAAAGTGCGCAAAGGTACGAAAAATTAGCGGGTCTCTCCCGGTGTTTCGACCCTGCGCAGACCCAATCTTTTCTTTACGGTGGCCCACACCGGCAGGATGTCATCGGAAAGCTTCAGGACCAGGACGCCTGCGCCATAGAGGAGGATAAAGCAGCCGCTGCGCAGTACGATCTTCAAAAACCCGCCGCCCGCCGCGAAAAGCGCTTCGGTGATCCACCAGACAGCGCCGCCCAACAGGAGGGTGTAGAGGGTTTTCAGCGTAAAAGGCTGCATCCCGAATTTTCGGTGGAGGAAGATCCAACGGATTCCATTGTAGACGGACATGGTGATCAGGTCGGCGACGGCGGGACCGGTATACCCGATGGCCTTTGTGAGGATGTAGTTCAACGGGATGGTCAATACCGCCAGGATGACGCCAGTGAAGAAATCGAAGCGCCAGTACGTGGAAGTGATGATGATCTGGTTATTCACCCCAGTGCCCATGTCCACGACCCGCATCAGCCCGAAGTAGAAGAAAGCGTTCTGGGCGAGGAGGTAATCGGGTTTTAAATGAAAGGTCGTTACGCCGTCGGTGAAATTGATCCAGATGAGGACGAACATGGCCAGGGAGAAGATCAGCTGGTTGATGGAGCTTCGCTGGTAGATGCGGTTGATCCGGCCGAGATCCTTGTCCTTCCAGGCTTTTGACAGGGGGGCGATGGAGGCGGCGTTCACGGCCCGTTGCGGCGCCTGGATCAGACTGGCGACGATCTGCGCGAGGCCGTAGAACGCGACATATTTAAGACCGATCACCGCGGCGATGACAAGTTGCCCGACGTAAAGGCTCAGATTGTACAACAACTGACCGCCCCATACCATGGCCGCCTGAGGAACTATCTTATGACGAAACCGGCGGGTGACCTTGCTCACCGTGAACGTAAAATGCATTTCGCCGATCGCGGCCAGGTAGATGAACAGGCTGATCGCGATCACCAGGTAACCAAACGCAAAGAACTTGATAAACAGATCAAAGCTGCCCACGATCCCCAGGAAGAAAAGCAGGACGAGGAGGATATTGTAAAGCCGGATCTGCACTTCCCTGAAATAGTTGGTCAGCACACTTTTTTTCATCGAGACCGCATAGGCTTCCAGCAGGGAATAGAACTGCAGGCCGAAGTAAAAAGGGAAGATGAGATAATAATATTTTACGAACTCCGGTGATTCCGCGCTAAACTTCCGCGTCACCAGGCCTTTCAGGATCAGGCCACCGGCCAGGACCAGCAAGAAGCCGAGGACTCCGGCCAACAGCGACCAGGTGAGCATGTCGTTCTGCTCGCGGGGCAGGCGATCCCGGTAATAAGGAAAGAATTTGTAGATATAGTTCGGCACACCCAGGCTGCCGGTGTAGAACATGATCGTGCCTAGCGACGTGAAGATCTGGGTGAGCCCATATTCGGCCGGCGTGAACCATTTTGTGAAAAGCAGGGTATATAGGAATCCCAGGGCAAACCCCACATAGACGAGGGCCGAGGAAATGATGCTTTGCCGCCGGATCGTGCTCATTTGCTATTGCTGATTAAAACCCCGCCCCCTGCAGGAGTTCGTTGATGTCTTCTTTGCCTTCGTAATGGAAGGGGCGGTTGAAGGTCATCATTCCTTTTGTGACCTTGACCCGGCCGTCGAGCGTAACGTTCACCTTGCTGCTTTGAAGCAGGGACAGCGCGTTGCTGAAGAGGGCTTTCATATCTACCTGCAAGGCGATGGGAACGAAAAATGTGTCCCTTTTAGGGATAAAGATCGTGGTGTCCAGCAGAGAGTGTCCCGCGTGTTTTCCATTGATGAGAACGTCCACTTCCGCCCGTTTCAGGTAAAGATTGAACGGGTTCGAGTTGTACATCTTGACGGTGGTTGCCAGGGTTGTCTGACCGTCGGCGCCGCGGGCGAGCTGGAGATTCTGGAAGCCGTAGTAATCCGGTGGCTGGGGTTGGCGGCAACCGGTCGCCAAGGCAATTGCGAACCCTGCTATCCATCCGAGCATTACCTTGATCCTTGTTAATCCTTGCATGCCTGCAAGATAGTGCCGGAATAGGGTTCCACAAAAAATTAACCCTATTCCGGCACAAAGCCAATGTCTGCCCTTCAGGCGCAGCGGCCTCCGGCCACTGATAGGAGAATATTCCCTATCTTTCTGCTAAAGTAATTGCCGTGTCTACTATCCCTGAACGTATCAAGCAATTCAACAGCAGCCGGTTACCCGCCTACACTTCGATCAAGTTCGAGACGATGGCGGAAGACCCGTTCCGGTTCTTCCGGGGTACTTGTCACCTGTTCTATGAAGATCTCAGCCATGTCGAAAACTTCCCCTCCTCCCCCATCAGCTGGATCTGCGGCGATCTGCATTTGGAGAACTTCGGTACCTATAAGGGCGACAACCGCCTGATCTATTTCGATCTGAACGATTTTGACGAGGGTCTGCTGGCCCCGGCCGCCTGGGAGGTGGTCCGGATGATGACCAGCATCTTAGTAGGTTGTGAATCCCTCGGCATCAATAAGAAGGAGACCCTGCAGATCGCCGGTCTCTTCCTGCGCAACTATACCCTGCACCTCTCTTCCGGCAAGGCGCGATACCTCGAAGTGGAGACCGCCAATGGCATCGTACGCACTTTCCTTGAAAGGATCGCCCAGCGCAAACAGAAAGAGCTCATCCGCCAGCGTACCGAAGAGGGCAAGAATGGCCGGCTGCAACTGCGGATCGATCATGTGCGTTTCTTCCCGATCGACAAGGCCCTGCGTAAAGAGCTCATGGCCCATGTCAACCAGTGGATGCAGAAGAGTCCGCTGCTGAAGGACCGCTACCAGGCCATCGACGCCTGTTTTCGGGTGGCCGGCACCGGTGGCCTCGGCGTCAGCCGCTATGTGTTCCTCGTCCGGCATACCGAAGATCCCAAAAAGTACATGCTCATCGATATGAAGGAGGCCCGATCGTCTTCAGTACTGCCCTGGCTCAAGGTGCCCCAGCCCACTTGGCCCTCGGAGGCCGACCGGGTGGTAGCGATCCAGCACCGGATGCAGAACATCAACCCGGCCCTGCTCAGCACGACCCAGTTCCGGAGTCTGCCTTATGTGATGAAGGAGATGCAGCCAACCGCCGATAAGATCGATTTCCTCCTGGTGAAGGATCGGTACAAGGATATCGCCTGCGTCGTCGAGGACATGGCGTTTCTCACCGCCAGCGCTCAGCTGCGCAGCGCCGGCCGTCAGGGCGCCGCCGTTCCCGACCAGCTGATCGAGTTCGGGCAGGACACGCTCTGGCAGGCGCCGTTGCTGGAATATGCCACCCAGTATGCCGCACAGGTGAAAAAAGACTACCAGGAATACTTCACGGCATATAAGGCGGGGCATTTCGCTTAATCCCTTTGTTATGAACCTTACATCGGATATCATTTGGAAGCTGGTGTTGTCCATCCTTGTCGGCGGATTACTCGGCGCCGAACGGGAATACCGCAGCAAGTCCGCCGGCTTCCGGACCTTGACCCTCATCTGTCTTGGAGCCACCATCTTCACCATCTTTTCGCAGATCCTCGGCGGCATCGGGAACCCCGATCGCATCGCCGCCAATATTGTCACGGGTATTGGCTTCGTGGGGGCGGGAGTGATCTTTAAAGGGGACAACACCAGCAAGGTCAACGGCATCACGACGGCGGCCATGATCTGGGTGACGGCCGCGCTGGGGATGGCCATTGGCGCCGGCTACTGGCTGGCGGCCCTCATCGCTACCGGGATGATCTTTATCGTGCTGTTCGCTTTCACACTGCTGGAGGATCGGATCGACCGCGCCAATCAGCTCCGGAAATACCGCATCGTCTGTCCCTTTGAAATTGAGGTCCTCGGCCGCTTCGAGACGCAGTTCAAGACGCATCATCTGCGGTTCCGGCGGACACGCCAGGGGAAAACGGCCGAGAACATGGTCACGGGGGAATGGCTGGTGCAGGGCACCGAGCAGAATCATCGGCATCTGATCCACGAGCTGATGCAGGATCCAACGGTGAAGGCCCTGGAATTTTAGGGCGGCGGCCCCGATCGGGTGCGGCATGGGTTGGCCCGCGGCAACACCTAGAACAGCGTCAGCGTCCAGGTCCGCTCGAAAGTTTCTCCCGGCTCCAGCCGCTGGATGCCTTCTTTTTCCGTCAGTTCCTGGTTGCTGTCGACGGAGTCTGCGATACCGCACCAGGGCTCCAGGCAGACAAAATCCGCGTTGGGCGCGGCCCAGATCCCCAGGAAGGGGAAGCCCGAATAATCCATCTTCAGTCCTCTTTCCGTCTTTTTGCTGCGAAGGGCGACTCCTGTACTGGCCGGACGCTTCAGCACCAGCGCATCCTTTGCAAACAGGTCTTTTGTAAGCGGCAGGGTGCGCGTATTGTTCAACAGCGGCTGCGCCGGCATATCGATGAGCCCGTCTTTGGAGATCGGCCAGCGCGGCGTGTTCTCCGTCTGGTCGAATTCCAGGTAGTAGTCGGTATAATCCGTTCCGGGCGCCAGCGGAACCTTGAAGGCGGGGTGGCCGCCGACGGAGAAATACAGCGGACCCGTGGCTGGATTCGTCACGCGATAGGTGGTGCTGAAACCGGATCCTTTAAGCCGGTAAATGACCCGGAGCTCGAAATCGAAGGGATAGTTCGTTTTTGTGCCGGCATCGCTTTTTAGCAGGAAGCCGATGCTCTCCGCGGATTGGGTTTCGACGGCGAACTCGTGGTCGCGGGCAAAGCCGTGACGCGGCAGGGAATACGAGTCGCCCTGGTAATGATAGGTGTTTCCCTTGAGGGTGCCGACGATGGGAAAGAGCAAGGGGGAATGCTTCCCCCAGACGGCCGAGTCCCCGCTCCACATATATTCGGTCTGGCATTCCTTTTGGAAAATGCCTTGAAGTTCTGCGCCTTTCGGATGAATACTGAGCCTGAGTTGTTGATTTTCGATCGGGATCATGCTGCAATTTAGTACATTCGGGGTATGATGCGCAACCTGGCAATCATCTGGACCAGCTTTAAAATGGCATTGGGGGAGTTTCGTTCCAACAAGCTCCGCACTTTTCTCTCCTTGCTGGGGATCACTTTCGGCATCTTTTGCATCATCAGCGTCCTCTCGACGATCAGTAGCATGCAAATGGCGGTCAATAAGGACCTGAAAGCCCTTGGCACCAAGACCATCTATATCGACAAATGGCAATACACCGCCGGACCTGATTATCCGTGGTGGAAATATGTCAAACGGCCCGTTCCCAAGATCGAAGAACTGCGGTTGCTGAAATTGAAGGTCCCTGATGCGGCCCATATCTCCTTTGAGATGGAGACCCAGGACAAGGTGGAATTTGGCGACAATATCCTCACAGGTGTCAGCTATTATGGCAATACCGAGGATTTCGACAAGATCCAGCAGGTGACCATTGGTGCAGGGCGATATTTCCAGCAGGCCGACTTCGACCATGGAACGGCGCTGGTCGTCCTGGGCTATCGCATTGCCGAGCGGCTGTTCAGCCGGCCGGATAAAGCGCTCGGCAAGACCGTGAAGCTGAAAGGTGACAAACAGGCCATCGTCATCGGCATCATCGAGAAACAGGGGCAGAGCCTGATCGGGGGATGGGATTATGACAATTCGATCCTGCTGACCTATGCCTTCCTGAAACAGATGATCCGCGAGGAGAACGCCCAGCCCAAGCTGTTGGTCCAGGCTAGCGCCAATATGAGTATGGACGCCCTTTCGGACGAGCTGAAGGGCGCCATGCGATCCATCCGCAAGCTCAGCCCCACCCAGGAAGATAATTTTGCGCTGAACAATATCGACAATCTCAGCAAATTCTTCGATCCCATCTTTCGCGGGATGAATATCGGCGGCTGGGCGATCGCGGCGTTGTCGCTCGTCGTGGGGATGTTCGGCGTCGCCAATATCATGTTCGTCACGGTCCGGGAGAGGACCAGCCAGATCGGGCTGAAGAAGGCCATCGGCGCCAAGCGGGGGGTTATTCTCACGGAATTCCTGCTGGAGTCGGCCTTCCTTTGCGTCATCGGCGGCGTGATCGGGATGATAGCCGTTTTTGCGCTGACCCTCATCATCTCCACGATGCTGAGCTTCCAGGTGGTGATCCCCGTCAACATCATCCTGCTGGCCATCACCATTTGTCTTTTTACCGGCGTTGCGTCGGGGATCATCCCCGCCTTTGTAGCGGCGCGGATGGATCCGGTCGTGGCGATAAGATCCTGACCTGACTGCCCGGAGGGCAGTCGCCCATCGCCGCCATTCCTTACCTTTGCGCCCATGCAATCCACTCGCACCGGGCCTGTTACCCTTCTAGCCATCGAATCTTCCTGCGATGAGACCAGCTGCGCGGTCAGCCGCGACGGGGTCATCCTGGCCAATATCATCGCCGGGCAAGCCGTGCATGAGCAGTATGGCGGGGTGGTGCCGGAGCTGGCGAGCCGGGCGCATATGCAGAATATCGTTCCGGTCGTGGATGCGGCCCTGAAAAAGGCCGGCGTCGCCCTATCTGAGCTAAGCGCCATTGCTTTCACCCAGTCCCCGGGACTGATCGGCTCACTGCTCGTCGGCTCGCAGTTTGCGAAATCGCTGGCACAGGCGTTGGAGATCCCGCTCATCGCCGTGCATCACATGCAGGCGCATGTGCTGGCGAATCTGATCGGGCCTGCGGCCCCCTCCTTCCCCTTTCTTTGCCTGACCGTCAGCGGCGGCCATACCCAGATCGTCCTCTGTCATTCCCCGCTGAAGATGGAAGTGATCGGCGAAACGCTGGATGACGCCGCCGGCGAAGCCTTTGACAAGTCCGCCAAGCTCCTCGGTCTCCCCTACCCCGGCGGCCCGCTGATCGACAAATATGCGCGGGAAGGCGATCCGGCGCGCTTTGCCTTCCCGGAGCCGCAGATCCCTGGGCTCAATTTCAGCTTCAGCGGTCTGAAAACAGCGATCCTCTATTTCCTGCAGGACCAGACGGCAAAGGATCCCGGATTTGTCACTGCCAACCTGCCCGATATCTGCGCCTCGGTCCAGGGGCGCATCGTCTCGATCCTGCTGAACAAATACCGCCGGGCGGCCCGGGAGACCGGCGTTACCGATCTTTGCATCGCCGGTGGCGTGTCAGCCAACAGCGGGTTGCGCAAGGCCTTCCAGGAGATGGGGCGGAAAGAGGGTTGGAATACTTTTATCCCCGCCTTCGAGTATTGCACCGATAACGCCGCGATGATCGCCATCACCGGCTATTACAAATACCTGGCGGGGGAGTTCGCGCCTTTATCGGCCAGCGCCAGCGCGCGGGCCGAATGGTAGGCTGCCCCAGAGGTCAGCGCCAAATGGTAAAATGAGGTAATTTTGCGCGCATGCCAAACCCGTTCTTCCAGTTCAAGCAATTCATCATCCGCCAGGACCAATGCGCCATGAAGGTCTGCACCGACGCCTGTATCCTCGGCGCCTGGTTCGCCAACAAGACGCCCGCCTGGTCGCAGGTGCTGGACATCGGCAGCGGCACCGGCCTGCTGATGCTGATGCTGGCGCAGAAACATAAGGGTGACATCAGGGGCATCGAGCTCGACGGCAACGCCTACCACCAGCTGAAGCAGAATATCGGCCAGAGCCCCTGGAAACAGATGCTGAAGGTGTATCCCGGCGATGTGCGGACCTACAGCTTTCCGGGCAAGTTCGATTTTATCATTACGAACCCGCCCTTTTATGAAGGCGATCTTGCCGCGTCCACCGAAGCGGCCAATCTTGCCCGGCACAGCAAAGAGCTGACCCTGTCCGAGCTCCTGACCGTCATCGACGCCAACCTCACGCCGGAAGGCTCGTTCGGCATCCTCCTTCCCTATCACCGCTCGGCGGGGTTTGAACAGCAGGCCCTCTCCGACTACGGCTTTTCATTGCGCGAAAAGCTGCTGGTGCGCCAGACGCCCCGGCACGATTTCTTCCGGAGCGTTCTTTATTTCTCCCGCCGCAAGGAGGGGTTTGTGCCGACGTCCGAGCTGACGATCCAGAACAGCGAGGGAGTGTATACGGAAGATTTTACCGATCTGATGAGGGATTATTACCTGTATCTATAGAGAACGTGCATACTCCGCCAAATAGGAGTAGTGTGGTGTCAATTCGCCGTTCTTTACCATCGTAGCCCTGTCAATGATGACCGATCCGCCCCGGATCAGCGGCTCCAGCACATGCTTGATCAGCTGCTCGCCGAAATAGCGCGAAGCGTCCCGCGGCAGTTCGTTGGGGAGGTTACCCACGGCCATGATATCGACCCCGCCGGACTGGTAAGGCGCCGTCCGTTGGCGGGTATTCGGATCTACTCCATAGACCGGCGCATCCATCGGTGAGTCGCCCAGATTGCAGGGGATGGACCCTTCGCGGTCGTCGGTGATATCGGCGATGGTGCGGATGCGGAAGCCCGGGTCCTTCATGTCCTCCCATTCGAAAAGTCGCGGCATATGGGGGTCCCAATAGATCCCGTTCATCAGGATGTCCGCCGTACGGGCGAAGGGCAGGAACTTACAACGGTATTCCTGCGGGTGTCGATGGAAATGTTCCCGTTTATAGTCTTTTGTCTGTGTGTGCACATAAAGCCTTGCGCCCTTCAGCTGCGTGAACACCGGATAGCTGAACTTGCGTTCCAGGAATTCGTCGGGCTCCACTTCAACGATCTCGAGGAGATTCATTACTTCCAGCACGCCGTGCGCGACGCGGCCGGAGCCGGTAACCGCGACCTTTATCTCCGGGAGGCGCAGGCCGAAATAGGTGTGGATCAGTTCGCGAAAGCTTTTCTGTTGATACACGCGGCCCAATTCGTATAAGCCCGTGCGTTGACCATAAGCCATGATGCCGTTGTGCGCCCCTACGACGCCCGCGAAGAATCCGAAGCCAAGGATACGCTGGCCGTCATCGTGCTCCAGACACTCATAATCAATGAGCGTGATCCGACGGTCGAGGATCGTTCGGAACATGGCCTGGTTTACCTGCTGTGCCTTCTTGGTGTGGGAGAAGAAGAGATAGGTCTTGCCGGGGAGAAGTTGCTGCGCCGGCACTTCCTTGATGCCGAACAGGATATCGCATTCTTCGACGGTCTCTTTTACCTCTATGCCCGCATCGCGATATTCCTTATCGGAATAGCAGCGGTCCGGCGACGCCTGGGCGATCACCCGGACATCCGACGAATTCTTATGGATCCATTTACATTGTGCGGGGGTTAGAGCCACTCGATTGTCTGCCGGTACTTTTCCTTCGCGTAACAAGCCGATCGTTATCATCCGGCTAAAGATAGAAATTTTTATTCCTTTTTGGACAGGTAGGGCTAAATCCGTAATATTGCGTCCCGCTTTTTCCACGAAAACGCGCTGGTAGGATGCCCAGATGGCGGAACTGGTAGACGCGTCAGACTCAAAATCTGGTATTGGCAACAATGTGCAGGTTCGATTCCTGTTCTGGGCACTTAGGTTTCAATTGATTAAGAAGGTCGCTTTGCAGCGGCCTTTTTTCATTTGCAAACAATTTGCAAACACATTTTTGGCGGGGGTGAGAAAGAGCAATAGGCAGTAAAGGTAAGCCAATTCAATGAGTGTCATCGTTCCGAAAAACGATAACGTCTTAACTCTTCAAATAATCCAATCCTATCTCGAATATTCTTCGTTATCAACTGGGAAATCGATTTAGATCGATCATACTTGAATACGCACTCGAAGCTACTGTTGACCGACTGGACAGACTTATGAGATTGAGCGTTTTTAACGGGTTGGGCATCGGCGAAATGGATTCTATTCAACAACGGACCGAAGCTTCTTGCTTCTGGCAACGGAAAACCCTGCAATACTGCATGTAGGCGTGGTGAACTACTAAGAATGCCCGTTACAGCACTTATTATTAGTCGGATATCGTCTTGTTTCTTTTGCAACTGACAATTCATAGCAAAATATTTGATGGAGGGATTTTGCCTAAACCAATCAATCCATCTTCCTATCTGAGAGCGTGAAATCGCGTAAACGTGAGGAATTGCTTGAATTCCGATTCTGTCTAATTCGAAAGAAGAAAATAAGCTACGCTTTATATTCAACGCCTGTGAAAACGGACATTCGCCGCCAATAACGGAGAAGTTAAACCCAGATACACCCCAAAATCCCATTTGTTTTATGGTCTCATAGAAGTGGCATTCCTTCCTATGGTACCATATATTCTCGATGAGCGAGTCGGGTCCGGAAAGAAAGAGCACTACTTTCTTTCCTCTAAACCCCGGCTGTAAAAGGATATCTGTCCTGAAACGAATTTTGTCTTGAATATGATAGGCACCAGCCTTAAATATTATCGCATTTGATACAAGGTCTGGAAGGGAAATGCCAACTATTTGAGTCTCGTCCGGTATTCCACCATGTTTACAAGCGCCAAGGTCCAAAATAGGTATATACGCAGGTATCCCGTCAAGATTTGATCTAAGTTGCAAATCAAGTTTTAGTCCGCCAACTTCATCAAGAAAAGCCTGCGCGTCGGGATCCTTACAGGTAACAATGTTTTCCCTTAGTGGATTGAAGCAAGACTTGGATACACAGTAACCTTCCGTTCGCGGAATAAGGGGTAAATATTTGCCCTTGCTCACTTCACATAATTCGGTTGGAAATAGCGACAAGCTATTTTGCTGATCTAATAAATCGTGCATAGTTTTTCTCTCCTTTTGTAACTATCTCTCCCCGATAAACAACGCCCAACTCCGAGCATTTTTTCACCATTTTGGATTGAGCGTCGTTTAATTTGCCTATTTCCACTCCGGAAATAAAGATTATGAAGGCGCTGCCCGCAGTCGAAAGATCAACCTTCACCCCCTTCTTTACCAATGGATGAGGCTTGATTAATATCTCAAATGACGGGACACACAATTCAGCAATCTTTTCAATTGATCCGCCCGCGGTAGCCGAAATTCCTAGGGTTGCCTTGGGAAGCCGTATAATTGTAGTATCTGATTTTTTTCTGTTATTATTGCCGGAGCCCATATTAAGTATTTTATATTTTACAATATTATATAAAATTGAGAAATTTTCTCCGTTTTAACATTTTTATTTAATCCACATTAGGTTAAAATTAAAAAATCAGAGAAATTACCGAAATTGTATCTTTGCAACCCAAAAAAAATTTATGATCCTGAGCTTCGCAGTCGAAAACTATCTGTCATTCAAAGGCAGTGTCAAAATAGATTTTGAAGCTGCCAGCATAAAAGAGCATAAGGAAAATGTATATAGTCCCTCTTTCAAAGTCGATTTTAATCTTTTGAAATCCGTTGGGATTTTTGGAAATAACAACAGTGGAAAATCTAATCTAATCAAAGCTGCGTCTTTCATGAGGGAATTTGTTCTAAATTCTTCCAAGGAGAGCAATTCATCGCAACCGATCAGAATTCAGCCATTTCTTTTATCGACTTCCACGGATACCCTTCCTTCCACTTTTGAAATGGTTTTCATCCTGGACACTTTGAAGTATAAGTATGGGTTTTCTGTAACGCAGCGTCAAGTTGTAAGCGAATGGCTTTTTGTAACGGAGAAAAGAAAGGAATCGAAGCTTTTTGTAAGAGCGCATTCAGATTATTCATTCGAAAAGAAATTCAAAGAGGGATTAAAAGGCAAATTCGAAATATTCGCGGAGGTTACCAGGCCAAACAGCTTATTCCTATCAGTACTGGCCCAATTCAATAGTACAATTTGTGTAGAGATTTCAAAGTGGTTCAACGAACTGATCTTCGCACATGATACTTCTCATTTCAATCTAATTGACTCAACGGCAAGTCTGATGAAAATAGGGGATTATCGTATTATGATAAATGAGATCATAAAAAGAGCAGATCTAGGAATCGAAAATGTTGAAGAACAATTGAAGGAAAAGGTAAACGATAAAAGCTCCTTTTACGAATTCATGACCTCGGCTAGCAAAAACGACGAACACGCGTATCGTATAATGACTGGACACCTATTGTATAACAACGAGAATAAGCCTTTGAAAAAGATATATTTTGACCTGCTGCAAAATGAATCACTCGGTACACAAAAATTCTTTGGCATTTTAGGACCTATCCTATATTCTTTAACTCAGAGGAAGGTTATTTGGGTCGATGAAATTGATGCACGGGTTCATAGTCTCTTGCTACAAAATATTATTTCTCTTTTCAATTCTAACAAATATAACCCCAATTGCGGTCAACTGATATTCACTTCGCATAACCTCATAGTTATGAAACATGGCCTCAGACGCGATCAGATGTATATCGTGAATAAGGATGAATTTGGTGCCTCAACAATTGAAAGCTTGCATTCAAAAGGACCAAAAATAAGGAGTGATGCGTCATATGATAAGGATTATTTACTTGGTAGGTACGGAGGAATACCTAAACTAGGCACGCAACTAAATATATTCGACACTTACCAAGAATAAACTCAGCTAACTCGGGAGTGTAAAATAAACTGTGTCAAATCTTAATTCAGTGAGTCTTATTGAGTAGTAGATCTACTTTTCACTTTTTCAATAAGCGTTAATGCTACCCGTTCAAGCAAGATAGCTAAAATTAT
>Ga0105239_10001121_pt1 | contig 36892 bp, 32 predicted proteins | sample KBSC44metaG_FD_92761 | JGI IMG/M metagenome (GOLD analysis project Ga0105239, IMG submission 92761) | Corn rhizosphere microbial communities from Kellogg Biological Station, Michigan, USA - KBS C4-4 metaG | ecosystem: Host-associated > Plants > Roots > Rhizosphere > Soil | place: Michigan, USA... | reverse complement strand
GCTGGAGGCGTTCGGCTTCAGCCTCAACAACCTGTCGCTGTTCGGGCTGGTGCTGGCGATCGGCATCGTCGTCGACGACGCCATCGTGGTGATCGAGAATATCGAGCGCCTGATGGCCGAGGAGGGCCTCACCCCGCGCGAGGCCGCGCACAAGACGATGGACGAGGTGTCCGGCGCGCTGATCGCGATCGCGCTGGTGCTGTGCGGCGTGTTCGTGCCGACGGCCTTCATCCCCGGCATTTCCGGCCAGTTCTACCAGCAGTTCGCGCTGACCATCGTGTCCGCCACCGCGATCTCGGCCTTCGTGTCGCTGACGCTGTCGCCGTCGCTGGCCGCCCTGCTGCTCAAGCCCCACCAGCACGAGCAGCGCGTGCGGGCCGGCTGGCGCGGCTATCCCACGCGCTTCGCCAACGGCTTCAACCGCACCTTCGATCGCCTGTCCGATCGCTACGGCCGGCTGACCGGCAAGCTGGTGCGGCGCCTGGCGCTGATGGGCGTGGCCTATGTCTGCCTGATCCTGCTGGCCGGCTGGCGTTTCTACGCGACGCCGACGGGCTTCATCCCGGCGCAGGACCAGGGCTATCTGATCGGCGTCGTGCAGATGCCGCCGGGCACCTCGCTCGAGCGCACCGATCAGGTCGTGCAGCAGGTGCAGAAGATCGTGCTGCAGAATCCGGCGCTGGAAGGCACCGTCGCCTTCACCGGCTTCGACGGCGCCACCTTCACCACCGCCCCCAATGCAGCCGTCGTGTTCACCCCGCTCAAGGCCAAGGGCGACCGCGCCAGCATCGAGCAGCTGACGGGCGAGCTGCGCAAGTCGCTGTCGCAGATCACATCGGGCAACGTCCTGCTGATCCCGCCGCCGCCCGTGTCGGGCATCGGCACCGGCGGCGGCTGGAAGATGGAGATCGAGGACCGCAGCGGCGCCGGCTATCAGGCGCTGGAGAAAGCGGCGTTCGGCATGATGATGGGCGCCAACAAGGCGCAGGGCATCCAGGCGAGCTTCACCACCTTCAACACCAAGACGCCCCGCCTGTTCGCCGACATCGATCGCGAGAAGGCCGAGCAGATCGGCGTGCCGGTGGAGAACATCTTCTCGACGCTGGGCACCTATCTGGGCTCCACCTACATCAACGACTTCAACTATCTCGGCCGCACCTGGCGCGTGACGGCGCAGGCCGACGCGAGCTTCCGCCAGCAGAGCTCGGACATCGAACGGCTGCGCACGCGCTCCAGCAATGGCGGCACCGTGCCGCTGGCGGCCGTGCTCAAGATGCAGAACGATGCCGGCCCGTGGCGCGTGGTGCGCTACAACCTCTATCCCTCGGCGGAGCTGCAGGGCGATACCGCGCACGGTTTCTCCTCGGGCCAGTCGCTCAAGACGATGGCGGGCCTCGCCCAGCAGGTCCTGCCCAAGGGCATGACCTTCGAGTGGACCGACCTCGCCTATCAGCAGGAGCAGGCGGGCAATACCGGCATCTACGTGTTCGGCCTGGCCGTGCTGTTCGTCTTCCTGCTGCTCGCGGCCCAGTATGAGAGCGTCATCCTGCCGCTGGCGGTGATCCTGATCGTGCCGATGTGCCTGCTCGCCGCCATCGTCGGCGTCGGGCTGATGGGGATGGACAACAACATCCTCACCCAGATCGGCCTCGTCGTGCTGGTCGGCCTCGCCGCCAAGAACGCGATCCTGATCGTCGAGTTCGCCCGCCAGGGCGAGGAAGACGGCCTGCCGCACGAGGAGGCGGCCGAGCGCGCCGCCCATCAGCGCCTGCGCCCGATCCTGATGACCTCGATCGCCTTCATCCTCGGCGTGCTGCCGCTCGTCATCTCCAACGGCCCCGGCTCGGAGATGCGCAAGGCGCTCGGCGTCGCGGTGTTCTTCGGGATGATCGGCGTGACCTTCTTCGGCCTGATGTTCACCCCCAGCTTCTATGTGATCACCAAGCGGCTCGGCGACCGCGTGCAGGACAGGGTCCGCGAATGGCGGAGGCGCCATCCGTCCGACGATGCGACCGGCGAGGAGGGCCTGGCATGAGCCGTATCCGCGCAACCTTCGCGCTCCTGCCCGCGCTCGCGCTCGCCGCCTGCGCCGTGGGGCCGAACTACAAGCCGCCGGTGGTGCAGCCCGACGCGAAGCAGCCCTTCGCCGAGGGACAGGCCTCGACGATGCTCTCCGCCCAGCCGCTGCCGGCGCATTGGTGGGAGATGTTCCAGGATCCGGCGCTCGACCGGCTGATCCAGGATGCCTTCGCCTACAACACCGACATCCGCGTGGCCGATGCCAATCTCCGCCAGGCGCGCGGCGTGGTGCTGCAGCAGCGGGCCGGGCTGTTTCCCAGCACGACCGTGTCCGGGCAATATTCCCGCAACCGCACCGGCGTGGACAGCCTTGCCGCGCAGGGCGGCACCGCCACGACAGGCGCGATTCCGCCCGGCGTCAATGGCTTCGACTATAACCTGTTCCAGGCGGGCTTCGATGCCAGCTACGAGGTCGATGTCTTCGGCCGTGTGCGCCGGTCGATCGAAGCGGCGAGGGGCGACGAGCAGGCGTCCGCCGCCCAGCTCGACGCCGCGCGGATCAGCATCGCCGCGTCGGTCGCGCAGGCCTATGCCGATGCGTGCGGCTATGCCGCGCAGGCCGATGTCGCGCGGGACACCGCGCGACTGCAGGGCGACACGCTGAGGCTCACCCAGCGACTGCTCGATGCCGGCCGCGGCACGCGCCGCGATGTCGATCAGGCTGCGGTCACGGTCGAGCAGGCGAACGCGCAGGTGCCGGAGCTGGAAGCCGAGCGCCGCGCCCAGCTTTACGCGCTCGCCGCGCTGACCGGTCGACCGCCCGCCGAGATCGATGGCGAGGCCCAGGCCTGCCGCATCGTGCCCAAGGTGAAGACCGTGATCCCGGTCGGCGACGGCGCCGCCCTGCTCGCCCGGCGCCCGGACGTGCGCGCCGCCGAGCGGACGCTCGCCGCCGACACGGCCCGCATCGGCGTCGCCACCGCCGCCTTGTTCCCGAGCGTGAGCCTGATGGGTTCGGTCAACTCGACCGGCACCAAGGGCAGCCAGCTCGGCACGGCCAAGTCGTTCGGCTTCTCGGTCGGCCCGCTGATCCAGTGGAACTTCCCGAACATCCTCGCGGCACGCGCCCAGATCAAGCAGGCCAAGGCCGGCACCGACGCCTCGCTCGCCAGCTTCCAGGGCACGGTGCTGACCGCGCTCAAGGAGACCGAGCAGGCGCTCGCCCGCTATGCCGCGGCGCTGGACCAGAATGCGGCGCTGGCGCGGGCGGCGGCAGCGGCGGACGATGCCGCCAAGCTTTCGCGCATCCGTTTCGACACCGGCCGCGACAATTTCCTCAATCTGCTGGTCTCCGAGCAGGACCGCGCCGCCGCGCGCTCGGCGCTCGCCCAGTCCGACCAGCAGGTCGCCGACGCGCAGGTTTCGCTGTTCAAGGCGCTGGGCGGCGGCTGGGAAAATGCCCCGCCCGTGGCCAATGCGGCGCCTGGGGCAGTGTCCGGAAACCCCTCTGTGCAGCGTGGCAGCTTCGCTGTGCCTGTTTCACAGAAGAGTAATTAAGCTGCGCTGCAACATAACATAATTACAATACCCTCTTTTCCTCCCCGGCCGCCGGCGCTAGGGAGCCGATCGGGTCCGCGCATCGTTTGAAAGGCGCGGTGGTGCCCCGTGAGGAGGATGGAATGGCCGACGAGCCGGGCCGCAACCTGCGGTCGCTCTCGCTGCATGTGCCCGAGCCGAAATACCGGCCCGGGGATCATGTGTCGTTCGAGGATATGGACTTTCCCGCCGCCGGCAGCGTGGCGAAGCCGGACACCGCCGCCCTGCCCAACGACCTGCGCGACTATCCCTATACGATGGTCCGCGTGCTCGATGCGGACGGCCAGGCGGTCGGCCCGTGGAACCCGAAGCTTGATCCCGACCGGCTGCGCGCCATGCTGCGCGCGATGCTGCTCACCCGCGCCTTCGACGAGCGTATGTTCCGCGCCCAGCGCCAGGGCAAGACCAGCTTCTACATGAAGTGCACCGGCGAGGAGGCGACCTCGATCGCCGCCGCCTTCGCGCTCGATCGCGACGACATGTGCTTCCCGTCCTACCGCCAGCAGGGCCTGCTGATCGCGCGCGACTGGTCGCTGGTCGACATGATGTGCCAGATCTATTCGAACGCCGGGGACCGGCTGAAGGGCCGCCAGCTGCCGATCATGTATTCGGCCAAGGAAGCGGGCTTCTTCTCCATTTCCGGAAATCTCGCCACGCAATATCCGCAGGCCGTGGGCTGGGCGATGGCGTCCGCCGCCAAGGGCGACACCCGCATCGCCGCCAGCTGGGTGGGCGAAGGCTCCACCGCGGAGGGCGACTTCCACGCCGCCTGCACCTTCGCCAGCGTCTATCGCGCGCCGGTGATCCTCAACATCGTCAACAATCAGTGGGCGATCTCGAGCTTCTCGGGCTTCGCCGGCGCCGAATCGACCACCTTCGCGGCGCGCGGCCTCGGCTACGGCATCGCCTCGCTCAGGGTCGACGGCAACGACGCGCTCGCCGTCTATGCCGCGACCGAATGGGCCGCCGAGCGCGCCCGGTCCAACAACGGCCCGACCCTGATCGAGCATTTCACCTATCGCGTCGAGGCGCACTCCACCTCCGACGATCCCTCCGCCTACCGCTCGGCCGAAGAGCCGCTGCACTTCCCGCTCGGCGATCCGATCGAGCGGTTGAAGCAGCATCTCGTCGCGCTCGGCGAATGGGACGAGGCCAGCCACGATGCGCTCAAGGCCGAGGTCACGGGCCAGGTCCGCGAGGCGCAGCGCGAGGCGGAGAAGCTGGGCACCATGTCCGGCCACAATTTCAACCACGGCTTCGAGACCATCTTCGAGGATGTCTTCGCCGAGATGCCGCCCCACCTGAAGGAACAGTCCGAACAGATGGCCGAAGAGCGGAGGGCCGCCGGCGTATGACCCGCATGAACATGATCCAGGCGATCAACTCCGCCATGGACGTCTGCATGGAGCGCGACGACGGCGTCACCGTGTTCGGCGAGGATGTCGGCTATTTCGGCGGCGTGTTCCGCGCCACCGCCGGCCTCCAGAAGAAATACGGCACGCACCGCGTGTTCGACGCGCCGATCAACGAATGCGGCATCATCGGCGTCTCGGTGGGCATGGCCGCCTATGGCCTGCGCCCGGTGCCGGAGATCCAGTTCGCCGATTACATCTATCCGGGGCTCGACCAGCTCGTCTCGGAGGCGGCGCGGTTGCGCTACCGCTCCAATGGCGAGTTCACCTGCCCGATCACGGTGCGCTCGCCCTTCGGCGGTGGCATCTTCGGCGGCCAGACCCACTCGCAGTCGCCCGAGGGCATCTTCACCCACGTCAGCGGCCTCAAGACGGTGATCCCGTCCAATCCCTATGACGCCAAGGGCCTGCTGATCGCCGCGATCGAGGACCCGGACCCGGTGCTCTTCTTCGAGCCCAAGCGCATCTACAACGGCCCGTTCGACGGCCATTACGATCGCCCGGTGCAGCCCTGGTCCAAGCATGAGTCGTCCGAGGTGCCGGAAGGCTATTACAACGTCCCGCTCGGCAAGGCGGCGGTCGTGCGCGCCGGCGAGGCGGTGACGATCCTGTGCTACGGCACCATGGTCCACGTCGCGCTGGGCGTGGCGCAGGAGAGCGGCGTCGACGCGGAGGTGATCGACCTGCGCACGCTCGTGCCGCTCGACATCGAGACGATCGCCGCCTCGGTGGAGAAGACCGGCCGCTGCGTGATCGTCCACGAGGCGACCCGCACCGGCGGCTTCGGCGCCGAGCTTTCGGCGCAGGTGCAGGAGCGCTGCTTCCACCATCTGGAAGCCCCGATCGAGCGCGTGACGGGATGGGACACGCCCTACCCGCACAGCCTCGAATGGGCCTATTTCCCCGGACCCGTCCGCTTGGGCCAGGCGCTCAAGCGCGTGATGAAGGATTGATCGGCATGGCACGCGTTCCCTTCCGTCTCCCCGACATCGGCGAAGGCATCGCCGAGGCCGAGATCGTCGCCTGGCACATCAAGGTGGGCGACATGGTCGAGGAGGACCAGCCCGTCGCCGACATGATGACCGACAAGGCGACCGTCGAGATGGCGGCCCCGGTCTCCGGCAAGGTGATCGAGGTGGCCGGCGCGGTTGGCGACCAGATCGCGATCGGATCGACGCTGGTGGTGTTCGAGACGGAAGGCGGCGAGGCGGCCGAGGCAGCGCCCGCGCCTGCTGCGAAGGACGAGCCCGTCGCGCAACCTGCTCCGGTGCCGGCCAAGCAGGACACCGTTCGTCCTGAGCCTGTCGAAGGACGGGCCGCAAGCGCGGCGCCTGATGCCCGTGCTTCGACTTCGCTCAGCACGAACGGGGGAGAGGGTTCGCATGGTGGGAAGAAGGTCCTCGCCTCCCCCGCCGTGCGCCAGCGCGCCAAGGACCTCGGCGTCGACCTCGCCGACGTGCACCCCGGCGCCGGCGACCGGGTGAAGCATTCCGACCTCGACGCCTTCCTGAAATATCAGGGCGGCGGCGCCGCGCCATCCGCATTGCGCCCGGCTACCGCCACCGTCGCGGCGGGCGAGGACGAGATCGAGGAGATCAAGGTCGCCGGCCTGCGCCGCCGCATCGCCGAGAACATGGCGGAGGCGAAGCGCCGCATCCCGCACTTCGCCTATGTCGACGAGGTGGACGTCACCGCCGTCGAGGCCTTGCGCGCGGCGATGAACGAGACGCGAGGCGAGCGGCCGAAGCTCACCATGCTGCCCTTCCTGATCAAGGCGATCAGCAAGGCGGCGCGCGACTTCCCGATGGTCAATGCGCGGTTCGACGACGAGGCGGGCGTGGTGCAGCGCCACTCCGCCGTCCATCTCGGCATGGCGACGCAGACCGATGCGGGCCTCTCCGTCCCCGTGATCCGCGACGCGCAGGCTTATGACCTGTGGGGCCTGGCCGGCGAGATCGTCCGCCTCGCCGATGCCACGCGGCGCGGCAAGGCCAAGCGCGAGGAGCTTTCGGGCTCCACCATCACCCTCACCTCGCTCGGCGCGCTGGGCGGCATCGTCTCGACCCCGGTGATCAACCGGCCCGAGGTCGCCATCGTCGGCGTCAACAAGATGGTCGAGCGGCCGGTGGTGATCGACGGCCGCATCGAGGTCCGCAAGATGATGAACCTGTCCTCGTCCTTCGATCACCGCGTGGTGGACGGCATGGACGCGGCGAAGTTCATCCAGGCGGTACGCAAGCTGATCGAGGTGCCGGCTCTGCTGTTCGCGGAGTGAGTCCGCTTGCTCTGCTCCGTTCGGGCTGAGCCTGTCGAAGCCCTGCCCTTCCTTCTTGCGGCGTCAAAGAAGAAGGACAGCCCTTCGACAAGCTCAGGGCGAACGGAGCGTATGGCGGACCGCTAAGTCCCCATCCGGGGCCGGAACAGCCGCCCACCCTCGGTGACCAGCACGATCCCCAGCGCCGCCACGCCGGCCAGCGCGAAACCGAGCGTCATCGGCACGGTCGTGCCGTCGAAATGCTGGCCGATCCAGAAGCCGACCAGCGCGCCGCCCGCCGTCACCACGAAGCCCTGCAGCGAGGCGGCGGTGCCGGCGACGTCGGCCAGCGGCTCCATCGCCATGGCGCCGAAATTGCCCATCGAAAGGCCGAAGCAGAACATCGCGCCCGCCTGGCACAGCGCGAAGGTGCGGATGGTCTCGTGGCCCGACATCGCGATGGCGAGGTGCACCAGCTCGATCGCGATGAGGCCGAGCAGCGCGCTGTGCGAGACGCGCCGCGTTCCCAGCCGCTCGACGATGCGCGAGTTGATCAGCGAGGCGAAGGCCATCATGCTCGCGATGCTGGCGAAGACGGCCGGCATCAGCTTGGGCGCATGGAAGGCATCCGCGAAAATCTGCTCGATCGAGTTGATGAAGCCGAACAGCGAGCCGGTGAGCACCGCCTGGGTCAGCATGTAACCGGCCGCCTGCCGCTCGGTGAGCGCACGGCGCACCCCCGCCGCGATCGTCGCCACCGCGATCGGCCGGCGATATTCGGGATGCAGCGTCTCGGGCAGGCGCAGCGCCGCCCAGGCGACCACGACCACGCCATAGAGACAGAGCGCCGCGAACAGGCCGCGCCACGGCATGAACAGCATCAGCAGCTGGCCGATCGACGGCGCCATCACCGGGACGATCATGAACACCATCATGGCGAGGCTCATCACCCGCGCCATCTGCCGGCCGCCATAGCAATCGCGCACCACCGAGACGGTGACGGTGCGCGTCGCGGCGACGGCGACACCCTGCAGCACGCGGCAGATCAGCAGCGACTCGAAGGTCGGCGCGATCGAGGTACCGAACGAGAAGAGCGCGTAAAAGGCCATGCCGCCGAGCAGGATCGGGCGCCGCCCGAACCGGTCCGAAATCGGGCCATAGAAGATGTTCGCCCCGCCGAATCCCAGCAGATAGGCCGTGACGATCCACTGGCGCTGGTTTTCGTCGGTGACGCCGAGCGAGCCGCCGATCTGGGGAAGCGCCGGCAGCATCGTGTCGATGGCGAGCGCGTTCATCGCCATCATCGCCGCCACCATGGCGACGAATTCGCGGAAACCGATGCCGGCGTGCGGGCCGGCAACGGCAACGTGGGGCGCCATCCGCGCGTCGGGCGTCGTCGCGTCCATGCGCGCTTCCTTACGCCGCTTACGCAGCGGCGCAAGGCTCATGCTGCACCTGCGAAGGAAATTAGCGGCAGTGCTTTTCCGCAAAGGCCGCCGCCGCGCCCAGCAGGCCCGGCTGCGGATGGGTGATCAGCTTCACCGGAATCTGCGCCATGCGCGCCTCGAACCGGCCCTTGGCGGTGTAGCGGCCGGCGAAGCCCGAAATCGGCAGATGATCGGCGATGCGCACGCCGACGCCGCCGGCGATCACCGTACCGCTCCATGCGCCGTGCGCCAGCGCGAGGTCGCCCGCCACCGATCCCAGCGACAGGCAGAAGCGATCGAGCGCGGCCGAGGCCAGCACGTCCGAGCCCGACAGCGCGAGCTTCCACAATTCCTTGTCGTCGATGTCGTGGGGCACGCTGCGTCCCTCGATCGCCGCCAGCGCCTCGTAGAGGTTGACGAGGCCGGGGCCGGCGACGATCCGCTCGGTCGAGACGCGGCGATAGCGATCGCGCAGGCGCTGGAGGATCTGGTCCTCCAATTTGTCGAGCGGGGCGAAATCGACATGGCCGCCCTCGGTGGTGATGACGGTGACATGGCCGCGGCTGCCGCGATGGAGCAAGGCGACGCCCAGGCCCGTGCCGGGGCCGACGATGCTGATCGAACCCTCCTTGTGGAGCGGCTCGTCCGGCCCGCAGATATGGCGCAGATAATCGGGGCCGACCCGGCTCACCGCATAGGCCACCGCGCCGAAATCATTGACCAGTTCGTAGCGATCGAGGCCCAGCGCCGAGGGGATCAGCTCCGGCCGCAGCACCCAGGGGCTGTTGGTGAGCTTGAGCACGGTGCCGTCCACCGGCCCGGCGAAGGAAATCGCGCCGTCCTTGGGCAGCGGCCTGCCGACCTTTTCGGCGAACGCCTCCCAGGCGCTGCGCAGGCTGGCATAAGCGTGGGTGGGCAAGGTCACCACCTCGCCGAGCGCGATCGCGCCGTCGTCCTTCACCGTCGCGATGGTGAAGCGGGCGTTGGTTCCCCCGATATCGACGGCCACCAATTCAGTCATTCAGCCTCTCCAAATCCAGTCCCCGTCGAATGCGACACCGACGGCAACCGTTCCCGCGGGGCTGTTAGCATTGTTCACAGGATGATGACAGCGCTTGTCATTGTCAACGATGTCAGACTGATGATATCGCAGTGGCGGCCGCTTTTCGAGCCGCTGAAAGGGAGAGGGATATGGGTTTTCGATTGGCTGCTGCCGTGGCCCTTCTGGCGAGCACGACCGCCCTTTCTTCCCCTCTTCCTGACCGGGCAGGATCGGGAGCGGGCATCGCCCACCCAATACTTTGGCCCAAGGCACACAGCGTCGGGCTGGTCGATGCGAAGACCGAGGCCTTCGTTACCGGCCTGATGAAGCGGATGAGCCTGCGCGAGAAGGTCGGCCAGATGATCCAGGGCGACATCTCCGCGATCAAGCCGGAGGAATTGCGCCAATATCCGCTGGGATCGGTGCTGGGCGGCGGCAATTCGCCGCCGCTCTCGGGCAATGATCGCGGGCCGGTGGGCGACTGGATCCAGACGGCCGAGGCGTTCCGCCAGGTCTCGATCGAGCAGCGGCCCGGCCATGTCCCCATCCCCACCATCTTCGGCATGGATTCGGTCCACGGCAATTCCAACGTGCGCGGCGCCACCGTCTTCCCGCACAATATCGGCCTCGGCGCGATGCGCGATCCCGCTCTGATCGAAAAGATCGGCGCGGTGACGGCGGCGGAGAGCGCGGCCTCCGGCTTCGACTGGGCGTTCGGCCCGACCGTCACGGTGCCGCAGGACGATCGCTGGGGCCGCAGCTACGAAGGCTATTCGGAACGGCCCGACATCACCAGGCTCTACGCCGCCGCGATGGTGCGCGGGCTGCAGGGCGCGCCGGGCGCGACCCGGATCCAGGATGGCCGGGTCGCCGCCTCGATCAAGCATTTCATCGCCGACGGCGGCACCCATGACGGCATCGACCAGGGCGATGCCCGGATCGACGAGACAACGCTGATCGCCACCCACGCGCCCGGCTACATTTCCGGCATCGATGCCGGCGCGATGACGGTGATGGCCAGCTTCTCCTCGTGGAACGGCGTGAAGAACCACGGCAACAGGAGCCTGCTCACCAATGTGCTCAAGGGCCGGCTGGGCTTCGAGGGCTTCGTCGTCGGCGACTGGAACGCGCATGGGCAGGTCCCCGGCTGCACGCCCGGCGACTGCGCGGCGACCTTCAACGCCGGGCTCGACATGGCGATGGTGCCCAACGACTGGAAAGCGCTGTTCGAAAACACGCTGCGCGAGGTGCAGGACGGCACGATCCCGATGGTCCGCGTGGACGATGCGGTGCGCCGCATCCTGCGCGTGAAGGCGAAGCTCGGCCTGTTCGATCCGGCGCGGCCCTATGAGCGGAAGGCCGAGCTGGGGGCGCCCCAGCATCGCGCGGTGGCGCGCCAGGCGGTCGCGGAATCGCTGGTGCTGCTCAAGAACAATGGCGCACTGCTGCCGATCCGGCCCGGGCAGACGGTGCTGGTCACCGGTAGCCATGCCGACGATATCGGGCTGCAATCGGGTGGCTGGACGCTCAGCTGGCAGGGCACGGGCAACACCAATGCCGATTTCCCCGGCGCGACGACGATCTGGGGCGGGCTCAAGGCGGCGATCGAGGCGGCGGGCGGCACCGCGACGCTCAGCGCCGATGCCCGCGTGGCGGGGCCGAAACCGGATGTCGCCGTCGTGGTGTTCGGCGAGCAGCCTTATGCCGAGATGGTCGGCGACGTCGCGACGCTGGAATTCCAGCCCGGCGACAAGCAGGCGCTCGCCGAACTGAAGGCGCTGAAGGCGCAGGGCATCCCGGTGGTCTCGATATTCCTGTCGGGCCGTCCGCTCTGGGTGAATCCGGAGCTCAACCAATCCGATGCCTTCGTCGCCGCCTTCCTGCCCGGCTCCGAGGGCGAAGGCATTGCCGACGTGCTGGTCGCGAAGAAGGACGGCACGCCGAACAAGGATTTCCACGGCACGCTCAGCTTCAGCTGGCCGAAGACGGCGGCGCAATTCGCCAACAATGCCGGCCAGCCCGGCTACGACCCTCTGTTCGCCTACGGCTACGGCCTCACCTATGCCAGCCACGCCACCGTGCCGCACCTGAGCGAGGAGGCCGGCATCGATGCCGCGCTCGCCAACATCTCGACCTATTTCACGCCGGGCAAGGTCGCGCCGCCATGGACACTCTCGGCGGACGGCGCGGTGACGGTGCAGAATGTCGACGGTGCCGGGCGGCAGGAAGCGGCGCGGCGCTATACCTTCGCCGGACCCGGCCATGTCCGCGTCACCGGCCCCGGCATCGATCTTGCGCGCCAGGCCAATGCGCAGATGAACCTGCGCATCGACTATCGCGTCGATGCCAAACCCGTGGGCAAGGTGATGCTCGGCGTCGGCACCGCCGGCGCGATCGATGCCACCAGCCTGTTCGCCGGTGCCGCGCCGGGGACGTGGACGAGCGCCAAGGTGCCGCTGGATTGCTTCCGCAAGGCGGGTGCGGATGTGACGAAGGTCTCGCAGCCGTTCGTGCTCGGCGCCGATGCGGGCTTCACGGTCTCGATCGTCGGTATCCGGCTGGATGCCGACCCGGACGGCGCGGCCTGCCCGGCGGAGTGACGAAGATCCTCCCCTGCAAAGGGGAGGATCTCAAGGCGATCAGCCCGCGGCCATCGCCATCAGCACCGCCCACTCCTCCGGCTCGACCTTCGAGACGGAGAGCCGCGACTGCTTGAGCATCATCAGCGCGGCGAGCTTCGGCTCGGCCTTGATCGCGGCCAGCGTCACCGGATGCGCGAGCGGACGCACCGGCTTCACCGCCACGCTCGCCCATTTGCCGTCATCGCCGTCGGGCTGCCAGGTGCGCGTCACCGCCATGATGCCGACGGCCGCCTTCTCGGTGTTGGAATGGTAGAAAAGCGCCTCGTCGCCGACCGCCATCTCCTTGAGGAAGTTGCGCGCCGTATAGTTGCGCACACCGTTCCATTCGGTCGCGCCGTCGCGGACCAGGTCGTCCCACGCATAGGCGTCCGGCTCCGAACGCAGCACCCAATAGGCCATGCTATCCCTCCCCACCGCTTGCCGCGCGGCGCACCATCAGCGTCATACGCGCCGAGGCGATCAGCTTGGCACGGTCCTCCTGCCAGGCGAAGGCCTCGACATTGGCGATGCGGTTGCCGAGCCGCAGCACCGTCGCCGCCGCGAACGTGTCCCGCTCGCGGCCGCCGCGCATGAAATCGACGGTGACGTTGATCGGCTTGACGTGGGCGCCGGCCTCGTCGCGCAGCGCCTCCATCACGGTGCCGACCGCGGCGATCTCCAGCAGGCCGGCCAGCGCGCCGCCATGGACGAAATGCGGGCGGCCCGTCACCGAAATGCCGAACGGCATGCGGAACAGCGGCCCCTCCTCCACCGTGATGCCCAGGAAATGCCCGTACGGGGGCAATGTCGGCCAGGCACCCATCACGCGACCTCCGTCATCATGAAGGTGCCGGCGACGTGCGCGATCGGATCGGCGGGATCGCCGTCATGCGCGAATCCCCGGACGAACGCGATGCGGCGGGTGAGGCGATAGCATTCGCCATGCCCGATCACGGTGCGCTCGGGCACGGCGGCACGCAGATAGTCGACGCGCAGGTCCAGCGTCGCCTGCGGCTCGAACCGGCCGCGGCGGACCCAGGTGGCGAGGCTGGTCGCCATGTCCATCAGCGCGATGACCGGGCCGGAGGCGAGCACCTTGGTTTCCTCGTCGCCGACCAGTTCGGCCCGGTAATCGAGCGCCAGCTCGACCCAGTCCGTCCCATGCGCGACGTAGCGCGCGCCCAGCGCGCCATTATGGCCGAAGGACGAGACCATCCGCGTCACCAGGACGGGATCGAAGTCGGTGGGTCTTTCGGGCGGGGTCGGTTGGGTCATCCGCTCCGCGATAGCGGGGGCCGGCAAGGGCGGCAACGGCGGCGCACGCACGGACCCGCGAACAGGCCGTTGCGGCGGCCCTCTCCAGGCGGCAATGTCCCGCCCCTGTTCCAACGGGGAGTTTGCCGATGCGTCCTATCCTGGCCTTGCTGCCACTGCTGATCGCGGCCGCGCCCGCCCCCGACTGGAATGCGCGTTTCCTCACCCTCTCCGGCGACGAATATCTCTGGCGCCTCACCGATTCGGGCCAGTCGGCCGAGCGGGGGCCGGCCGCGATCCTGCCACCGCACATGCCCGACGTCTCGCCGGCCGCGCAGGCGGCGCGCACCGCCAAGTGGGACGGCATCCTCCGGCTCCTGGACGCCATTCCGCAGGCGGCGCTGACCCCGGAGAACCGCACCAACTACGCCGTCTATCGCGGGCAGATCGAGGCGCTTGCCGCCGAGCAGCATTTTCGCGAATGGGAGAAGCCGGTCAATTCGGACTCGCCCTTCTGGCAGGTCGACGTCGATCCCAAGCCGCTCCGCTCCGATCAGGAATACCAGAACTACATCAGCCGGCTGGGCGAGACTCCGCGCTATTTCGACCAGCAGATCGCCAACATGAAGGCCGGCGAGGCGCGCGGCTTCACCGCCCCCAAGGCGACGCTGGAAGGCCGCGACGGCTCGATCGCCTCGGTGGCGCTGGCGAAGACGGCGGAGGACACCGGCTATTGGGGCCCCTTCAAGGACATGCCCAACAACATCCCCGCCGCCCGCCAGGAGCAGCTGCGCCAGCAGGCGCGCGCCGTGATCATGGCGAAGGTGGTGCCCGCCTACGCCAGGCTGCTGGATTATTGGAAGGCGGACTATTTTCCCCACGCCAACCCGGTGCTCGCGGCCGAGAAACTGCCCGACGGCGAGGCCTATTACCGCAGCAAGATCCGGGAATTCACCACCCTGGACATGACACCGGACCAGATCCACGCGCTGGGCCTGCGCGAGGTCGCCTCGATCCATGCCGAGATGCTGGCGGTGATGCGGCAGACCGGCTTCAAGGGCGATTTCCCGGCCTTCCTCCATTATCTGCGCACCGACCCGCAATTCTACGCCAAGACCCCGCAGGCATTGCTCGATCGCGCCGCCTGGGCCGCCAAGATGTTCGACGGCAAGGCCGCCACCTGGTTCGGCCATCTGCCGCGCAGCCGCTTCGCCATCGTGCCGGTGCCCGCCGACATCGCGCCGACCTACACGTCGGGGCGCGGTGGGCCGGGCGTCTATCTCGTCAACACCTACGACCTGCCGAGCCGCCCGCTCTTCCAGCTGACCGCGCTGACCCTGCACGAAAGCGCGCCGGGCCACGCCTTCCAGATGCCGCTGGCGCAGGAGAACAAGGACCAGCCGCGCTATCGCAGCGAGGGCTATATCTCGGCCTATGGCGAGGGCTGGGCGCTCTATTGCGAGCGGCTGGGCGACGAGATGGGCATGTACCAGACGCCCTACGAAAAGTTCGGCATGCTGAGCTTCCAGATGTGGCGCGCGGCGCGGCTGGTGGTGGATACCGGCGTCCACCATCTCGGCTGGACGCGCCAACAGGCGCAGCAATATCTCCACGACAACACCGCGCTCGCCGACCACGACATCGAGACCGAGGTCGATCGCTACATCTCCTGGCCCGGCCAGGCGCTGAGCTATTATCTCGGCGAGAAGACCATCCGCGACGATCGCGCCCGTGCCGAGAAGGCGCTGGGGGCGAAGTTCAACATCCGCGCCTTCCACGATGCGATCCTGCAACTGGGATCGGTGCCGATGAGCGTGGTCGATGCGCGGACCGACCAGTTCATCGCGGACGGCGGCAAGGGGCCGTATACCGACGAGGAATGAAGCCTCACAGCTTCGGGCGCAGTTCCCTTTCGAAGAAATCGATGAAGCGGGCCTGTTCCTGTCCGGGGCAGGTCAGCACGATCCGGTCGAAGCCGGCGTCGGTATAGGTCTTGATCGCGGCGAGATGCGCATCGACGTCGGGGCCGGCCGCGACCGAGGCTTGCAGATCCTCGGGCCGCACGAATTGCGAGGCGGATTCGAATCCCTCGACGTCGCGCAGCTCGCTGTTCACCGCCCAGCCGAGCGCGGAGAAGCGGAAGGTCCTGTGCGCCTGCTCCAGCCCCGCCTGCCTGGTCGGCGCATAGGACAAGACCGCCTCGGCATAAGCCGGCCCCGCTTTCGCGGCGCGGAACCCGTCGACCAGATCGGATTTCGGCTCCGTCGCCATGATGCCGTCGGCCTTGTCAACGGCCAGCGCGACCGAGGCCGGGCCGCTGACCCCGACGACGATGGCGATCGGGTCTTCGGGCAGGTCGTAAAGCCGGGCGTGATCCACGACATACCATTCGCCGGACAGGCTGTGCACGCCGCCCGACCACAGGGTCCGGATGATATCGATCGCCTCGCCCAGCATCGCATGACGTTCCGGCGTCGAGGGCCAGCGATCGCCCGTGACATGCTCGTTGAGGCGCTCACCCGCACCGACCGCGAGGGTGAAGCGGCCCTTCGACATGATCGCGATGGTCGCGGCCGCCTGCGCGATGATGGCCGGGTGGTAGCGGATGATCGGGCAGGTCAGGCCGGTCGCGATGCCGATGCGGGAGGTCACCTGCGCGATGCCGCCCAGCACGCTCCATGCGAAGGGGGCATGGCCCTGCGCTTCCAGCCAGGGATGGAAATGATCCGAGATCGAGACGAAATCGAAGCCGGCGGCCTCGGCGCGCTGGGCATTCTCGATGAGGGCGGCGGGGCCGTGCTCCTCGGTCATCAGCTTGTACCCGAACTGCACCATGCGACTCTCCTGTCTCAGGCGGAGTCAATGCGGCAGCCTGGCGATCGATCCGTGCGTGATCGAGCGGGCGGGACCAAGCCCCATTGCGGGCAGCGTGCATGGACCGCAAACGCCACCATTCGCCGCCGCCGATGCGCCGCGCGTATTCGGATCGATCCGAAGGCCATGAAAAAGGGCCGCGCTCCCGGAGGAACGCGGCCCTGATATCATCCGACAGGCAGGCGCTTACGCCGCGGCGCGCTTCGCCCGCTTGCGCTCGTTCGGATCGAGGTGGCGCTTGCGCAGGCGGATCGACTTGGGCGTCACCTCCACCAGCTCGTCGTCGTCGATATAGGCGATGGCCTGCTCCAGCGTCATCCGCTTCGGCGGGGTGAGGCGGATCGCATCGTCCTTGCCGCCCGAGGCGCGGAAGTTGGTGAGCTGCTTCGCCTTCATCGGATTGACCTCGAGGTCGTCCGTCTTGGCGTTCTCGCCGACCACCATGCCCTCATAGAGGGCCTCGCCATGGCCGACGAACAGGATGCCGCGCTCTTCCAGCGGGCCGAGCGCGTAGCTGTTCGCTTCGCCATTGCCGTTGGAGATCAGCACGCCGTTCTTGCGGCCTTCGATAGCGCCCTTGTGGGGGCCGTATTTCTCGAACAGCCGGTTCATGATGCCGGTGCCGCGCGTGTCCGACAGGAACTCGCCATGATAGCCGATCAGGCCGCGCGAGGGGGCCGAGAAGGTGATGCGGGTCTTGCCGCCGCCCGACGGGCGCATGTCGGTCATCTCCGCCTTGCGCTGGTTCATCTTGTCGACGACCGTGCCCGAATATTCGTCGTCCACGTCGATCACGACGGTCTCGTAGGGCTCGGTCTTCTTGCCGTTCTCGTCCTCGGCGAACAGCACGCGCGGGCGGCTGATGCCGAGCTCGAAGCCCTCGCGCCGCATCGTCTCGATCAGCACGCCGAGCTGGAGCTCGCCGCGGCCGGCGACTTCGTAGCTGTCCCTGTCGGCGCTCTCGGTCACCTTGACGGCGACGTTCGATTCCGCCTCGCGGAACAGGCGATCGCGGATCATGCGCGACGTGACCTTGGAGCCCTCGCGGCCCGCGAAGGGCGAATCGTTCACCGCGAAGCGCATCGACAGCGTCGGCGGATCGATCGGCTGGGCGTGCAGCGGCTCGGTGACGGTCACGTCGGCGATGGTGTTGGCCACGGTGGCGATGGTCAGGCCGGCCAGGCTGATGATGTCGCCCGCCTTGGCCTCTTCCACCGGCACGCGCTCGAGACCGTGGAAGGACATGATCTTGGAGGCGCGACCGGTCTCGATGATCTTGCCGTCATTGTCGAGCGCATGGATCGGCTGGTTGAGCTTCACCGTGCCCGAATTCACGCGGCCGGTGAGGATGCGGCCAAGGAAATTGTCGCGATCGAGCAGCGTCACCAGGAAGGTGAAGGGCACGTCCTCCACCTCGACCTTGGGCGCCGGCACGTGATTCACGATCGTCTCGAACATGGGGATCAGCGTGCCTTCGCGCGCGTCCATGTCGGTGGAGGCATAGCCGTTGCGGCCGGACGCATAGAGCACCGGGAAATCGAGCTGCTCGTCGCTGGCATCGAGCGAGACGAACAGGTCGAACACCTCGTCGAGCACCTCCTGGATGCGCGCGTCAGGGCGATCGACCTTGTTGACGACGACGATCGGGCGCAGGCCCAGCGCCAGCGCCTTGCCGGTCACGAACTTGGTCTGCGGCATCGCGCCTTCGGATGAATCGACCAGCAGGACGACGCCGTCGACCATCGAGAGGATGCGTTCCACCTCGCCGCCGAAATCCGCGTGGCCGGGCGTATCGACGATGTTGATGCGGATGCTCTCGCTCGCCCCCGGCGGGGTCCAGTCGACCGAGGTCGGCTTGGCGAGGATGGTGATGCCCCGCTCCTTCTCCAGATCGTTGGAGTCCATCGCGCGCTCTTCGACGCGCTGGTTGTCGCGGAAAGTGCCGGACTGACGGAAGAGCTGGTCGACGAGCGTGGTCTTGCCATGATCGACGTGGGCGATGATCGCCACGTTGCGGAGCGCCATGTGAATATGATCCTGTCGGAGTTTCAGCGCGCGCCCATAGCCGAGATGGCGCGCTGCAACAAGGTCAGGCTCTTGCGGCGATCAGACCGGCGCCGAAGAGGAAGAAGAGAGAGCCCGTCGCGCGATCGAACAGGCGCTGGCGCCGGGCGGGAGCAAGCCAGCCGGCGAGGCGGCGCCCGCCGGCGGCATAAGCGACGTACCAGCCGGTCTCGATCACCACGAAGGTGGCGGTGAGGATCGCGAACTGCGGCGCCCAGCCCGCCTTCTGGCTGATGAACTGCGGGAACAGCGCCGCGGCGAACAGGATCAGCTTGGGATTGGACAGGCCGGTGAACAGCGCATCGCGATAGAGGGCGAACGCACTGACGCCCCTCCCTGACACAGAGGGACTGGGGGTGGGTTCGTCTCCGGATGTCGAGGCGCCCGCCCCCGACATCTCCCTTTCAGGGAGGGGAGAGGAGCGCCACGCCTTGATGCCGAGCCACGCCAGATAGGCCGCGCCGGCATAGCGCAGGGCATCGAACAGATGCGGCGAGGCGAGCAGCAGCGCGCCGACGCCCGCCGCCGAGGCGACCAGCGCGAGCAACACAGCGCTCATGCACCCCGCCATCGCCCAGACGGAGCGCGCGAAGCCGTGGCGCACCGCGCGCGTCATGACATGGAGCATGTTCGGCCCCGGCGTCCCCGAGATCAGGAACACCGTCACCACGAACAGCCACCACCGATCCCAGGTCATCGCGCGCACTCCATATCCTGCGGTGCCCTTACTCCCTCTCCCGCCTTCGCGGGAGAGGGTTGGGGTGAGGGTCTTCTTGTTGCCCTGGAAGAAGAAGGCCCTCACCCTCCCGCTGCAACAAAACCGACACGGGCCGGGGATAGCGCGATAGCATGACCCAGCTCCTCACCCCCTCGCGCCGCACGCTCCTCGGCGGCCTCGTCGCGGCGCCCTTCGTGCTGACCGGCCGCGCCCGCGCGCAGCTGTCGTTCAGCGAATTCCCCTTCTCGCTCGGCGTCGCCGCCGGCGACATGACGCCCGACGGCTTCGTGATCTGGACGCGCCTCGCCCAGCAGCCGCTGGAGCCCAATGGCGGCATGCCGATGAAGCCGGTGACGGTGGACTGGGAAGTCGCCACCGACGAGGATTTCAGGCAGATCGCCGCGAAGGGGCAGGAGCAGGCCTGGCCGGAGCTCGCCCATTCGGTCCATGTCGACGTGGCGAAGCTGAAGCCGGCCACGCGCTATTTCTACCGCTTCAAGTGCGACGGCCTGCCCAGCATGGTCGGCAGCGTCACCACCCTGCCCGCGCCCGGCTCGATGGTGGACAAGGTGCGCTTCGCCGCGGTGGGCTGCCAGCATCTCGAGCATGGCTGGTACACCGCCTATCGCGATGCCGCCCGCCAGAACCCGGACTTCATGTTCCACTATGGCGACTACATCTACGAATATCACGATCCTTGGCCGCGCGACCGCGAGGGCCTGCCGATCACCCCGGTGCGCCGCTATTCGCGCCCGACGCCGATGAGCCTGGAGGATTATCGCGTCCGCTACGCCGATACCAAGCTGGACGGCGACCTGCAGGCGGCCCACGCGGTGTGCGGCTGGTACTGCACCTATGACGATCACGAGGTCGAGAACAACTGGGCCTCGATCTACGATCAGGAGAACGACCCGCCCGAAATGTTCGTCTACCGCCGCCGCGCAGCGTTGCAGGCCTGGTACGAACATATGCCGGTGCGCTGCAAGCCGACCGCCGACGGCCTCGTCGATTTCCACCGCCGCGTGGATTACGGCACGCTCGCCCGCTTCCATTATCCGAACACCCGGCTCTACCGGTCGGACCAGCCCTGCGGCGACAATTTCAAGCCGGACTGCGCCGCCCGCCACGCACCGGGGCAGGACATGCTCAACGCCGCGCAATGGACCTGGCTGGAGGAGGGCTTCCGCTCCAGCCGCAACGCCTGGAACATCGTGCCGCAGCAGGTGATGGTCTGCATCCCCGACCGGCGCGAGAAAGGCGGCAGCCAGCCGATCTACAACATGGACAGCTGGGGCGGCTATCCGGCGGCGCAACAGCATCTGCTCGAGATCTTCGCGAAGGCGCCGGGCGGCAACGTGCTGGTCGTCACCGGCGACGAGCATCGCAACTATGCCAACGACCTGATCCTGCGCGACAAGGTGGTGGCGAGCGAGTTCGTCTCGACCTCGATCACCTCCAACGGCGACCGGGCGGACGACGACAACAGCGCGAACATGCTCGCCAACAACAGCTTCGTGAAATGGATCAACGACCAGCGCGGCTATGTGATGACCGAGGTGACGCGCGAGGGCTGCACCGGCGACTATCGCACCGTGGAGACGGTGACGAAGCGCGACGCCCCGGTGGCGAGCGCGGCGAAATGGGCGGTGGCGGCGGGCAAGCCGGGCTTGGTCAAAGCCTGATCCAAGCCGTTCGGTTCGAGCCGCATAGAGCTTGTCGCGAACCGGCTCGAAGCGAACGGATTCATGCGACTCCAAGCGTGTCACTTGAACATAACACCGCCTCCATCCTACATTCATCCGCGAACAGCGAGGAACAGGACCACCGGATGGCGACCGACACCGCGATTGACACGCCCGTCGAGCTGACGCTGACGCCGCCGGCGCCCATTCCCGCGCTCGCGCCCGAAAAAGCGGCGGGGCTCGTGCCGCTCGACGACACGCAGCGCACCAAGCTCGACGAGAAGGTCGACGGCTTCATCGCGACCCTGGTCGCGACCGACAGCAATTCGCCCGAATTCGGCAAGCAGGTCGACCAGATCACCAACATGGGCCGCCGCGAGATCATGGAGGCGGCGGGCCACAGCAACCGCTTCCTCGATCGCCCCACCAAGGCGATGGACAAGGACGGCAATGTCGGCACCAACCTCGCCGAGCTGCGCCGCACGATCGAGGATCTCGATCCGTCCACCAAGGGCGACCTGTTCACCAGCCGCAAGATCTTCGGGATCATCCCGTTCGGCTCGAAGATGCGCAATTATTTCGACGGCTACAAAAGCGCGCAGAACCATATCTCGACGATCCTGCAGCACCTCGCCGGCGGCAAGGACGAGCTGCTCAAGGACAATGCCGCGATCGACGTCGAGCGGCAGGGCCTGTGGGCGGCGATGGGCAAGCTGGAACAGATGATCCACGTCGCCAAGACGCTGGACGAGCGGCTGGAGCAGAAGGCGCTCGATCTCGACAGCAGCGATCCCGCCAAGGCCAAGGCGATCCGCGAGAGCGCGCTCTTCTACGTCCGCCAGCGCACGACCGACCTGCTGACCCAGATGGCGGTGACGGTGCAGGGCTATCTGGCGCTCGATCTCGTCAAGAAGAACAATGTCGAGCTGGTGAAGGGCGTCGATCGCGCGTCGACCACCACGGTCGCGGCGCTGCGCACGGCGGTGACGGTGGCGCAGGCGCTGACCAACCAGAAACTGGTGCTGGACCAGATCACCGCGCTCAACACCACGACCGCGAACATCATCGATTCGACCGGCACGATGCTGAAGAACCAGACCGGCGCGATCCACCAGCAGGCCGCCGCCAGCACCATCCCGATCGACACGCTCAAGCGCGCCTTCCAGAACATCTATTCGACGATGGACGCGATCGACACGTTCAAGCTGCAGGCGCTCGGCAACATGAAGCAGACGGTCGACGTGCTGACCGACGAGGTCGAGAAGTCACGCGGCTACATCGCGCGGGCCGAGGGTGCGGCGCAGGCCGAATCGTCGGCGCGCGAAGAAGCGTTCAAGATCGACTGATGGACATGATGAACTAGATGGCTGGCAGCGACGACATCATCGAGCACGCCGCCGATTTCCTGCGGCGCATCTCGCCCGAGGGCCGGGCGGCGGCGCGGCGGCGGCGCGAACGGCGGCGGCAGGCCTTCCTGCGCATCGCCCGGCGCGTGGTGCTGGCCTGCCTCGGCATCCTGGCGGTGGCGATCGCGATCGGCTTCGTCGTCCCCCTCCAGACAGAGGGCGTATTCCTGACGATGATCGCGATGGCCCTGGTTTCGGTCGCGATCATCCTGTGGTCCCGCGCGCCGGATTTCACCCCGGAGAAGGTGGCGACCACCGATCTGCACCTGCTGCCGAGCCAGACCGGCGAATGGCTGGAGCAGCAGCGCCTTGCCCTCCCCTCGCCCGCGCAGCGCCAGCTCGACCAGCTCACCGCCAGCCTGGAGGCGATCACGCCCCAGCTCGCGGCTCTGGATGCCCGCTCCCCCGAAGCGCTGGAGGCCCGCCGGCTGATCGGCGACGAACTGCCCGAATTGGTGCGCGGCTACCAGAAGGTGCCGCCCTCGCTGCGCCGCCAGCCGCTCAACGGCGGCCCCTCGCCCGACAAGCAGCTGGTCGAGGGCCTCGGCACGATCGGCGAGGAGATCGCCCGCATGAACGCGCGCCTGGCCGACAACGACCTCAAGGCGCTGGCGACGCAGAATCGTTTCCTCGAGATCAAGTATAAGGGCGACGGGGAGATGGGGGAGTAAGCGCAGATACGCGTCCCGCTCCTCGCCGCGCCGGTCAGCGGGCGTTCGGCTCAGCCTGATCTGGTGCGCAGCAGGCCTTCGTAATCCCGCTTTCCGATCGGCACCCCTCGCGACCGCAGGATGTCGTAGGCGGTGACGGCGTGAAAATGGAAGTTCGGCAGCGAGAAGGAGAGGATGAAGGTCTCGGAGGTGAAGGCGAGCCTGCGCGGCCCGATCTGCAGATCCAGGGCCTTGCCCGCCCAGCTGTTGACCTCGTCGGGATCGAACGCCGCCAGCGCCGTTTCCGCCTTGCCGATTATGGCCCGCAGGCTTGCGAACGGGACCGGCCCGACGAGCGCGGGTGGAACGAACGCACCGGTTCTCGCGGCTTCCAGTCCCCACACGGCATGGTGCCAGGCCGCTTCGATCTGAAAATGGAAGGGCGCCATATCGTCGATGAGCCGCGCGTCCACGAAATCGTCGGGATCACGCCCCGTTTCGGCGCAATGATCGGCCGCGCGATCGAGGAAGCCCCCGATCGCCCGCACGGTCTGGAGGAAAGTGGGAACGCTGAGGTCGTAGAATGACGTTGCCATCGCCTTACCCCGGTTGAAACAGCGCGCGCGCTCGCTTGCCAGCATGTGTCGTAACAGCGGAAATGACAAGAATCGGTGCGTTGGCCAGGCGACTGGCGAGACTCCCCGCCAGAGTAATTCAACGCCGATGGCGCGAACTTCTCGTTTCCCCGCAAGTCGCGTTTCCCAACACTATCCCAGGCCGATTCGGACACACCCTCTACTTCGGCCTACCGCACGACTCGCTCGAACTATCCGCTCGGCCAGCTGCCATCCGGGGCAAGTTAATCTGGCAGACAGGTTGCGCTGAACACGCTGAGATCGTCTGGGCAATCTACAAAAGGAACCGCTCCATGCGTGTCATTTCCAAAAAGCGGGGAGTCAGCGTCGCGCTGGCCATGTTGGCCCTGCCTGTGTCGGGCAGCGTCTATGCGCAGCAGCAGCAGCAGGACACCCCATCCGATCCCAACATCGTCGTCAACGGCGCCGCGCCCGAGGCGCCCGCGCCCGTCGCCGAAGCGCCGGCTACGACCGCGGGGCCCGAGATCAAGGGCATCATCACCGCGCGCAACGGCGACAAGATCAAGGTCAAGACCGCCGACGGCACCGCCACGGTCGTCGCCATCAACGACAGCACGCGGATCAAGTCCGCCAGCCTGTTCGGCGGTCGCGGCAAGCTGGGCGCGGATTCGCTGCTCAATGGCCTGCCCGTCACCGTCAAGACGCTGCAATCGGGCGATGGCCTGGTGGCGAGCCAGGTCAATCTCAGGAACAGCGACCTGAAGACCGCGTCGATGATCCGCAACGGGACGGCCCAGGGCTTCGACGAGCAGACCGCGGCGACGGAAGCGCTGCGCGGCCGCATGGGCGATATCGACAAATACAATATCAAGAGCACGACCAACGTGCACTTCGATACCGGCCGCGCGGAGCTGACCTCCCAGGACAAGGCCGAGCTCTGCTCCACGGCCACCACGGCCCAGGGGACGGAGAATGCCCTGATGCTGGTCGTCGGCTACACCGATTCGACCGGCGGCGACGACTTCAACCAGCAGCTCAGCGAAAAGCGGGCGTCGCGCGTCATCAACTATCTCCAGCAGGCCTGCGGCTGGAAACCCTATCGGATGCTGACGCCGACCGGGATGGCCAAGGCCGATCCGCTGGCCGACAATAACACGCCCGAAGGCAAGGCGCAGAATCGCCGGGTCGCGGTGAATATCCTGGTCAGCAAGAGCGTCGACGGTCTGTGATCCACACGGGGTGGGCGATGCCCACCCCGCCATGATCGGTCACGCCGCCAGCAGCCGCCCCGCCTGCGCGCGCGCCTCGTCCGTCACCTCCGCGCCGGACAGCATCCGGGCGATCTCCTCGCGCCGCTCCGTCTCGTCGAGCAGGCGGACGCCGGTGCGGGTGACGGTGCCGTCGTGGCTCTTGGCGATCAGCAGCTGCCGGGTCGCCCGCGCCGCCACCTGCGGCGAGTGGGTGACCACCAGCAGCTGGGCCTTCTCGGCCAGCCGCGCCAGCCGGTCGCCGATCGCCGAGGCCACCGCGCCGCCGACGCCGCGATCGATCTCGTCGAAGATCATGGTCCGCGCGCCCGCCGCCTCCGCCAGCGCCACCTTGAGCGCAAGGATGAAGCGCGACAGTTCGCCGCCCGACGCGATCTTCACCAGCGGCGCGAAGGGTGCCCCCGGATTGGTGGAGATCAGGAACTCGACGCGATCGCGCCCCTCCGCGCCCCATTGCCCCTCCGGCAGGCGCTCGATCGCGGTGCGGAAGCGCGCCGCATCGAGCTTGAGCGGGGCCAGCTCCACCGCCACCGCCTTGTCGAGCCGCAGCGCCGCCTCGGCCCGCGCCTCGGACAAGGCCGTCGCCGCCGTCTCGTAGGCGGCGCGTGACGTGATGACGGCCTTCTCCAGGGCCGCCAGCCCCGCGCTCCCCGCCTCGATGCGCGAGAGACGGCCGGCGAGGTCCTCCGCCAGCGCCGACAGCGCGTCGGGCTGGACGCGGTGCTTGCGTGCAAGGCCGCGCAGATCGAACAGGCGCGTCTCCATCCGGTCGAGCCGCTCGGGATCGAAGGCCATCGCCTGGCCCGCCGCCGCCAGCGCATCCTCCGCCTCGGAGGCCTCGATCACGGCGCGGTCGAGCGCGGCCAGCGCGGCGGCGAGCGCCTCATGCTCGTGCGCGATCCGGTCGAGCCGCCGCGCCGCCTGCCGTAGCCCCGCCAGCGCGCCCTCCGATCCATCCAGATGCGCCGTGACGCCGGTGAGATCCTCGGCCAGCCGCGCGCCCTTCTGCATGGCGGCGCGCTCCTCGGCCAGCGTCTCTTCCTCGCCCGGTTCGGGAGCCAGCGCGCGCAGCTCGGCGACGGCATGCTCCAGCCATTCGCGGTCGCGCTCGGCCGTTTCGAGATCGGCCCGCGCCGCCGCCAGCGCCGCCTCCGCCGCGCGCCAGCGCGCATGCGCCTGCGCCAGGCCCGCCAGATCGAACCGCCCGAAGGCATCGAGCAGCGCGCGATGGCCCTTCGCGTTCAGCAGCCCGCGATCGTCATGCTGGCCATGGATTTCCACCAGCCGGCCACCGATCTCGCGCAGCAAGGCGGCGGAGACCGGCTGGTCGTTGACCGATGCGCGCGAGCCGCCATCCGCCTTCACGATGCGCCGGACGATCAGCGCCTCGCCAGGCTCGCCATCCAGCCCGTTCTCGGCGAGCAGGGCGGCGATGACGGGATCGTCGCCGGCATCGAAGCTCGCCGTCACCACGGCCTGCGCGGCGCCATGCCGCACCAGCCCGCTATCGGCCCGCGCGCCGAGCGCCAGCCCCAGCGAATCCAGCAGGATCGACTTGCCCGCGCCCGTCTCGCCGGTCAGCGCGCCGAGGCCGGCGGAAAAATCGAGGTCGAGCGCCTCGATCAGCACCACATCGCGGATAGCCAGCCGGATCAGCATCGGGACGGCTTTAGCCCATAGCGAAGTTGAAGAGAACAGGGTGCGAACTGCCCTCCGGGAAAGAGGGCCCCTGATGTGCTGCTGTTTCCGTCATCCCGACGAAGGTCAGGATCCATTCGATACAGCGATCATGGCCCTGGCACCCTATCCGCCGGGATGGCGACGGCGGACAGGGCTGCGGCGGACAGGGCTGCGGCGGACAGGGCTGCGGCGGACAGGGCTGCGGCGGACAGGGCTGCCCCTCCCTTTCGGGGAGGGGGACACCATATCAGCCGCCCAGCAGCTTCTTGTGCTTCTTTTCCAGCTTGTGCTTCTTGGCCTTCGCCTCGCCCTCGGTCGGGGCCTTCTTGTTCATGAGGTTGTAGGCGCGGCTATACCATTTGGAGCCGGGATAATTGTTGGAGAGCACCGCCGCCGCCTTCTGCGCCTCGGCCGGCACACCGAGCGCGAGATAGGATTCGGTCAGGCGTTCCAGCGCCTCGGGCACGTGGGTGGTGGTCGGATATTTGTCGATCACCACGCGCAGGCGGATGATCGAGGCCAGCCACTCGGCGCGCCGCTGGTAGAAGCGGCCGATCTCCATCTCCTTGCCGGCGAGGTGATCATTGACGAGATCGATCTTCAGCCGGGCGTCGGCGGCATATTTGGTATCGGGATAGCGGCGCACCAGCTCGCCCAGCGCGTCGAGCGCCTGCTGGGTGATCTTCTGGTCGCGCGTGACGTCGTTGATCTGCTCGTAATAATCGACCGCGATCAGGTAATAGGCATAAGGCGCGTCGCGGTTGCCGGGGTGGATCGACAGGAAGCGCTGCGCCGAGGCGATCGAATCGTTGTAGCTGCGGCCGAGATAATAACTGTACGCGCTCATCAGCTCGGCGCGGCGCGCCCAGACCGAATAGGGGTGCTGGCGCTCCACCTCGTCGAACAGCTGGGCCGCGACCTTATATTGCTTCCGGTCCAGCCGATCGCGGGCCAGATTGTAGAGCGTGTCCACATCCCGCGCGATGAACTTGGTATCCGCCTTCTTCTTGCCGCCATGGGCGCAGCCCGAAAGCGGCACGAAGACGGCAGCGGCGAGCGCGGCGAGCAGGATCGGGCGGGTGGCAATACGTGGCATGGCGACGATCCTTAGCGGGTCGATCCGGCTGTGGGAAGCGGCCCGGAGAGGCCTTTGTGACGGCAGGCGAGACAGTTTCGCCCACGGACTGAATGGCTTCTTAACGGGACGCTGGCAGAAGGCATCGCCATGCTGCGCGTGCTGACGCTTTCCACCCTGTTTCCCGACATCGCGCGGCCGACCTTCGGCGTGTTCGTCGAACGGCAGACGCTCGGCCTGGCGGCACTGCCCGATGTCGAGCTGCAGGTGGTGGCGCCGGTCGCCACGCCGCCGGGGCCGTTGGGGCGCTTCGGGCAATCGGCCGGGCTGGAGACGCTGCCGGAGCGCGAGACCTGGAAGGGGCTCGTCGTGCATCGCCCGCGCTTTCCCTCGCTGCCCGGCATCGGCGCGCTCAACCCGATGCTGATGGCGCGGGCGCTGCTGCCCCTGCTGCGGCGGATCCGCGCGGATTTTCCCTTCGATGTGCTGGACGCCGAATTCTTCTTCCCGGATGGGCCGGCGGCCGCGCGGCTCGGCCGGGCGCTCGGCGTGCCGGTGTCGATCAAGGCGCGCGGGAACGACATCCACCATTTCGGCCGGGCGCGATGGACGGGGCGGCAGGTCGTCGCGGCGGGGCGGGCGGCCGGCGGGATGCTGTCGGTGAGCGCCGCGCTCAAGGCGGACATGGTGGCGCTGGGCCTGCCGGCGGATCGCATCCGCGTCCATTATACCGGCGTCGATCTCGATCGCTTCAAGCCGGTCGCGGACCGGGTGGCGGCGAAGGCGGCGCTGGGCGTCTCCGGGCCGCTGCTCCTCTCGATCGGTGCGCTGATCCCGCGCAAGGGGCATGATCTGGCGATCCGCGCGCTGGCGGACCTGCCTGGCGCCACGCTGATGATCGCCGGCAAGGGGCCGGAGCAGGCGGCACTGGAAACGCTGGCGCGGGAGGCGGGTGTGGCCGACCGGCTGCGCCTGCTCGGCCCGCAGCCGCACGAGGCGCTGCCGGCCCTGGCGGCGGCGGCGGATGTCGGCGTGCTGGTGTCGGCATCGGAGGGGCTCGCCAATGCCTGGGTCGAATCGCTCGCCTGCGGCACCCCGCTGGTGCTGAGCGATGTCGGCGGCGCGCGGGAACTGGTCGATCGGCCGGAGGCTGGGCGGATCGTGGCGCGGGACCCCGGAGCGATCGCGGCGGCGGTGCGGGATCTGCTGGCCTCACCCCCCGATCCGGGCGCGGTGCGGGCGACGGCGGAGCGATTCACGTGGGAGGCCAATGCGGCGGCGCTCCGGGTGCATCTCGGCGCCATCGCCGGGCGCTAAGCTATTTCCCCGCCCTGAAAGGGAGGGGAGATCAGAGCGCCATCAGCGCGCAGACGATCTCGCGGCCCTCGGCCCTGAGCACGCCCCAGGCGCGCGCCGCCGCGCGGCTGTCCATCACCTCGACGCCGATGCCCTGCGCCTCCAGCGCCGCGATGAAGGCAGGCGACGGGCGGCGCAGCGTCGGCCCCGTGCCGAGCAGCAGGAATTCGGGCGCGGGATCGCGGGTCAGCAGATCGACCAGCACGGACGGATCGAGCGCGTCGATCGGCGGCGGGGCCCATGGCGTGGCCGCCTCGGGCGTCAGCAGCGCCGCGTCCATCACCTCGCCGTCGATGCGGAAGCCGCCTTCCGCGATGGCCTGGATCGCGGGGCCGGAGGCGACCGGATCCGGCGAGAATTTCGCCATCAGTCCTTCGGCCCGATCCGCTCGGCGCGCGCGCGCGCGGCCTTCTTCTTGTCGCCCGCCTCGGCCATCTGGCGGAAGCGCGACCGATCGAGGCCGAGGCTGATCAGCAGCGACGAGGAAACGTAGATCGACGAATAGGTGCCGACCACCACGCCCAGCATCATCGCGGCGGTGAAGCCGCGCAGCACATGGCCGCCGAACAGCAGCAGCGAAAGCAGCGCCAGCAGGATCGTCAGCGAGGTCATCACGGTGCGCGGCAGCGTCTCGTTGACCGACAGGTCGATCAGCTCGCCCAGCGGCATCTGGCGGTATTTGCGCAGATTCTCGCGGATGCGATCGTCGATCACGATCTTGTCGTTGATCGAATAGCCGATGATGGTGAGCACGGCCGCGACGATGTTGAGATCGAACTCGAAGTTGGTCAGCGCGAAGAAGCCCAGCGTCATCAGCACGTCGTGGAAGATCGAGATGAAGGTCGCCACGCCGAACTGCCATTCGAAGCGCACGATGCCGAACAGCGCGATGCAGAAGACGGCCGCGACGACGGCGAAGATGCCTTTCCCGATCAGCTCCTCCGAAACCTTGCCGGAGACGGTGTCGACCTGGTTGAACGGCAGGATGACGTTGTCGGGCGTCAGCGCGCCCTGCACCTTGGCGACCAGCGCGTTGGTGGCGCCCTCGTCATGCACCGGCGGCAGCGGCAGGCGGATGGTGACGGTGTCCGGGCTGCCGGCCAGCTGGAGCTGCGCGTCGCCCACGCCCAGCCGGTCGATCCGCGTGCGGATGTCGTCCAGCGGCGCGGGGCCATGGAACTTGGCCTCGATCGACAGGCCGCCGACGAAATCGACACCGAGATTGAGGCCGCGCACGCCGACCAGCACGCCGGCCGCGACGGTGAGCAGGGCGGTGAGCCCGAAGGCCCAGCCGCGCAGCTTCACGAAGCCGATATTGGTGTTGTCGGGAACGATCTTGAGCAGGCGCATGATTGGCGGCCTCAGATATGGATCGCTTGCGGGCGCTGGCGACGGAGCCAGATCGCGACCAGCATGCGCGTGAAGATGACGGCGGTGAACACCGAGGTGGCGATGCCGAACAGCAGCACCACGGCGAAGCCCTTCACCGGGCCGGAGCCGAGGATGAGCATGATCAGGCCGGTGATGGCGTGCGTCATGTTCGCCTCGAAGATGGTGCGGCTGGCTTCCTTGTAGCCGAGCTCGACCGCCTGGACGACATTGCGCCCGCGCCGCCTTTCCTCCCGGATACGTTCGTTGATCAGCACGTTGGCGTCCACCGCCGTGCCGATGGTGAGCACGAAGCCGGCGATGCCGGGCAGCGTCAGCGTCGCGTTGAGCAGCGCCATCAGGCCGAGGATGACGAACACGTTGATGACCACGGCGAGATCGGCATAGAAACCGAAGCGGCCGTAGGTGACGAACATGAAGACCACCACGGCGGCCACCGCGATCGCCGAGGCGATGATGCCGGCATGGATCGAATCGGCGCCGAGGCCGGGGCCGACGGTGCGCTCCTCGACCGTCTTGAGCGCGATCGGCAGCGAGCCGGACTGGAGCGAGATGGCCAGCGCCTGCGCCGACTGGGCGGTGAAGTTGCCGTTGATGATCGCGTTGCCGTCGAGGATCGGCACCTGGATCACCGGCGAGGACAGCACCTGCCCGTCGAGGATCATCGAGAATTGCTTGCCGACATTGGCCTGCGTCGTCTCGGCGAAGGCGCGCGCGCCCTTGGGATTGAAGCTGATCGCGACGGCGGGCTGGCCGTTCTGGTCATAATCCTGCCGCGCCGACTTGAGGTCGCCGCCGGTCAGGATCGCCTGCCGCTGGACGACCACGGGCTGGCCGCGCTCGTCGCGCAGGATCTGCTCGCCGATCGGCGCCTGCCCGGAGGCGAGCGCCGCCTTGTCCGGATTCATGTCGACCAGCTTGAATTCCAGCTTGGCGGTCTTGCCGATCAGCGCCTTGAGCGCCGTCGGGTCCTGCACGCCCGGCACCTCGACGAGGATCCGGTCAGCGCCCTGGCGCGCGATGGTCGGCTCCTTGGTGCCGAGCGCGTCGATGCGCTTGCGCACGATGTCGACCGCGCCGGCCATCGCCTGGTCGATGAACTGGTTGATGCCCCCCTGGGTCTGGGTCATCACGATGCGGGTCGAATCGACCACCTGCACCGACCAGTCGCGGGTGCCGCTGGTGCCCACCGGCTGGGTGAGGTTGCGCGCGGTATCCACCGCCGCATCGACCTGCGCGGGATCGCGCACGAAGAAGCTGAGCGCGTTGTTCGCGGTCGAGATGTCGCCGATCTCGATCGGGGCCGGCGTGTTCTTGCGCATCGCCGTGCGGACGGTGTCCTGCATGTTGGACAGGCGCGTCTTGGCGACGTCGGCGGTATCGGCTTCCAGCAGGATGTGGCTGCCGCCGGCCAGATCGAGGCCGAAATTGATGCGCGGCGCGAAGCCGAGCCCCATCCGCTTCGCCGTGGTTTCGGGAATCAGGCTCGGCACCGCGAGCAAAATGCCGACGAGCAGAACGCCGATGATCGAGGCGATCTTCCAGCGCGGGAAATCGAGCATGGCCCCCTCGTGTCCCTTAGGCGCGGTCGTTGGCGACGGCAGCGCCGCGCACGCTGGTCAGCGTCGACTTCACCACGCGCACGCGCGTGCTGGCGGCGATCTCGACCTCGATCTCGTCGCCGTCCACCCTGGTGACCTTGCCGATCGTGCCGCCGCCGGTGACGACGGTGTCGCCCTTCTTCACCGCGTCGATCATCGCCTGGTGCTGCTTCACCTTGCTCTGCTGCGGGCGGATGATCAGGAAATACATGATCGCGATGATGGCGATCATCGGGATCAGCGGACCGAACGAGGTCAGGAAGCCGGAGGATGCGGGCGCGCCAGCGGCCTGGGCGTAAGCGGGGGACGAGAACATCGTGCGGGTCTAGCCTGGCTGGGGCGCGCGCAACGCGGCCCTAGTGTTGAAGCGCGGGCGCCTACCATGGCGCTTGGGCCGCATCAAGGCGAAGAGCGCTTGCCAAGCGCCGGCTTGTCGCCTAGTGGGCGCCGCCTAGGTCGGGGCGTAGCGCAGCCTGGTAGCGCATCAGACTGGGGGTCTGGGGGTCGCAGGTTCGAATCCTGTCGCCCCGACCAGCGAATATCCAAAGGGAATCGCAAGCCAAAAGGCCGGGTCGTCGCCGACCCGGCCTTTTGCTTTGGCGCATCCGCCATCTGGAGCGTCTTCCTCGGGGCCAGCCGACGATCGCCCGCTGGCCCGACAGGCGTCTGGATGATTACTTCGCGGCCTTCGCGAAGGTGACGCCCAGCTTCGACCACTCGCCCGTCGAATGGCATTCAGTGTGCGGGATGCGCGAGCCGGTCATGGCCGTGTCGGTCACGCAATAATCGCCGCTCTTCTGGTCGATCGTCACCTTGGCGGCGGGCGTCTCGGCGTTCAGCGCGGAGACCGTGCCGAAGGTCATGGCGGCGGCGGCAACGGCGGAAAAAGCATAGCGGAACATTGTGTGTCTCCCTTCCCAATCTTGCCCGGAAGAAGATGTTTCCTCCGATGCCAGAAGCTTTGCAGGGGGCGTGCCAGTTTTGAAAAGTGGCGGAAATCTGGGCTTTTCTTTTTAATGGTCAAAATGAAATCGGGCCAAATCACCGGCTCTCGGTGGATTTCACCGATTGATGGTGTCCGATACCGGACGGCTGATGTCCGGATCCGGACGATCCCCGGATTCCCCCGGCTGGCGCAGGCCGCACACGGCCGGGCTCGCTCCTCTTGTCGCGCCGTCGTCCGCCCTCGATCGGTGAATCATGGCGACGAAGCGGTTCCGGCCCATCCACGCGACGACCCTCGCGATGCTGCTGGCGGGCGGCTGCGCGCATCGTCATCGCGTCCAGGAGACGAAGCCCGCCCCGCCCGCCACGACCATATCCACGCCCGCGCCACCGGAGACGATCAACAGCGGGCTGGGGCCGGAGGAATCTTTGTGGCACGTCCGCGCGGCGCTGAACGTCGCGGCGCTGCTGTGCGGGCGACATCCGGGCGGCGCCGCGCTCGTGCAACGCTACAATGCGCTGCTTACCGACGACAAGGCGACGGTCGCCACCGCTTATGCGTCCGAAACGCGGCGCTATGGGTCGGGCGATCCGGCGGCGCTCGACCGCCACATGACGCAGCTCTACAATTTCTTCGCGCGCCCACAGGCGACGCCGGCTTTCTGCGCGGCGGCGGTGGACGTCTCGCAGCAGGCCGCCGCGACGCCGGCCGCGCAGCTCACCCGCTTCGCGCCGCCCGCGCTCGCACGCCTCCAGTCGGCGATCCTCAGCCCGGCGCCCCCACCCCGCATCGCGATCGAATCGCGCAAGCCAGCGACCACCGAATCGGCATCCGGCGAGTGGCGCATCCAATTGGGCGCCTTCACCGGCCGGCCGGCCGCCATCGCCGCCTGGACCAGGATTCGCGCCCGCCTGCCCGCGCTCGCCGCCTACGAGCCCCGCTACGAGCCGGTGCCGGCCAGCCCGCTGGTCCGCCTCCAGATCGGCGCGGCGCGCGATCGCGAGGGCGCGCTGCGGCTCTGCGCCGCCGCCGCGACCGGAGGCTTCGATTGCATGGCCGTTCCGAAGCATCGCTAGCCCGCCTTGCGGCGCCGCCCGCAATCGATAGTCTCGCGCCCGATGCTGAGTCTTCTCCTTGCGCTGCAGGCCGCTCCTGCTCCCGCGGCACCGGCGGCGCCGGAAATCGTGGTTACCGCCAGGCATGACAAATGCTTCGTCGAGATGGGCCAGCATCCCGTCAGCGACAAGCAACTGGAGGCGCTCGGCCAGAGCTGGGCGCTGGGCACGCCGGTGCGCGTGATCGAACCGCGCGGGGCGAGCCTGAAATGCGAGTTCCAGATCATGAAGGCGCTGGCCGCCCACGGCAATCACGTCGCGGAGTTCGTCGCGCGATCCGAAGACCTGTCGCCCGAGGACGAGAAAGCGGACCAGGCGGCACAGGCCGCCGCGCAGCAGAAGCAGGCCGCGCAGACCGCCGCCGCCGCGACCGCCCTCCCACCCCCGCCCTTCCCGCCCGTCACACCGGCCCCGATCGCCGCGCCCCCCCGGAAAGGCCGGCGCGTCGCACCCCCGTCGCGATCCGTGGCGGATGCGCAGACCGGCATCGTCACCCTCACCTGCACGATGGCGGACCCGGTGCGCCCCTATCAGCTCGACGTGATCGTCAACGAGGAGAAGGGCACCGTCACCCCGTCGCGGCCCGATACCGGCGGCGGATCGGAGATGAAGGCGGTATTCATGCCCGACGCCGTCCGCTTCGGGCCATTCACGATCAACCGCTCGACGCTGCAGATCCGCCGGCAGAACGGCAGCAACGCGGCCGCCGCGGCGAAAGAGCCGGGGATCGTCGACGGCCAATGCGCGCTGGCCGAATTGCGGCGGGTGTTCTGACCGGGAACCACGCCCGGCGCCGCCCGTAGAGACGGCATGGTCCGCACCTTCCTCCTCGCGCTCGACGATCTCGGGGACCGCCGGGTGCTCGGCATCCTGGCGCGGTCGCTGCTGACGACCTTGCTGATCTTCGCGGTGCTGGGCGTCGCGCTCGGCTGGGCGCTGCACGGCGCCGATCCATGCAGCTGGTGGTCGGACGAGGATAGCTGCCCGCTGGGCGCCGGCACGAGCGGGATCGGCGCTGTCCTGCTGACCGTGCTCGGCATCTGGTTCCTGTTCCCGGCGATCGCGATCGGCGTGATCTCGGCCTATATGGACAGGATCGTCGCGGTCGTGGAGGCACGGCGCTATCCGGAGGCGCTGGCATCGGCCCGGCCGCTGGGCTGGGCGCGCGGCGCGATCCTGGGCCTCAAGTCCAGCCTGCGGGTGCTGGTCTACAATCTGATCGCCTTGCCTCTCTACATCCTCCTGCTGGTGACGGGCGTGGGGACGGTGCTGCTGTTCGTCGCGGTCAACGGCCTCGCCTTCGGGCGCGACCTCGGCGAGATGGTGGCGGCGCGCCATCTCGACGGCCGCGCGACGCGGGACTGGCTGCGCGGCACCCGCATCGATCGCGCGGTGATGGGCGCGATCGTCACCGGCCTGTTCCTGGTGCCGGTCGCCAACCTGCTCGCGCCGGTGCTGGGCGCGGCGATGGCCACGCACCTGTTCCACCGCAATATCAGGCGGTGACGATCGCCCCGTCGCGTACCGCGACCGGCCACGGCGTCAAGGCCTGCCCCATGCACGGCCCGCCGACGCAGGCGCCGGTCTCCGGCTGGAACAGGGCGCCGTGCCAGCTGCAGGCGATCAGGCTGCCGTCCGGCGTGAGATAATCGTCGAGCCGCTGGGTGAGCGGCAGGCCGGCATGCGGGCAGCGATCGACATAGCCGAACACCACTCCACCCCGGCGCACGACGAAGCCGTGGAAGCGCCCGGCCTTCATCTGCAGGACGAAATTGCGCGCCTTGCCCTCGGCGATCAGGTCGAGCGGACCGAGGCGCACGCCGGCGGGCGTGGCGAACAGCCGCTCATCGCCACTCACCGGGGATCGGCGTCGGGCTGGTGATCGGGGTGTGCCGCTTCCACCGCCGGCAGCGCGCGCGCCGCGTTGGCGGCGGCGAGCAGGCGCGGATAGGGCGACACGTCCACCGCGAACCGCTCGGCCGAATAGAGCTGGGGCACGAGATAGCATTCGACCAGCGTCGGCGAGTCCCCATAGGCAAACATGCCGCCGTGCCGCGCGATCAGCGTCTCCAGCGCGGCGAAGCCGTCGCCGATCCAGCGCGCGACCCATTGCTTCACCGCCGTGCTGTCCGCGCCGAATTGGGTGCGCAGCTGGGCGAGCACGCGCAGGTTGCCGAGCGGATGGACGTCGCAGCCGATCAGCGCCGCCATCGCCCGCACCATCGCCCGCGCCTCGGGGCCACCCGGCAGCAGCGGCGGCTCCGGGAAGCGCTCCTCCAGCCATTCGAGGATGGCGGGCGTCTGGGTCAGCAGCATGCCGTCGGCCTCCAGCGTCGGCACCAGCATCTGCGGGTTGAGCGCCTTGTAGGCCGGCTCGTTCTGCGCCCCGGCCCGCAGGTCGTAGGCGCGCTGCTCATAAGCGAGCCCCTTGAGGTTGAGCGCGATCCGCGTGCGGTAGGAGGTGCCCGATCGCCAGTAATTGTGCAGGATCATCCCGGCAGCACCGCTTTCTCGAATCCGGACCAGGCCTCGTCATAGTCGCTCTGGAGCAAGGGAGTCTCCATCGCCCAGGCGGTCGGGCGGATGACGTGGCGGCTTTCGAACATGAAGGCCATGGTCGCCTCGATCCGATGCGGCTTGAGATCGGCGGCGACCGCTTTCTCGTAGCTGGCCTTGTCGGGGCCGTGGCCGTTCATGCAATTGTGCAGCGATCCGCCACCCGGGGCGAAGCCGCCTTCCTTGGCATCGTAAGCGCCCTCGATCAGCCCCATATATTCGCTCATCACGTTGCGATGGAACCAGGGCGGGCGGAACGTCCCCTCCGCCACCATCCAGCGCGGCGGGAAG
>Ga0105239_10001120_pt1 | contig 36895 bp, 34 predicted proteins | sample KBSC44metaG_FD_92761 | JGI IMG/M metagenome (GOLD analysis project Ga0105239, IMG submission 92761) | Corn rhizosphere microbial communities from Kellogg Biological Station, Michigan, USA - KBS C4-4 metaG | ecosystem: Host-associated > Plants > Roots > Rhizosphere > Soil | place: Michigan, USA... | reverse complement strand
TGGCCCGCTGAACGCGCCTTGGGGCATGGTGATCGCGCCGTCGAATTTCGGTTCGTTCGCCGGCGACCTGCTGGTGGGCAATTTCGGTGACGGTCATATCAACGCCTTCGACGCGTCCACCGGTGCCCTGCTGGGAACGCTTCACGCCACGAAGCACAAGGAAATTGTCATCGATGGCCTGTGGGCCCTCGACGACACCGGCAACGGCTCGATCACGTTTTCCGCCGGTCCAGGCGGTGAAACCCACGGCCTGATCGGCCTCCTGACGCCCAACTAGCCGCAACAACACAGCGAAGCCGGTGGCGTGACCGGCTTCGCTTCATCCGGTTCGCACCGGAAACCGCTTGCAGTCGCGGCACCACAGGCCCTTGGCCCAGCCGGACCAGATGGCGAGATAAAGCGCGACCACTACAAGGAACGCCGCGGGAAGCCACAGCCACTGCGACAGCCAGACAAGAACGATGGCAACGGCCGCGAACGCCACGCCTGCGAGAAACAGCGTGAGGCGGTTGCGCTGCACGAGTTCGGCGTTGCAGGTGGGACAGTTCTTGGCAATTTTGGCCTTCTCCATATCAGCGGACGCGCTTCCCCGTTCCTGTCTTTTGTTCGAAGACCACGCCGAAGCCATACCCCGCGCCGGTACCAAACAGATTTCCGTGCTTGTCCATGATCAGGCCTAAGGGGGCAGCAGCGTCCGATCCGTCAAACCTGTGCAGAATGGTCTCCGATCCGTCCGGTGAAATCCTGAATATCGTTCCGCACTCGCACGGGCTGCCGCCGCCGCCCTCCAGCGTCGTTCCGTAGAGATTGCCGGCAGCATCCATCGCGAGACTGGAGAAAGGTTCGTAACCGTCGTTGTGGCCCTTGAAGGAATGCAGGATTGTTTCGACACCGTCTGGCGTCACCTTGAAGACCGTACCGCAGTGGCATTTCTTGGCAGCGCCGCCGCCTTCGGTCGTCCCGTAGAGATTGCCGGCCGCATCGCGGATCAGCGGACCCAACGGCGCACCGCCATCGTTGCCCGCCTGGAATGCGTAGATCACCGACTCTTTCCCGTCGGAATCGATCTTGAACACGGTTCCGCAGCCTTGGATTGGGCCCGCAGAGCAACCGCCACCGCCGCCGTAGCGCGTGACCCCATAGAGATTGCCCGCGTCGTCGCGGATGAGACTGCCTTGCGGCTGGATGCCGTCGGCGCCGCCTTGGAAGTCATAAAGTATTTTCAGCTCGCCGCCGGGAGAGAGTCTGAAGACGCTTCCGCAGCCCAGACCGCCGCAAACGTCCGACGCACCAGCGACGGGAAGCACGCCAAAGAGATTCCCTTGCTTGTCCCGCACCAATCCCGACATCGGATTTGCAGTATTCGAAAATGCATACAGGACCGTTTCGGCGTTCTCCGGTGAGAGCTTGAAAATGCTTCCGCAGCCGAGATTGTTCGCGCAGCCGGGGCTCCCGCCGGCCGACGTCGTTCCGTAGAGATTGCCGCTCTTGTCGGCAACAACGCCCCAATTCGGCAGAGCTCCATCCGGTACGCCTCCAAACCGGTACAGCACGGAATAATCGTTGCCCGTGATTTTGAAGACCGTTCCACAGCCATAGTTGAAGCAGCCCGAATTTCCGCCTTCGGCCGTCGTCCCATACAGGCTTCCGTCCGGCCCTATGGTGAGGCCGGGCATCACAAAGGAACCGTCGGTGCCGCCTTGAAACGTGTGAAGGATCCGAAAACCCTTCGCCAAACCCGCCTGCGGAAAAAGCGCCAGTGTCAGCGCCGCGATCAACGAAAATGCCCTGACGAACGAAACCCGTTGCATGCTGCCCCCATATGTCGAACGAATGACCAGTCGCATTCTATGGTAGAACTTCTATCTGCTCCGGGTTGGCGATTTCAATCTCGGGGCCGTGGAACTGCTGGACGATGCCGCGCACGCGGATCGTCTTGCCGGCGTAGAGCCGCGGATCGACCTGCTCGCGGCGGAAATTCGCCATATCGGCGGGTGCGATCGTGACGGTGAAATCGGTGTGCCAGTCCGGCCCGAAATCGAGATAGGCGCGGCCGTTCTTCACATCCGCGGTTAGAACCGTGCCCTGTACGATCTGGAACGTGCCGGTGTCGAAGCTGAGCCCGTCGGGATTGCGGATCGCATAGGCCGGCAGCGCCCAGATCCCCAGACGCGCGGCGCGCGCCTCGGCCTCGGCGGCGTAGAGTTCGGGGATGCATTCGGTGCGGTCGGGCGCGATGTCGACGCGCGCCATTCCGGTTTTCAGGAGCGCGCGCTGCAGCCAGGGATCGGCGCTGCCCATATTGAACACCTGTCCGCGCACGCGATCGTAACGGTCCTGCTTGGGCGGGATCGCGGTCACCACCAGCTTCTGGTCGCGCGCCATGCCGTTCAGAATCTGAAACGCCTGATCGGCGATGGCGGGCGGTGCATGATCCTGCTGTCCGTGCGGCAGGCGGATGCCTTCGAGATGCACCGCGCGGCCGTCGCGCAGCACCAGCACGTCATTGGTCCGCTCGACACGCATGATCGGCGCGCGCGGAAGCTCGACCGGTCCAGCGCATTCGGGGATTGCGGCCGCGCTTGCGCCGCCGGCCGGCAGCGCGAATGCCATCAGCCAGTGCCAGAACCGGTACGCCATACGCAAAACCCCAATGTCCCGCGGAAGCCTCATTGTGCACAAAACCCTTGGGCGCGCACCCGGTTGCCCGGTTCCCTTGGCGGAGCCCATCGCGTGTTTCATGCGTTTTCTCATGGGAACCGAGGTCCAGGATTAACCACGCATGCATTTTTCCAATGCGGCCACGCTGGCCAGCAACGCGCTTTCGACGGTGAACGTCCTGGTGGTGAACGAGGGGCTCAGCGTCATCGCGGGCTTCGCCATCCTCGTCGCGGGCTGGGTGCTTGCGACCTGGGCGAAGCGCTGGATGGCTGTGGCGCTCGAACGCGTACCGCTCGATCTGACCTTGAAGCCCCTGCTGGCCTCGCTGATCCGTTACGTGATCCTGATCATCACCGTCGTGCTGGTGCTCGGCCAGTTCGGCGTGCAGACCACCAGCCTGATCGCGGTTATCGGGGCTGCGGGTCTCGCTGTCGGACTCGCACTCCAGGGCACGCTGTCGAACGTGGCTGCGGGTGTAATGCTTTTGGTGCTCAGGCCATTCCGCGTCGGCCAGTTTGTGCAGGCCGGCGGGGTCAGCGGCACGGTGCGCGAGATCGGGCTCTTCACCACGCTGATGATCACGCGCGACCTGATCTACACCTCCGTTCCCAATTCCGCGGTGTGGAGCGGCGTGATCACCAACTACACGCGCGAGCCGCTCCGGCGCATCAACTTCACCCTCCCCGTCGACTTCGTGAACGACCTTGATCATGTCGAGAAGACGATGCTCGACGCCGTCAAGGCCAACGCCCATGTGCTCAAGATCCCCGAGCCGTGGGTGGGCGTCAGCGAATTGCAGGAATACGCCGTGCAGATGTTCGTGCGCTGCTACATCAAGAGCGAGGATTACTGGAAAGCGCTCCCGTCGATCCAGAAAGATGTAAAGACCGCGCTCGACAAGAACAACATCCTCATCGCCGTAAGCCGCCAAGCCCCCATCACCCGCACCGAACCGGCGATGCCGGGGAACACGGTGCGTGAAGAAGCGGCATCACCGGCCACCTCAAACAACCCTTCCCTTGAGGGCGCAAAATCTCCTGCAATCGAAGGCGCGCGTAAGATTTCAGGGAGGAGCTAGACGGGACCGCGCGAGTTCCAACTCCGACCACGATCTTTCGGCCTCGGCCTCAAATAACCGTCGCGTGAACGCTCTTGCGCGGCTTTTATTGGCTATAGAGTTTCGGAAAGAGCAGCCAGTTCGTGGCCTTGATCCTTCTCCGTTTACGGCTTGATCGAAAAGACGGCGCCAGAGTATTCGCCACCAGCGCCGCCAGTCTCGGTGGTTCCGTACAGCCTGCCCTTGATCTGGGCCAACGTTGCCATGGGAGCGGAGCCATCAGCGCAGTGTGATAAACTGCAGAACGAGTACACAACCTTCTCCTTTCCCGTGACCGGGTTGACTGCGAACACGGCGCCTGAGCCATGCGCCCCGCCAGATGCGGTGGTGCCGTAGAGCGTCCCATTCAATGCGGTAAGGCCAGCCATCGGATATTGACCGTCAGAGCCGTCGCCTGTGAATGCGTGAAGGATTTTCTCAGCGCCGCTATCCGGGTCCACCGAAAACACTGTCCCGCAGCCGTCTTGATAGTCATGGCAGTGCGCGTAACCGCCACCATACCTCGTTGTGCCGTAGAGCAGGCCATTCGTGTAAATCAACCCGGCACATGGCGTGCCACCGTCGAGTTCGCCCCCGAAGGTATGCAGCACAGTCTCAACGCCGGTTGCAGGATCGAGCGCGAATACAACGCCGCATCCCTCGCCCGTATCGCCGCAGCCGGAACCCTTGCCTCCCCAGGCCGTGGTTCCATAGAGCTTGCCGTTGACCTCGATCAGAGGACCAACGGGCCGGCTGCCATCCGCACATAATTTCCGTTTGCAGAAGCGATACAGGACCCTCTCCTTCCCGCTCGACGGATCGAACGAAAATGCGACTCCACATCCCGTATATGGGCCTTGGCAGAAGGCGGCACTGCCACCGACATCGGTGGTGCCATACACCAGGCCGTTCACGGCGAGCAGATCCGATTCCGGAAGTGCACCGTCGGTACAATTCTGTTGCGTGCAGAAAGAGTATACGAGGCTCAGTTTTCCGGTTTTCGGATCGAGCGCATAGATCGTGCCTGCGCCATTTCGGTTGTCTCCGGCACCGCCTCCCGCAGTCGTTCCATACAGCGTGCCGTTTACGTCGATCAAAGCAGACTGGGGCGTCTGGCATCGCCAGCATAGTTTTCGAAGGAATACACAACCCTTCCAGTTCCCGTCTTCTTGTCTATGGCAACGAGGGTGCCCCAGCCATTCTCGCCGCCGCTCGAAGCCGCCACATACAACTCATCCTTGAACCGGAGAACGCCCGCCCGTGGCTGCGCGCCGTCTTCGCAGCTGGTACTGCAAAACGAGTATACGACTCTTTCGGACGCGGCCCCCGCAGGTGAGATGTGCAGCAGCAGAATCGAAATAGTCGCGCCTACGAGTAATGCGATCGAGCGTGATTTCACGGAGCCCACCTAGGCAAGACATTTGAAATGACGAATTACTCAATGTTGCTCGCAAAAACAACGGATCGCTTGGCCAGAATGGGTCGGAGAACATGAACGATCGGGGCCAAGAAAGATCAGGATCATACTAAGGGCTTCCCAACATCAAGAGTGAGGACTACCGGAGGCACTGCCCTTGATCCAGAAAGACGTGAAGACCGCGCTCGACAAGAACAACGTCCTCATCGCCGTCACGCGCCAAGCCCCCATCACCCGCACCGAACCCGCCGTGCCAGGGAATACGCGGCCAAAAGAGGAGCGCCCGCCAAGCGAGCAGTCTCACAACCCTCCCCTTGAGGAAAGGTCGAAATCTTCTGCGAGCGTAAGCGAGAGGAAGATTTCGGGGAGGGGTTAAGGCGCGCACCGAAATATCCCGCGCTGAAATTTTTCGCTTCGTTCGAACTTTTCGACGCGCCCTCAAGGGTGGGGGAATTGCAGGGAGTTCCAACTCGGACCCCGAACGTTGACCGAACGTCGATGCAACTCTGCTCCGCCTCGCTACATGGACGGGAATCAACCAACTTGGCGCTAAAAATATGTTGTAAAACGATAAGATATTGTCGTACTATAAATAGTGGAAGGAGGGTCTGCCTCATGTCCCAGGTCATACAAGCACCTGCCCATTTTCGGGTGCCCGCAACTGAAGAAGAAGATTTGCCGCCCACGCCAAACTCGCGTCTGCGTCGACAAAGCTTGCTTCTGTCATGGCTATTCGCGTCGGTCTTTTTTGTCGTCGCACTTCTGGACTTGGCAGGCGTGTCGGCAATGCTGCTCCGCGTCGGCAGCGTCGCTGGCGTAATGAACGGCAGCTTCGCGTTCATACTGAATTTGCCGCCATTTCTCGAAGACGGAAAAGAACTCGCTCCAGACTTCGTCCCCGTGTCGCAGCTGGCGGTATGGCAATCCTGCTTGGCTGCAGCGCTGCTTGCACTGCGTCTTCTTCCCGGTCTGGTAATTTGCGCGAGCCTGTATCGCTTGTTCGGCGCTTACGCGCGTGGTGAGATTTTCGCGCCCCGCAACACACACCATGTGAGATCGATCGCTTGGGCGTTGCTGGCTTATGCGACAGTGCCATTGATTACGCACGCCACGTTGTTCGCAGCCCAATTGAGTCCCATCGCACTCAGACTCGAAGTGCGTCAGATGGATGCGGCCGTTGCGGGCGTAATCGTCCTGGCCATCGCGCATGTCATGTCATTTGGGAACGATCTCAAATATGACCGTGACGGGATTATCTGATGGCGATCATTGTACGTTTGGACGTCATGATGGCGCGGCGCAAGGTGCGCTCGAACGAACTCGCGCGCGCCATCGGAATCACCGAAACCAACCTCTCCATTCTTAAGTCCGGCAAAGTGAGAGGCGTGCGATTTTCCACGTTGAATGCGATTTGCCGTTATTTGCGCTGTCAACCAGGGGACCTCTTGGAATTCGAAGACGAACACCTGAGCAGCTTCGAGCAGAAGTCACGGATCGCATAGGAGAACAGATGTTGCGTCTACTCATGTTGGCCGTAATAGCCGTTTCCGTCTCTGCAACGGCAGCGAGTTCTGCAGTCCCTCTCCGGCCGGCGGCCGCTGTCCACCTTGTGGTACCGGCTTACATAAACGGAAAGGGACCATTCCCCGTCATTCTTGATACGGGTGCCGACAACAGCGTTGTCTATCAGTGGTTTGCAAAAAAAGAAGGATTCAAAGCCGGCAAGATGGAAGACGTCGGAGGAATGACCGGATCGCGCATGATGCCCATCTATAAGCTCGACAGCGTTGCCGTTGACGGACGCATGATAAGAAATGCCAAGGCGGACGGCATGCCAAACCGGCATGATGTCGAGATCGAAGTCGGCGCCGTAGGAAACGACCTGATGGATGGCACGGTCACCGTGTTCGACTTTCCGTGCAAGAAGGTGGAGATTTTCGCCGAGCCTGTGAACATGCAGCGCCTGCTCACCCCCGGCGCTCATCGAATCCATGCCGCCGGGGTTCGCGACGGCACACAACTTGCGTTTCCTGTGCAAGTCAACGGCGCCCGCGGAATCGCCGTTCTGGATACAGGCTCCTCGGATACGCGCATCAATTCGGCATTCGTGCGCGCGGCAGGAATCGATCCTTCATCCGTAACGTTTCGCGACGCCGAGCCGATTTTTGGCGTGAGCTCTCACGCCGTGCCTTCAAAAAAGGGCCCGATCGGCACCGTGACCTTTGGTGGCATTGAAGTCCGGGGTGCAGAGGCGCGCTTGATCGATTTGCCGATATTCCCATCGTGGGGTTTTGGAAATGGACCGGCGATGATACTAGGGCTCGACCTCCTCCAGGGCCACCGTCTGATCTACGACCACAAGGCTAAGACAATCTGGTTCGACGTTTCGACCTGCACGCGCTGAACAGGCTTGTGAGTTTCGACTCTGACCCCAATTATACTGATGACGGTTTCGATAGGGCTATATCGAGGAAGGCGCCAGCGGTTAGTCCATTATCGTCAGAGCTGGTTGTCCAGAAATCTCAGACCTAACTCGTCTCTAACAGCCACGAGTTTCTCGAGCTCCGCCGACACAACAAAAGATGCCGTCGTGCAGCGAGAAAGCCTTTCCAAAAACTCGTGGAGCTCAGCCTTCCAGCCTTCGTGGCGCTGCCCAGAAAGGCGAAAGGTAATCACTGTTCCGACTTTCCACTGGCCAACTCCTGGCGCACGGACGGAACCATGAAAAGCTAGCGGCTTTCGTTGAAAGTACCCCATGCCTGAACGTGGAAATACTGCGCGAATTGATCCATCCGTCTCTTGGGCTAGATTCGTGACACCACAGTCCACGAGCGCGGCCACGCTCTCAGCGTTGGAAAGCCTTTCATCGACCTCTGCGACAAAATCGTACGCCATGTTATCTGTAGCGATAGTTCAACGGGGCAGGATCTCGTCGAGGCTCACGCTTTCCGGTGGCGGCATGCTGTCCGGCACGAAGAAGTCCGGCATCAGGCTCTTTGTCGGATCGACGCGGTACTGGTCGAAATCGGTGACGCCTTCGCTCGCCAAAAACGTATCGTCGATCAGGAAGTGGCCGGTGAAGTCGCGCGCGTTCTTGTTGAAGATGCGATAGGCGGCATCGGCGAGGATATCCGGCGTGCGGCAGTGCCGCATGCCCTCGTCGCCGGCGAGCGCGTTGCGGATCGCGGCGGTCGCGATACCGGTGCGCGGCCACAGCGCATTGAAGGCGATGCCGTCATCGGCGAACTCGGCGCTCATGCCCAAGACGCACATGCTCATGCCGAACTTCGCCATCGTGTAGGCGGTGTGGCCACGGAACCATTTCGCGCTCATGTCGAGCGGCGGCGACAGCATCAGCACGTGCGGATTGGCGGCACGCTTCAGGTGCGGGATGCAGAGGCGCGAGGTGAGATAGGTGCCGCGCGCATTGATCCCGTTCATCAAATCGTAGCGCTTCATGTCGGTCTGGAGCGTGCCGGTGAGCTGGATCGCGCTCGCATTGTTCACGCAGATGTTGATGCCGCCGAATTTCGCGACGGTCTTGTCGACCGCGTCCTGCACTTGCTCTTCATAGCGAATATCGCAGAGCAGCGGCAGCGCCTTGCCACCCGCCTTCTCGATCTCCTCCGCTGCGCTATAGATCGTGCCGGGCAGTTTCGGATGCGGCTCCGCCGTCTTGGCCGCGATCGCGACATTGGCGCCGTCCTTCGCAGCTCTGAGCGCGATCGCCAGCCCGATCCCGCGCGATGCGCCGGTGACGAAAAGCGTTTTTCCGTTTAGCGACATGCAAATTCTCGCGCGCTTACCCACATTGAATCAAGGCGGCAGACAAATTCTTCTTAGTGCTAGAGTGCGTCAGCCGCGGCTTTCTTTTCTGCATCTTCGCACTGCTTCTTATTCTTGAATGTGTATTCGACCACGACATAGGCTTGCTGTGCAGTTACCGCCGAAGCGCCTACATATATATCGGAGAGGTCTTTCCACGATTTAGCGTCGAGCTGTGACTTGTCCCAAATATACCCGTAGACCCTGTCTCCTTTTTCGAGGCCCATCATCCAATAGCGATCATCGGTCCATAAGCTTCCAGTAAGCAGAATGTCCTTTTTGGTAGCTTGTCCGTACTTCGATTCTAGAGCCGCCTCGATCTCGTCGACGTGTCGTCTGGCCGCGATCCCGAAGTCGTCGGAATCGAAATTCCGGCCAATACCCTTTACCCAGCAGACTCCGGCTTTCGCAGCGGCTTGAACAACAACATATTCAAATTCCGGGTGCGGCCGCGGCGGCGACGCAATCTTATAATAGGTTGGCTTGCCCATCGGTTGGCCCCCAAGAGCCTCCGGATCAGATCCCATTCCGATCCCAAACGGTCCTTCAGGGCTCTTGGCTGAAACGGGCACCCGGGCGCTGACGGGCGCGGCTTTTTGCTCAACACTTTTCGATTTTGCTTCAGATGAGGTGTTGGGCTTCGAACAACCAAGAAGACACAGAGCCGCGACTAAGGTTATGGACCTACGCATTGCATCCCCCGATACAAAGTTTAGCTGCCTTGTAACGCCAGCTTTGCGCGAGCAGTATGTTTATGCAAGGCTGGATCAGACAGATCTGCTCGGGGCAGGCTCAGGTAACCGACCGGTACCACTCTACGCCCTTTTCATCCCCCTCGCGCCCCATCAGGCCGCGCGTGCGCAGGCAATTCAGGTGTGCGATGCTTTCGCCGGTCGCCATGCCATAGACACCTTGCGTGATCTTCGCGCGGAACAGCGCCGGGAACACGTCGATGGCGCGCTTCGGCTCGGCACAAAGCGTCACAAGCTTTTCCATGTTGTTTTCGTGATCGTCGATCAGTTCCTGGAGCCTCAGATGTGCGCCGCGGAACGGTTCGTTGTGCGCGGGTAGCACCAGCACGTCTGACGGCAGAACGGTCTTGAGCTTGTTGCAGGAGTCGAGCCAGTCCTGCAGCGGATTGGCCTCGGGCTCGGTCGGATGCACCGACACATTCGACGAGATACGCGGCAATAGCTGGTCGCCGGAGATCACCATGTTCGCTTCGGGGCACCATAAGCACGCGTGCTCCGGCGAATGACCGTTGCCCGTGACGACACGCCAAGTGCGGCCGCCGATGACGATCTCGTTTCCTTCGCCGATGCGGCGATAGGCATTGGGCAGTTTGTACACGCCGTGCCCGAATCCGCCGAAGCGCGCCTTGTAATTCTCGATCAGCTCGTCGTTCCAGCCTGCGGCGCGGAAGAAGCGCACGCCTTCCTGCGGCGCCTCCTGCCCCGTGTCGGCGACGAGGTTGCGGCACATCAAGAATTCGGTGCGCGTGATCCAGAGCTCGACGTCGAATTTGCGCACCAGCCATCCGGCGAGCCCGATGTGATCGGGATGCATGTGCGTGACGATCACGCGCTTGACCGGCCTGCCGCCCATCGGGCCCGCGAACAGCTGCTTCCAGGCGTTCGCGGTCTCCTCGTTGCGGATGCCGCTGTCGACCACCGTCCAGCCGTCGCCGTCTTCCAGCAGCCACAGATTGATGTGGTTCAACTGCATCGGCAGCCGCATGCGGATCCAGTGGACGCCGGGCACGACTTCGATGGTCTCGCCGAGCTCGGGGCGCGTTTCGAACGGATAGTCCAGATTGCGGCCCGGCCGTTCCCGGACCTCGCTTGCGTTCACGGCGGTGGTTTCTTTCAATAGCGGTTGGACTGACTATGAGTAGCAGCCGCATGCAGCGTCAAGTTCCGTCACAATTCGGTCGTGAAGGGCAGCAAAATCGCCTATCGAACGCTACCATCGGGGCCGGAGGAATCATGCGTCTGAGTTTTGCAATCCCGTTTGTGCTTGCGGTGCTGACGAGCGCCGCCATCGCGGCCGAGCACCCGAAATCCGCACCGGCGGGCGACTATGCGATGGAGACGCGCCACAGCCAGCTCCTGTTCGCCATCCCGCATCTCGGCATCACCAACTATTACGGCCGCTTCGACCGGCTTTCCGGTTCGCTCGCCTTCGATCCCGCGGCACCGGAGAAAAGCGCCGTCACCGCCACCGTCGACATGACCAGTATCGACACGCCAAGCCATGAGCTCATAGGCGAGCTGATGGGGGCCGGCGTCTTCAACGCCACCACGTTTCCGACCGCGACGTTCAAGTCCACTTCCGTCGTGCGCACGGGACCGACCACCGGCACCATCAACGGCGATCTTACGCTGCACGGCGTCACCAAACCCGTCACCCTGAACGCGACGTTCGGCGGATTGACGTCCGATCCGTTCTCGGGCGCGGACGATATCGGTTTTCACGCCACGGCAACCGTGAACCGCAAGGATTTCGGCATCGCCGGGATGGTGTGGGACCATATCGTCGGCAACGACGTGCAGATCACTATCGAAGCCATGTTCCAGCGCCCGAAAGGCAAATGATGATGCAGGCCCGGAATACCACCGACCGCTACGGCACCGTCGCGGCGACGCTGCACTGGCTGATCGCGCTGTTCGTCATCGCGAATGTCTGTCTTGGCCTCTATATGGCTGATCTTCCGCGCAGCGATCCGAACAAGTTCATGATCTTCCAGACCCACAAATCGATCGGGCTCACCGTCCTGGTGCTCAGCGTCCTGCGCGTGATCTGGCGGCTGATCAATCCGGTACCCGCGCTGCCCGCCGGCCTTAGCGCGCCGCTGCGCTATGCGGCGCACGCATCCCATTTCCTGCTCTATTTCCTGATCGTGTTCATTCCGCTGACCGGGTGGATCATGGTATCCGCATCGCCGCTCGGAAACGGAACGCTCTATTTCGGGCTGTTCGATTGGCCCAATTTGCCGCTCTTCACCGGCATGACGCGGGCTGAGCTGCACCCCATGCGCGAGACCTTCGAGACGGCGCACGTTATTCTGGCCTGGTCGGCGATCGTCCTGATCCCACTCCATGTCGGCGCGGCGCTCTATCATCACTTCTGGCGCGGCGACACCGTGCTCCGGCGCATGGTGCCCGGAACGACTATCGAAGGACAGACATGAAACGGATCGTTCTTGCGGCCATAGCCGCGAGTTGCCTCGCCTCGCCCGCGCTCGCAGCGCATTGGAATGTCGATTACGCGACGAGCAAGCTCGGCTTCGCCGTGCAATGGAGCGGCTCGCCGTTCGGCGCGAAGTTCAAGAAGTGGACGGCCGCCATCGATTTCGACCCGAGCGATCTTGCGCATGCGCATGTCACCGCGACGATCGACCTTACGAGCGAGGAATCGGACTCGCCCGACAACGACGATGGCGTCAAGGGTGCAACCGGCTTTCAGGTTTCGCAGTTTCCCACCGCGAAGTTCGAAGCCACGAGCTTCACGCATGGCAGCGGCGATCGCTACGCCGCCAAGGGTTTCCTCACGATCAGGAACGTGAAGAAGCCGGTGACCTTGAATTTCCAACTCCAGATCAACGGCGACAAGGCGCATATGAGCGGCACCGCCGATGTGATGCGCCTGGACTGGGGTCTTGGCGAAGGACCGGAATGGTCCGGCGACACCCCCGTTGCCCACAAAGTCGGCATCTTCGTCGAGCTCAACGCGTCGAAGGGGCATTAAGCAAACTAAAGTGTCATCCCCGAACGAAAGTTGTCATTCCCGGCCGAGCGACACGACAAGTGTCGCGAGGGGAAGGGAACCCAACTTTGGAAAACCCAGACTCGCCGTACCAAAGTTAGGTCCCCTTCCCTCGCATCGCCTGATGGCGATGCTCGCCGGGGATGACAACTTAATGTGCGGGATGACAAGTTGATTTCGTGGACCATCGGATGTTCAACGGCGTCCATGTCCGTCGTTCGAGACATCCACCCCGCCGACACACGCGCGATCGAACGCGCGGCCGCGATCCTGCGCGATGGCGGGCTGGTCGCGTTCCCGACCGAGACGGTCTATGGCCTCGGCGCCGACGCAACCAATGGCAAGGCCGTTGCCGCGATCTTCGCTGCCAAGCAGCGGCCACAGTTCAATCCGCTGATCGTCCATGTGAAGGACCGTGCCGAAGCCGAGGCGCTGGTGGAATTCACGCCACATGCGCGCGAACTGGCGGAGGCGTTCTGGCCAGGCGCGCTGACGCTCGTTCTGCCGCGGCAGGCCGATTGCCCGTTGTCGCTGCTGGTGAGCGCCGGTCTCGACACGGTCGCGTTGCGCGTACCGTCGCATCCGATCGCGAGAGCGTTGATCGCGGCGGCTGGGATACCGGTCGCTGCCCCCAGCGCCAATGTCTCCGGCCATGTCAGCCCAACCACTGCGGCGCATGTGGCGGAAGAATTTGGCGACAGAGTGGATTTCATCCTTGACGGCGGACCGACGACCATCGGCATCGAATCCACCGTGATCGGCTTCGAGGGCGACAAGCCTGTTCTCCTACGCCCCGGCGGCGTTGCGCGCGATGCGATCGAGCGCGTCATAGGTCCGCTCGCGACACCTTCGGACACGAAGATCCAGTCCCCGGGGCAGCTTGAAAGCCACTATGCGCCGCGCGCGAAATTGCGGCTAGACGCACACGATGCACAGCCGGGCGAAATGCTGCTCGGCTTCGGCCCGCAGGTTTCGGGCGCGGCGCTGAACCTCAGTCCGACCGGCGATCTCAACGAGGCCGCGGCCAATCTGTTTGCCATGCTGCGCGCCCTCGACAAGACATCGGACGCGATTGCGGTGATGGCGATCCCGAACGAAGGTCTCGGCGAGGCGATCAACGACCGGCTCATGCGCGCGGCGGCGCCACGGCCATGAGCGATGTGCTCGCAAGACTGAAAGAGGCTGTGGGCCCCAAAGGGTTCAGCGAAGATCCGCGTGAGATCGCGCCGCATCTCGCAGAGTGGCGCGGCACCTACGAAGGGCACACGCCGCTTCTGCTCAAACCGGCGGCAACCGACGAGGTCTCGCGCATTCTCGCGATCTGCGACGAGACGAAAACGCCGGTCGTGCCGCAAGGCGGCAACACCGGCCTTGTCGGCGGACAAATTCCCTTGGGCGGCGAAGTCCTTCTGAGCCTCTTGCGCATGAAGAGCGTGCGCCAGGTGGATGCCGCCGGCGCGAACATGATCATCGAAGCCGGCGTAACGCTCCACGCCGCGCAGGGCGCCGCCGATGGCGCGGGACTGTATTTCCCCCTCAGCATCGCCTCGGAAGGCTCCGCCACCATCGGCGGCAATCTTTCCACCAATGCCGGCGGCGTACACGTGTTGCGCTACGGCATGGCGCGCGATCTGGTGCTCGGACTCGAAGTCGTGCTCGCCGATGGACGCGTGCTTGAGATGCTGCGCACCTTGCGCAAGGACAACACCGGTTACGATCTCAAGAACCTCTTCATCGGCGCGGAAGGCACACTCGGCATCATTACCGCCGCCGCGCTCAAGCTGTTCCCGAAACCGGCCGAATACGCCACCGCCTTCATTGCCGTGCCTGATCCCAGATCGGCGGTCGATCTGCTGGCCCATCTTCAATCCGAAACCGGCGGGCTGCTTTCGGCCTACGAACTGATCGCGCGCTCGGGACTGGACCTCGTGCTCGCGCACATCCCGGGCACAACCGATCCGCTGAATGCAATCTCGCCCTGGTACGTGCTTGCGGAAGCGAGCGGGGCGGCCCGCTTCGATCTGAAGCATGTGCTTGAGAACGCGCTTGGCGCGGCCATCGAAAAGGGACTCGCCACCGACGCCGTGATCGCATCGAGCGAGTCCCAACGCGCATCGCTGTGGCGGTTGCGCGAAAACATGTCGGAGGCACAGAAGAAGGAAGGCGCCTCGCTCAAGCACGATATCGCCGTTCCGGTCGCCGCCATTCCGGATTTTGTCGCGCGCGCGATCCCGGCCGTGCTCAGGATCGTGCCCGGCGCACGCCCGGTGCCGTTCGGCCATCTCGGCGACGGCAATCTGCATTTCAATTTCAGCTACCCTGCCGGCGGCGATGGAGCCGCCTTCCTTGCGAAACGCGCCGAGGTCGCGCGCGTCGTCCACGACATCGTCCACGAATTCGCGGGCTCGACCAGCGCCGAGCACGGGATCGGTGTGATGAAGCGCGACGAACTCCTGCGCTACAAAAGTGCCACCGAGATCGAAGTCATGCGCTCCCTCAAGCGTGTGTTCGATCCCAACAACATCCTCAATCCGGGAAAAGTTCTCTAAGGCGTGCCGACAAAGCCGTGGGCGACAAAGCTGGAATCCAGGATTTCGCCCACGATCTCGCCCTTGTCGCTGATGCGGCTCGGAAACGTTCCGGTGCTCTGCGTCGTACCGGCACCGGTCACATCGAACGAGACGAACTTGCCGTTCTCGCGCCGTAGGAAGCCGTGCGCCACGTTTCCTGCATCCTTGATGTAACCGGCGATCTCGCCCCTCTTGTTGATACCGGCGACGATTGTGCCCTGCCCGTTCGCGCTGCCCGCGCCCGGCGCATCGAAGCTCGTGATCGTGCCGTCGGCCGTGCGCAGAAAGCCGTGACGCACGCCGCTGCCGTCGGTGTAAAAGCCCGCGACATCGCCTGAAGCATTGATGCTTTCCGGTTGCGTGCCTTGCACGACACCTGTTCCCGCGCCAGAGGCATCGATAGGCACGATCGTTCCATCCGGCGTGCGCAGATAGCCATGAATCGCAAAACTGCTGTCGAAAAAGAAGCCCGTGACACTACGCTTGGCGTTGAGCCCGGTCACAAATGTGCCAAGGCCGCCAGCCGGTCCGGCATCGAAGGTTGCAACCTTTCCGCGGTGCAAACGCAGAAAGCCGTGCAGCACGTTCGAGGAATCCACATACTGTCCCGCGGCATCGCCATGCGCGTCGATGACGACCGCCTGCGTTCCCTGTCCAGCACCGGTGCCCGCGCCGCTCACATCGAAGGGCGTTATCGTTCCGTCAGGCGCGCGCAGATAACCGTGATCGACGCCTGTACCGTCGGCATAGTAGCCGGTGAGTTCGCCCGAGCGCGCGATATCGATGGCGTGGGTCTCAAAACCGGGTAGCGCGTTGAAGACGGTCGCTGCGCCGTCCGCGCCGCGGACATAACCGGCGATCGCGCCTTGCTTGTCGATCACATTGCCGGCGGTCGTGCCTTCGACATTGACGCCATAGCCATACGTACCCTGCCCGCCTTTCGTGCCCGCGCCAGTGATATCGAACACTGTGAAACCGGCATGTGCGGGTCCCGCAACGGCGAGCGCAAGGATAAGGATCGTGGTTTTCAAGTAATGCTCCATGGGTGAAGGATGAAGGATGTCAGGCCGCTTCGCGCAAGGCAGGCTGGGGTGGTGTACCGCTGTTCGCCTGTGGCTTCGGGCGCTCGGCATTGGACACCGCGCTCAAGGTCGCGGTGATGACGGTGGAAAGATAAGGCAGCCCCTGCACCGCCAGCATGACCATCCATAACAGCGCCGCGGAGTCGGTGAACCCGCGCGCCATCGCCACCGACACAATCGCCGCGATGCAAAGCACGCAAAGCACTGTCTCCTGCCATGCCACGCGCAGCGCTTGCGAGAGCAGCGCCGGGTCTTCGCATTTAGGCGTGCGCAGGAACGGCTTGCCGGAGGTGAAGAGGCCCGCAACCACCGCCTTGGCGACCGAATGGGTGAGCGCCAGTCCCGCAACCGATGCCATCAGCGCGCCCTTCACGCCGGAGCGCACTTTCGGTGGATAGAGCAGGAACGTCTTGACCGTCTTGGCGAAGAACAGCGCCAGCGCCGCTGCCGAAAGCGCAGGCATCGGCACATAGATGCGCTCGGGCGCAATCCACATCATCGTCGTCCAGCCGAGCGCCAAGAGCGTCACGATCAATCCCAGCGCATCGGAAATCCAGGGCAGCCAGCCCGACAGGAACTGATAGCGCTGCGCCCAGGACAGCTTGGTGCGGCCGAGGAAGATCGCGCCCGCATGACGCTTCATGATCTGCATCGCGCCATAGACCCAGCGGTAGCGCTGGCTCTGGAAGGCCTCGAGCGTATCGGGGATCAGCCCCGTACCCATGCTTTGCGGGATGTAGGCGGCGCCATAACCTGCCTCGAAAAGCTTGAGCCCGAGTTCGGTGTCCTCGGTAATGCACCACGTGCTCCAGCCCTTCACCTCCTCCAGCGCGCGCTTGCGCACCATCGTCATAGTGCCGTGCTGGATGATGGCGTCGTGCTCGTTGCGCTCGATCATGCCGATATGGAAGAAGCCGCGATATTCTTCATATGCCATGCGCTTGAAGAGGCTCTGGCGCGAGTCGCGGTAATCCTGCGGTCCCTGCACCACCGCGATCTTGGGATCGGCGAACAACGGCAGCGCGCGGCGCAGCCAGTGCGGTTCGACCTGGTAGTCGCTGTCGATCACGGCGATGTGCAGGGCTGCAGGATCGGTGAGCGCCAGTGCTTCGTTCAGCGCACCGGCCTTGAAGCCCTTCACCTGGTCGAAATGATAGAACCGGAAACGCGCGTCGAGTGTCCGGCAATGGGCCTCCACCGGCTTCCACACCTCCTCGTCCTTCGTGTTGTTGTCGAGGACGATGACTTCGTAATTGTCGTAATCGATGCGCGCCAGGAGGTTCAGCGTTTCGATCACCATCTGCGGCGGCTCGTTGTAGCACGGCACGTGGATCGATACGCGCGGGCTCGCTTCCGGAATGACCGACGACACCACCCGGCGCTCGACACGCCACAGGCTGGCGGCCAGCTCCACACCCTCGGTCAAGATCACCGCACACGCCAGCACGACCAGCGGCGCCATCGCGCAGATCATCAGAAGATCGCCGCGGTCGATATATTCCAGCGTCGTTGCGTCGATGACCGCGAGCAATCCCGTCGACACTACCGCGATCAACCCGCCCATCACGAGGTAGCCCGGCTGGCGCACGCGCGGCATGCGCACAAGCACGAAAAGCCCAATCAGCAGCGTCAGGATGGATGCGATCAATGCGTAAGTACGCCATTCCGGAAAGGTGCGCAGCGAACCGGTGAAGGTGAATTTCGGATTGCCCTCGGCGTCGAAAACGCCCCAATAGCCGCCGACCGTACCCTCGAACGAAACCTTTGAGGGCTGGTCGTAGGCTTCGATCAGGTAATAGTCGTAGCCCTTCTCCAGCGCGAGCTGCACGAAGCCGCGCATGAAATAGGCCTCGTTCGCGAGTGACGGTTCGGCGGCACCTTTGGTCCGGCCTTCCGACGGCCAGCCCACCTCACCGATGATGATCGGCTTGTCGGGAAATTCCTGCTGCACGTCGCCATAGGCGCGCTGCAGGAAATCGAGTGCGCCATGGACGTCGGTGCTCTCCCAATAGGGCAGCAGATGCACCGCGATGACATCGACGTTCTTGCCGATCTCGGGCGTGTACATCCAGGTCGACCAGGGCTCGGCGGTCGTGATCTTGATGCGCGCCGGCAGCGCATCGCGCACGCGCTGGATATAGGCGTTGAGCTGCTCCGCCGTCACATAGCTGAACAGGATCGCTTCATTGCCGACGAAGACGCGGTCGATCGTGCCGCGATTGGCGCGCGCGACCGCGATGCCCTTTGCGATCTCCTTCTCGTTCAGGGCGAGATCGGGACCGATCCAGATACCCAGCGAAACCGTGAGGCCATAGCGCGCCGCGATCTCCGGCACCTTGTCGAGGCCGTTGGAGACTGTGTAGGTGCGGACACGGCCCGTAAGCTTGGCGAGTTGCGCCATGTCGCGGTCGATCTGCTCCGGGCTGACCTGCTTGCCCTCTTCCTCCGTGAAGATATGGCTCGGATTGTAGGTGACGCCGCGGACCTGCCCGTCCCAATCGGGCGCGAGCATGCCAGCATCGCGGCTGGCCCAGAACAGCGCCGACGCGCCGACGAAGAGGCAGAGCGCAATCGCAATGCGCAGCGTTCCGCCGCTGACGGGTAACGCGCGGCGGATCCTCTTCAGCATCTCGGCCATGATGGCGCCGGAATCCCTATTGGAGTCCTTACTCCGACCCGTTGCCCGGCGAACCCTCTTCCGGCTTCTGCGGCTGTTCCTTCGGAGTCGTGACGCTGACGAGCGTCAGATCGAATATGAGCGCCTGGTTCGGCGGAATGACGCCGCCGCCGGCGCCGCGCGCGCCATAAGCGAGGTTTGCGGGAATGAAGATCTGCCAATGGTCACCCTCGCGCATCTGCTCGAGCGCCTCGGTCCAGCCGGTGATGAGCTGGCTGGCCTTGAACTGCGCCGGCAAGCCGGGCTCCGTGCCGTCGAACACCGTGCCGTTGATCAGCGAGCCCGTATAATAGACGGTGACGACGTCGCCGGGCCCGGGGCGTTTGCCGAAGCCGTTGTGCAGGATCCGGTATTGCAGCCCGCTCGGCCGCACGATGACGCCCGGCTTCTTCGCGTTGTCCGCTAGATACTGCGCGTTGGCCTCAAGGCTCAGTGAACTCACTGCAGCGTGTGCGCCAAACGCGGCCATGACCGCGGCCGCAGCCAGAAGGGCCAGACGTCTCATTCGATATGCTCCCTGATCATACGCCAGTGTAGCGCGCCGTTGGCGGCGGCGAAAATACCAAAGACTGTGGCGGTTTAGCGGCCTTAGCCTCCGCAAGGCAAGCGCTTGGTGGAATTGTTCCCGTCTGGGCTGCTGAACCGTTCGGGCGCCGTTGCGGGCCTCAGCACTCCACGGCTACCGTGCCGGCTTCGCTATTTCTGGAGACAAAAATGTACAAACCTTTCGACCTCACGGGAAAAGTCGCGCTGGTGACCGGCGGCAATGGCGGCATCGGGCTCGGCATGGCCGAAGCGCTCGCCGCCTCCGGCGCCGATGTTGTCATCTGGGGAACCAACGAGGCCAAGAACGAAAGCGCCGTCGCGAAGCTCAAGGCACACGGCAAGCGCGTGTCGGCGCGCAAGGTCAATGTCGCGAATGAAAACGAAGTCATCGAAGGCATGAAGGCCGCGATCGGCGAATTCGGCCGGCTCGACTGCGTGGTCGCCAATGCCGGTATCGGCGGGGGCGCGCCGATCGCCGAATTGACGACCGACCTGTTCCGCAAGGTGAACGCGGTCAACACCGAGGGCGTGATGTGGACCTTCCGCGAGGCGGCGAAACACATGATCGACCGCGCCAAGGACGGCGACGCCAATGGCTCGCTCGTGGTGGTCGCTTCGACGGCCGGCATCGAAGGCGCCGCGCGAAACTCCGCCTACGGAGCATCGAAGGGCGCGGTGATGTCGATGGCGCGCGCGCTGGCGGTCGAGCTTGCACGCTACGGCGTGCGCGTGAACTCCATCGCGCCGGGCTGGATCGCGACCGACATGACCGCTGGCGCGCAGTCGAACCCCACCTTCAATGAGAAGGTGATCCCACGCGTACCGATGCGCCGCTGGGGACAGCCGGAAGATTTTGGCGGCATCGCCGTCTATCTCGCCAGCGACGCCTCCGCCTATCACACCGGCGAGACGTTCATCATCGATGGCGGATATACGAAGTTCTGATAGGTGCGGACGATGAGCGAAGTCGAGACCACAGCCCCCACCTCGCTCACCGCGCCGCAGCGTGCCCTTTCCTTTGCCGAATTTGCGATCGGTGCCGCGATCGTCATCGGTCATAACGTCTTTCATGTTGTGCCGAACGAGGTGCCGATCCTGTTCGTGCTGTGCGTTTTGTCGGTGCGCCTGCGCGAAGGCAGTTTCCGCGCACTCGGGTTGGAGCGTCCAAAGTCGTGGTGGCAGACCATCGCGATAGCCATAGCGACGGCCGCGCTCGTCATCGCGGTCGGAGAGTTCGTGACCGACCCACTCGCGCAATATCTCGGCCTGCGGGCGACGGGTGAGGCCGCCCATGCGCTCGGCACCGGCAAGGGTGACATCTGGAGTGCACTCAAGGGCCTCGGACTGGTGTGGACCTTTGCCGCTTTCGGCGAGGAACTCAGCTATCGCCGCTATCTGCTTGGCCGTGCGGCCGACGTCTTGGGCAACTCAACACTCGCTTATTGGATTGCTCTCGTTGCGGCATCCATCTTGTTCGGCTTCGGGCATTTCTATCAGGGCCCTGCCGGAGTTTTCACGACCGCCATCGACGGCTTCATCATCGGCGCGGCCTATCTGCTATGCCGCCGCAATCTGTGGGTCGCCGTACTGGCGCATGGCCTGATCGACACCGCCGGGATCGTGCTGCTGTTCTTCGGATTGGCGAACTGACTGTTCTTTAGAAAAATCGCGCTCAATAATCCTCCCCCGTAAACGGAGGAGGATTATTAAGCGTCCCTATCGCATCCGGACGTAAGAACCCGGCGCCGGTTCGATTGGCTTGAGATCGCCGGCGCCGACTTTGCGGGCGTCGACCTGCTTGCCGCCGGCGGTCTTCTTCAGCCAACTTTCCCAGGCCGGCCACCATGAGCCTTCGTGCTTGGTCGCGCCCGCGAACCATTCGTCGGCGGTCGCGGGCGTCTTTTCGTTCAGCCAGTAGCCGTGGCGGTTTGCCGACGGTGCGCTGAGCGTGCCCGCATTGTGGCCCGAGCCGCCGAGCAGGAAATGCGTCTCGCCGCCGAACAGCTGCGTGCCGCAATAGGTGCCCTTCCACTCCGCGACGTGATCGTCCTTGAGCGAAATGAGATAGATCGGCGTCTCCACCGTGCCGAGATCGAGCGCGACGCCGTCCAGCATCATGCCGCCCTTCTCTCGCAGCTTGTTGCCGTGAACGAAATTCTCGCTGACGTCGTTCTGCATGCGCTCGGGAATGCGCGCGCCATCCGCGAACCAGTAGAGCAGGTCCGACGGCGCGGCCTCCTGGCCCATCAGATAGTGGTTGATCGCGGGTGACCAGATCTGGTCGTTCGCGCGGACCGCGCTGAACAGGCGCGTGAGATCGTTGCTGTCCACATAGCCGCGTTTCTCGAGATATTTGCGCATCGCCTCGATGTGCGCCTCGCTGACGAACACCGAGAAATCGCCCATCGAGGTGAAATCGAGCAAGGTCGCGATCATCGTCGCCGACGCAACACGGTCCGCCTCGCCCTTGGCGGTGAGATAGGCGAGCGTCGCCGCCGTCAGCGTGCCGCCCATGCAGAACGAGACGATGTTCACGACCTCCTCGCCGGTCGCGCGTTCGATCGCGTCGATGGCGGAGAGCGGACCGAGCTTCATATACGCCTCAATACCCGCCTCGGCATGGCGCGCATCGGGATTGATCCACGAGATCACGAACACGGTGTGACCCTGATCGACGAGCCATTTCAGGAAGCTCGTCTTCGGCGACAGGTCGAAGTGGTAGAACTTGTTGACGACCGGCGGGATGAAGAGGATCGGGCGCTTTGCCACTTTGTCCGTGGACGGATCGTACTGGATCAGCTGGATCAGCTGGTTCTGATAGACGACCGAACCCGGCGTCGCGGCGATATTCTTGCCGAGTTCGAACGTGTCCGGTGCGCGATGCTTCACCAGGCCATCGCCCCGCGCCAGATCGTCCAGCAGGTTGGAAAAGCCGGTGAGCAGATTGAGACCGCCCGTGGCGAGCGTCTTGCGGATCACATCGGGATTGGTGCTCGCGAAATTCGCCGGCGAGATCGCGTTCACATATTGGCGCACGAAGAAGTCCACCTTCGCGCGCGAGGTCTCGTTCATGTTCGGCGTTGCGGCGACGAGATCCTGAAGCTGTTTGCCGACCAGCAGATAAGACTGCTTGAGAAAATCGAAGGCGAGATGGTCGCTCCACGATTCCGATTTGAACCGGCGATCGCTCGCGGCGGGCGTGGCGACCGGCTCGACATCTTCACCGGCGACGCGGCGAAAGAACATGTTCCACAGCCCGAAATAATCACGCGCCCATTGCGCGTTCAGCTCGAGCAGCTGTGCGGGGCTTTTGGTCCAGGCAAGCGAGAATTCAGCGAAAGCGCGGGCGAAATCGCGCGGGTCGACCGGCATTTCCGCCGGGCCCCGCCACATTTTCGAGAGTGCGTTGGTCCAGACTTGCTGGCCCTTCAGCGCCACCTCGCCGAGCTGGCGCGACATATCGAGCGCATAGCCGACGGGATTGCGGACGTAGTCCGGCGTCTCAGCCAAGGAGGTCTTCGCTCTGGGTGACCATCAGATAGGCCATCGCCTTCTCCGGGTTCGCCTCGACCCAAGTGGCCGAAACGGGCTCAGCGTGATCCCAAAGGCTGGAGCGAACAAGCGTGAGATGGCGGGCGGCCATCACTTGGGTGTCGTCGGCGATATCGAGCTTGAGCTGGGCGAGCATGGCAGGCTCCGTGAGGGCAACGTTCAGTTCCGGGCGCGCTTTTGCCGTTGTATTATCCAGAATGAAAGAAGAAAATTATCAATACCGTTGTGCAAAAATACAGAGTCATGGCTGAGCCAGATTGGAATGACCTAAGGGTACTTTTGGCGGTTGGACGAACCGGCAAGCTGAGCGCTGCCGCAACAAAATTGCGCGTCGACCATGCGACCATCTCCCGGCGGATTTCGGCGCTGGAGGACGCCCTTCAGGTCAAGCTGCTGGAACGGCGTTCCACCGGTGTCACCCTCACCGAGCAGGGGGCGCGGCTGATGGAGTCCGCCGAGGCGATGGAGAGCCTGGCGTTGGCCGGAATGTCGGAGATGCGCCACGCCGACATCTCGGGCGCCGTGCGGATCGGCGCGCCGGAAGGTTTCGGCAGCTACTTCCTTGCGCCGCGGCTCGGTGCGCTGTGCGACCGCCATCCGGGACTCGAAATCGAACTCGTCGCGATGGGCGCGGTGTTCAGCCTGTCCAAGCGCGAGGCCGACATCGCCGTCGGACTCACGCGGCCGGAACAGGGACGGCTCTTTTCGCGGAAGCTCACCGACTATCGCCTGGGCCTTTACGCGTCGAAGACCTATTTCGACACCCACACGGCAATCGAGGCCGTCTCCGATCTCAAGCATCACCGCATCATCGGCTATATCGAAGACCTGATCTTCTCCAGCGAACTCTCCAATATGTTCGCGCAGGCCGATGTGCCACCGCCGCGCCTGCGCAGCTCCAACCTCATCGCGCAGATGAAGGCGACCGTGTCGGGCGCGGGCCTGTGCATGCTCCCCGCCTTCATCGCTGAGAACCATGCGCAGCTCCAGCCGGTGCTCGCCGGTCAGATCGCGGCGCGGCGCGCGTTCTGGCTGACAGTCCACGCCGACCTCCGCGACCTCGCCCGCGTGCGCGAAACCGGCGACTTCATCGAAGAAGAAGTCCACAAAGCCCGCGATCAGTTCCTATAAGCACAACTGCTATCTGATTTGAGTTCCGGCACCAGTCCATCATTCAGACAGGGCAGTACGAGGGCCGTGAGGTGTTACTGCCATGCGAGCAGGGTATGCGCCACTTCGATATCGCTTCCGGTCGTGCAACTGTGCACACTTCTGAAATGAATGGGACGACCAGCGACCAACGGGAGGTCCATGGTTGATTTCAACTTTATCTTTGCCGCACGGACGGTCATTGCGCGCGCCAGACCGCGGCGTGCGTGATCGACGCGCGCGTTCATTACATAACCCAGCATAATGGCAAGCGGCAGGCCCCCCGAGTATTGACCATTGACGAAGCGCATCAGCCCGTCGTCAACATATTCACCAACGAGCGCCTTTAGGCCGGATTTGAACGGCACATTCAGCCGTTTGCACTCGTACGCAAGATACACGCTCTCATCGTCTCCTATCGTCACCACGAAATCGATATTGCTGGAAAGACGGACGGTTCTATCGGCCGCTTCGGTCAATAGGCTATATTGGGGAACAATCCGGCCGGGTACTTTCTTGCTCCGTATGAGCGCGGCCACCAAAATGTTCGTGATCTGATCTTCATGGGTCAGGGAGTCTTTGACTGATTTGTGTGGGGCAATACAACTTGGCCATACAGCTTCGATGGCTTCGGCCGTTCTCTCTTCAAGAGTCCGAAACTGTGTCAGCCACGTCGTTGCATCACCCAGCAGCATGAGCATCCCGCGTGCGGGCGATGGCAGCGCTGAATTCTGCGGCAATCTGTTCGGCATCCGCCAAGGCGGCAGATCGCAACCAGTGCCGCAACTGCAATGGTTTCACAAGATAGATGTCTTCTCCGATGATCACCCGAAGATCAGGCACCAGTTGAACGTTCCCCGGCAGTGCAACGGGCATATTTGACGCAATGCGATTCAGCACAAGGTCAAGGTCGTTTGCCGGGTCTTCGCGATACATCTTCGGTCGTGATGCACCGTTCAGGCTAAGCCTTAGCACGGCTATGTCCGCCGACTTTGCGGCCAGCGATGCAGAAACAGAGCGCTTGAACCAAGGCTTCAATGCCTCACACAGCATCACCGAGTATGAGCTCCGCTGCTCCGGCTTCGCGGTGCGCCATATTGCCTGTATCCCAGCACTTCGACGCGGCTGCATTGCTGGAATGATGTAGCTAAAACTATCCTCGACGAGCGCGATGTCTTGGTCATCCAACCCGTAATATTCGTATACTAGTGAATCGATTTCTCCGAGGGCGTCGTCCTGGCGTCGAAGCGCGTCATCGGCATGCTTTATGGCACCGTCCACGAGACGCACTAGCTTTTGTGCTGCGGTCCGGGCCTTGTCAGGATCGGGCATGTCCTTTGGTTGCGCAAACGGCAATTTAACGAGATCATTCTGATGAACCTTGGCGCGATCGGTGCCAAGGTTGGAGGTCTCATGGAAATAGAACCACGCAGCAAGGCGGCTGTTGAGAACCGCCGTGAGCAATTTCGCGGTAGCCCGTTGCGTCGGAGGAAACACAATTCCCTGAAGTGAATCTTCAAATGTCAGGCTTTGTTCGGCGTATGCCGCACGTAACCTTGGCGCGGCACGCTCGATACCTTGGGGGATTAAGATATGGGGCCCTTCAAATCCTGCGGAAAACCCAGCACGCCGAACAGTTTTTGTACGCCAAGGCTTCGCCGAAATCGTTGGAATCGCGAGTGGCGAGAAATTCGTCGCTGCGAAGTAAGGATACTTCACCACGTCGGCTGAGCTTGTCGTGCGATAGGTCTTGCCGGGCTGCGCAGGTTGGAACCCCTGTCCCACTACCCACATTATGTTGCGGTCAAACTCACCTTCGCTGAGGTCCTTGTATTGCTTGACAATGGCGCTCAGCGGCGAAACCGATCTCAGATATTGAAGTAGTTTTTCATCAGGCGGACGCGTCCATAACCGGCGCTTGAAGATTGCTGGGTCAGCGCTAACTTGATCGGACCGTAGGTAACACCGATCTGAGCGTGTGAGCGCCATCATCCGTTTAAGACGAAGGTTCAAGTCCGCCTTCGGCGTCCAGTATTCGAATTTGTAGGCGACACTTTCGCTTACCGCTCGCTGATACATCACAAAGGCGGTCGGCCGCTGTGCACCATCGAAAAGCTGAAAACAAAGGTCAGAAAGATTGATGATTCTCATGATGCGAGCAGACTCAACCAACTCACGACGGGCCTCTGCGCTGGTGGTCGTGTTGTGAAGAATTCCCATCGCCGGCACTAACAGGCCGATTAGGCCACATGGCTTGACGGCATCGAGCGACTTCCAGATGAAGCTCCACGCGATGTCTTTCGCCGGGTCCGGACGATTGTGGGCGACCGCCCAGCGATGGGCGCTAGTTATTTGACCCGACCGGCCTTTCCAGGGCGGGTTTCCGACAATAGCGTCAAAGCGAGGCCCATCCGGTGTTTCAAAAAAGTCTTCGGCGGGTCTGAGTGTGTCTCCATAGAGAGGCGGCAGCAGTTTTTTCTTCTTCTCGATGAGCACCTGAAGGTCCGGAGGGTTGGACTGCTCCAAAAGCGCGATATAGAGCGAGAATGCCGCGACGCGCACAGCCGATGCATTAATATCACCACCATGCAATCGCCGAGCAATCGCAATCAGCTCATTCCATGTAGCACGCTGCTTTTTCTTAAGGCGGCAATGGTGCGCAACTAAGCGCTGGAACAAGCGCACAAGAAAAATACCGGAACCGCATGCCGGATCGCAAAATGTGCCCGCCGCACGCTGTTCGTCGGAAAGCTCATCCCACATCTGATTCACTACCATGTCGGCAAGAAACATCGGGGTGTAAAATGCGCCATCGGCATTCTGCGTGTCCGCCTCTTCCTTGAGGAAACGGTCATACACGGCGCTAATCAGCGCTATCGGCATATATTGAAAATCGTATCCCCACAGCCGCAGTTGGCCTGATGCCATCTCTTCCTTTCCATGTCGAAAGCGAGCCAGCACCTTCAAATGGGATGTCTTCAATCTCGGCGGCCTAACCTCGTTGACATCGAACGCGCAGGGCGCGTTGAAGACGTTCCCGTTGAAGGCCTCTTTGAGCCATACAAAGAGCGCTTCGAGAGGCGCGGTCGAGCGGGTGCTCAGCATCTCGGCAAAGCTGGAGCACTGGTTCCCGGACGCGTTTCGGAACACGTCCGGTTTGATAATTTTTCGATCTTCGAGGTACGAAATGAACATGGCCTGCATGAGCAATGCCTGCGAGGCGTCGTTCCCAAGTTCGTCTTTTAATTCCCTAAACGCTTGCAGAAGGTTGGCGAGAAGCACGCTATCCACGCGATTGGCTGGATCGAAAAATCTATCATGCTCGAACCAGAACCTTCCCGATTCGGTGGATTCGATCAGCTGACGAAGCTGCAAAGCATGGGAAACGAGTGAAAACGTCGAAATGATTCGAGGGTCGGTTCCTGTTGTCAGCGTGTCGATGAAGGGACGCTGCGCAAGGGAGTAGGCAATGACCTCATCCACCTTGATGACGAGGAGCAGGCTCATTAATCCCTGATTCCAGAGAATGCGATGGACCATATCGATGCGCTGCTGCGAGATGTCCGGATCGTTCAAGAAGCCAACAGTCGGCACACCCTCGATGCAAAACACAGCGGCTAACTGAAGCTCATCAAGAGCCAACTGTATGGCGTCGGCATAAGGCCCAGGCTCCACGCCGGTTCCGGCATGATAAAGCTCAGGAGCGCGCCGCCGCGTGAGGGATAATGCCTCCGTCCACTGTGCTGACAGATTCCGTCTCACGGTCGCGCGCATACCTGCTCATTGGCGGTAACGATAACCGAAAGATTTGAACAAAACAAGAACATCGTCCTTCGAGGTCGGACATCGCTGACTCGCGCAACTTCATAACTCGGTTCTTTACGATCCGACAGTCCAGAGCCCCGTCGGCGGGTTGGAGCAACCGCACCTTCCCTCGCGCCGCGTTTCAGCGCGACGCTCGCCGGGGATGACAATGGCGCTGAGCGGATGATCCGTACAAAGACAAAAAGGGACGCCCGTTTCCGGACATCCCACTAACGAGCGTGAGCATAAGCGCGAAGAAACAGACTGGCAAGCCGGCTTTTTGCGTAATAGATGACATCCCCTCTCTCACTGAATGGGGATGACCATGCTCGCCTGCGGACTGGATTTCGGCACCTCCAACTCGGCCATCGGGATCGCGCGGGGCGGCGTGCCGGTGCTCGCGCCTGTCGAGGGCGACGCGACGCTCCTGCCCAGCGCGGTGTTCTTCGACTACGAGACGCGCGGGCGCATCCTGTTCGGGGCCGAGGCTATCGACACCTATATCGGTCAGACCGAGGGCCGCCTGATGAGGGCACTGAAGTCGATTCTCGGCTCACCGCTCATCGACGAGAAGACCGCACTTGGCTACCGCCAGATCGCGCTCACCGAAGTCGTCGAGATATTCATCCGCAACCTGAAGGCACGCGCTGAAGCCTTTGCTCAAGAAGAGATAAATCTCGTCGTCCATGGACGGCCGGTACGCTTTGTTGACGACGACAACGCTGCCGATGCGAAGGCGCAAAACGTGCTGGAAGGCATTGCCCACAAGGCCGGCTTTCGCGAGGTGAGCTTCGTCTATGAGCCCATCGCCGCTGCCTACCACTATGAGGAGACGGCGAACGCGGAAGAGATCGTCCTCATCGCCGACATCGGCGGCGGCACCTCCGACTTTTCCGTGATCCGGATCGGCCCGGAGCGGCGCAGGCGCGTGGATCGCAGCGATGACATCCTCGCCAATGACGGCGGGCGTATCGGCGGCACCGATTTCGATTCGCTGTTGAGCCTCGAATCGGTGATGCCTCTGCTCGGCCTCGGCACCGATCTGATCTCCAAGAACCTGCCGATGCCGAAGTCGCTCTATTTCGAGCTCGCGACCTGGTCGACGATCAACTTCGCCTATGGCCGCCGCAACGAGCGCGAGGTGAAGGAGCTTGTCGATGATTCGCGTGCGCCGGAAAAAGTCTCTCGGCTTCTGAAGACATTGAAACAGCGTCTCGGCCATCGCATCGCCTTCGCCGTCGAGGATGCGAAGATCGCGCTCAGCGACAACGACGCGACCGAGATCGCCCTCGCCTTTCTCGAAGCGCGCCTCGTGGCGGAAGCCTCGCGCGCCGGCTTCGATAACGTGATCCACGGCAAGACGGCGCGCCTCACGACACTTGCCTCGGCGTGCATCCGCGCGGCAGGACTGACACAAGATGCCATCTCGACGATCTTCTTCACCGGTGGATCGAGCCGCGTCCCTGCCGTGCGCGATGCGATTGCCGCTGCGGCACCTTCGGCGCGCATCGCCGCAGGATCGGATTTTCTTTCCGTTGCGTTGGGCCTGACGCGAGAAGCGGAGAGACGATATAGATAAGCCTCCCCCGTTTACGGGGGAGGTGGCGCGCGACGAATTCATTCGTCGCGTGACGGAGGGGGCCCCTCTCCACCGCTTCGCGGTCCCCCTCCCCCGCGTTGCGTGGGAGGATTGAAAGGACAACACCATGACCATCCGCACACCCATCTGCGACATGTTCGGCATCGAACATCCGATCCTGCTCGCGGGCATGGGCGGCGTATCTTACGCGGAATTGTGCGCGGCGGTGTCGAATGCCGGTGGCTTCGGCACGCTGGGCATGGCGGGGCGCGCGCCGAACGAAATCCGCGACGAGATCAAAAAGACACGCGATCTCACCGACAAGCCGTTCGGCGTCGATCTTCTGGCCGCCGTTCCGGAATCGCTGGAACGCACCGCCGACATCATCATCGAAGGCGGCGCGAAAGCCTTCATCTCCGGGCTCGGCGTGCCGCCACCGCATCTGGTGAAGAAATTTCACGACGCCGGACTCAAGGTGATGAACGTCAACGGCACAGTGAAGCATGCGCGCTCGGCGGAAGCCGGTGGGCTCGACGCGGTGGTGGCGCAAGGCACCGAAGCCGGCGGTCATACCGGCCGCATCGCGGGGCTGGCCCTCATCCCGCAGATTGTCGATGCGGTGAAGATCCCCGTGATCGCCGCGGGCTCGATCGTCGATGGGCGGGGCCTCGTGGCAGCGCTCGCGCTCGGTGCGCAGGGCGTGTGGATCGGTACCCGCTTCATCGCGAGCCGCGAAGCACACGCCGGCGGGCTCTATCGTCAGGTGATCGTGGATGCCGGAGACGAAGACACGATCATCACCCGCTCCTATTCCGGAAAGCCGATGCGCGTGTTCAAGAACGAGTGGGTGGCGGACTGGGAAAACCGCCCGCAGGACATCCAGAAATTTCCCGCGCAGGCGATCCTCTCGCATCAGGCCGGCGTGATGGGCGGCATCGGCGGACAGATCGAAGGCCTCTCGCGCGAGCGCTCCGCCTTCGCGATGGGGCAAGGTGCTGGCGCCGTGCACGATGTTAAGACTGCGGGAGAAATCGTGCGCGACATTATGGCCGAAGCCGAAGCCATCATCGGCCGTTTGCCGACATTGATGTCATCGGCCTGAGAAGTTTCGCCACAGGACGTTAAGGACGATTTATGTGGCCCGCGAACGATCGATATTTTTTCTTTATGGGCATCGGCTCTAGACATCGGCCGTGAACGCTTGGAGGGATTGAACCTCTTGGCCAAAGGCGTTCAACAGCAAGGGGCGCGCATCGCGATTTTATCGGGCGATGCGCGTTCTTTCTCCGGGCTGCATGGACAAGTGTTCACCGAAACCACCGCCGGATCGGCACACAAGGCTGCGTTCAAGTTGCGTGTGAGAACCAGCCGGGCGCTTGGAGGGACTGAACCTCCTGGCCAAAAGCGCTTCAGACTGGAAGGGCGCGCACCGCAACCTCCCCCTGTCGGTGCGCGCCACTTTCCTCATTCAACATACGCGAAATCGAGCGTATACTCCCTCTAAGGTAGATTCTGCCAAAAGGGACCGGTATGAGCTTTACACGCAGACGCTTCGTCGCAACCGGCGCTGCCGCAATTGGCACCGCAGCGCTTCCGCTTTCGAGCGCGAGGCCCGCAGCACGGTACCGCCGCTACAACGTCATGAGCCCGCGCGGCCAGGAGATGCTGAAAACTCTCCAGGTCGCGATCAGAACCCTGCACAACACTCAGGAGTGGCCGATCACGAGCCCGCTCAATATGTATCGCTACGCGCTGATCCATACGATGGATTGCCCGCACGGCAATTGGTGGTTCATGCCCTGGCATCGCGCCTATACGGGCTATTTCGAGCAAATCTGCCGGAAGGTGACCAAAGTCGATGACTTCACCATTCCCTATTGGGATTGGTCCACGCTGTCGCGCGTGCCCGACAGCATGTACGAGCCCTTTCTCACCCCGATTACCACGGGGTTCATCCCGACTTTCGACGATTTCTACAAGATCTTCGCAGGCCAGATTGATGCCATGTACAAGGGCTTTACGCCCGATCAGAACGCCCAGCTCAAAATCCGCAATTACGGCACGTCGGCCGACATGTGGAAGGACATCAAGGACCCACCCAACGGTCCCATGTTCTTCAACCTCCCGAAAGCGCGCGGGCTGAAGCGGGGCCAGGAACTCGACGAGTTTACCAAGCTCTCATCGTCCAAGACGCAGACCATTCTCAGCCTCTCGCCCGCGGATTTCGTCACCTTCGGCAGCAGCAAGGCCACGCATCATTCCGACATGGTGGGCTTCGGGCCGGTCGAGATGTTCCCGCACAACAAGATTCACAATTGCGTCGGTGGCATCGTCTACAGCATCGCCGGCCAAAAGATCGCGGACAATGGCGGCTTCATGCAGGCCAATCTTTCACCGGTCGACCCCGTCTTCTTCCTGCACCATTCCAACATGGACCGCCTCTGGGACATCTGGACGCGCAAGCAGATCGCCTACGGCAAGCCCACCACGCCTCAGGGCGCGGACAAGGACGCTTGGGAAAAGGAGCCGTTCCTGTTCTTCACCGACGCCAACGGCACGATCGCGCCGCGTACGGCGGGCCAGTTCGTGGACATCGGCGACTTCGCCTACGACTACGAGCCCGGCACCGGCGAAGAAGTCATTCCCAAGCAGGTCGTCGCCGCCAAGGCTCCCACAGCCGCGGTGGCGACCCAGGCGCACATCGTTTCCGGCAGGCTGGGCGCGCCCGCACCGGCGAGCGCACAGTTCTCCCTGCCGGCAGCGCCGGCGGCGGGCGAAACGCTGTTCGCCAAGATCGCTCTCGACATTCCGCCCGACGGCACCAGCGCGACCTACAAGGTCCTTCTAAACGCCCCCAAGAATGCGAAAAACATCGGTCCGGGTGACCCCCATTTCGTGGAGATGATCTCGTTCTTCGGGCACGACATGATGAGCGGGCGCATCTCCGTCATCGTGCCGCTGCCTGCGAAGAACGGCGCGCTCGCGGCTGGCCAGTCGCATGTGCTCTCCGTGGTTGCCGAAACCGGCGGCGGCGGCCATCTCATGGCCATGAAAGGCGGAGGCGAGGCCAAGCTGGTTTCTGTCGATATTCTCTCCCAGTAGAGCGCTATGGTCGGGAGGGCCGGGACCGTGCTGGCTGGTGTCATCGGCTTCGTGGCCGTTGCGGCCCATGGCGGACCTCCCGCTCTCCTGACCTTGAAGCTGCCACGGCAGCCCGCGGCCCAGGAAAAGGTGTGGCTTTCCGTGACCATCGGTCCGCTTCCGCGCGGCGCCGCCATCCGCGTCGACGCGCCGGACGGATCGATGGTCGAATTGCTCACCACCTTCGGCGGGCATGCGGGAACCAGCGGTGCCACCGCGATCGTGCCGCTGCCGCAGAGCTTGATCGTCGGCGGGCGCGTGCAACTGCGCTTGACGGTGGTCGGCGCCGGACCGGATCATTCCCCGGCACAAGCGGAAGTGAAGGACGCGCACCTGATCTTCGTGCCCACAACCCCGCCTTGATCCTGCGCGAGCGCAGGATGCGTGCGCGTCCTTCTCAGAGCAATTTGAGCGCGACGTGGCCGAGGACGACGACGCCGAACGCCGCGACCAGAAGGCCCGAGCCGTGATTGATGATGCGCATCACGCGGTCGTCGATGCGCGCATGCAGCAGCCCCACGAAGGTGGTGAGCAGCAGCCACCATAAAGCAGAGCCTAAAATCACGCCGCCAACGACGAACGCCGCGCTGAAGAAACTTGGGCTATCGCCGGCAAGACCGCCGAGGCCTGTGAACATCGCGGTGAAGCCGAGCAAGGTCGCGGGATTGGTGATGGTGAGCGCGAAGGTCGAGGCCATGGCGCGAACGAGACTCGACGGCGCCTTCGCTTTAGCCGCCGTCACCTCGCAGTTTCGATCATAGGCCTTCGGCGGCTTCGAGAAATAGGTATAGAGCCCAAAACAAACGAGAAGCACGCCGCCCGCCAGCTGTAGCGGAATGGAAAGTCCTGCGATCAATTGGGCGATCGCGGTGAGACCAAAGCCGGTAACAATCGCGAACAGGCCGTCGCCCAGCGCCGCGCCCAGTCCGGACATGAATCCGTTCAACGAGCCGTATTGCAGCGTGCGGCGGATGCAAATGAGATTTACCGGGCCGATCGGCGCTGCAACGATAAGCCCGATGCCGATGCCCGGGATGATCAGAAGAAACTGATTGAATCCGTTCATCGGATCTCGACGACCAGACGGCCGCGGACCTTGCCGGCCAGAATATCGTCCGCCGCCTTGCGCACGTCGCCAAGCGCGATCGTGTGCGTCATCGCCGCCAGTTTCTTCACATCGAGGTCGCGCGCGAGACGCTCCCAAGCCTGTCGGCGGCGCGGCATTGGCATCTGAACCGAATCGATCCCCAGAAGCGAAACGCCGCGGAGAATGAATGGTGCCACGCTGGTGGGCAAATCCATGCCACCGGCGAGACCGCAGGCCGCAACGGCGCCACCATAAGATGCAGCGGCAATGACGTTGGCCAAGGTCTTCGAGCCCACGCTGTCGACGGCGCCTATCCAGCGCTCCTTCGCCAGCGGCCGCGGATCGGCGGCCAGTTCCGCACGGGGGATGATCTCAGCGGCGCCGAGCGACTTTAGATAGGCCTCCTCTTCCGGACGGCCGGTCGATGCGATCACGCGATAGCCGAGCTTCGCCAGCACCGCGACTGCGACCGAACCGACACCGCCGGCCGCACCTGTCACAACGATGCTCCCTTTCGCCGGTGTGACATGTGCATCCTCGAGCGCGAGCACCGCCAGCATCGCGGTATAGCCCGCCGTGCCGATCGCCATCGCCTCGGCTGCCGAGAATTGTTCCGGCAGCGGCACCAGCCAGTCGCCCTTCACGCGCGCGAGTTCAGAGTAACCGCCATAGTGCGTTTCGCTGAGGCCATAGCCGTTGAGCACGACCTTGTCGCCCGGTTTCCAGTTCGGGCTCGACGACTCCTCCACGGTCCCTGCGAGATCGATACCCGGGATCATCGGAAACTTCCGCACCACCGGCGAGCGGCCTGTGATCACCAAGCCATCCTTGTAGTTCACGGTCGAATGCGACACGGCAACCGTTACGTCACCTTCCATCAGATCGGCGGGTGTGAGTTCGACGTCCTCGGCCTTTTGCGCATTGTCGGTTTTGGAGACGAGGATCGCCTTGAAGCGGTTTTTCATTTTTGCACTACCGGATTGAGACTGCTGACAGAAACAGAGGCGCGAAAGCTACAGCAAAGGACGCGAAGTGCAAAAGCGGCCCGTCAGGCCTCGACACGCATATGGCAATCCGCAAACCATTGCGAAAGGGAATCGGAAGCAGAATGGAACGGCCGCAAAGGGAGTGTGTTCAAGAATAAGAGGGGTACGATGCGTAACTTCGAGCGGGCACTACATGGTTACCGGCTGACCACGGCGGAAATTCTCTATCACATGCCGGACACGCCATCGCTCCTGCAGAGCTTTATCTGGCAGGAACTCGATCTCGCGCCAGAATATCCAGTGCTCACGAAATTCCTCCGCTTCTGGGAAACGAGCATCGACGGCAAGCTGCACTCGGTGCGCGTCGCCGCGCGCGGCCTGATCTCACCGGCGGAACTGAAGCTCATCGGCCACGAACTCACGATGCACTGAGCCGATCACAAATCCGCGTATTTCGTGTCGACCACCATCGCGCCGGCGTGGCGGACGTTGCTGCTGGTGTTGGCCCAGATCATGCCGCCGCAATCGACCGTCCAGCGCCGGCAGAACGAATAATCCTCCGACCATTCCGCATCTTCGGTCTTGATCTTGTCGAACGGCGTGATGATGCGCGTGAATTTGTTCGCGAACGGCAGACCCTTGAAGCGGCGCGTATCAACGAGGTCTGGCAACTTTGCGATCATGGTTTCCACGCAGGCGCGTGAGATCAGCAGGATTCCGGTGCCGCAATGGTTCACGCCGATGAAGCTGCCTTTGCCCTGCATGGGCTTGCGCACATGGCCGATGAATTCGACCGAATGCGCCAGCGCCTTCTCGTAAGGCATGTCCTTCGCCGCATGCAGCTTCTTCAGGTCGATCCGGCGCTTCGGATAGATCGTCCCCACCAGCGGTTCATTGAGCGCGATCATGTCGGCGATCAGCGTTGGCTCGAAGCCCATATCGGCATCGAGGAACAGAAGATGCGTCATGTGCTCGTTGTTGAAGAAGAAGTCGGAGATCAGATAGTTCCGCGACGTGACGATATCGGCGTAGTCGAAGTACGAGAACTTGTAGTCAACCGGCCGCTTCGGCCGCGCGTTGAGCAGCCGGAACAGGCTTTGCACATACTCCGCCGAGAAGTTGCCGCCATAGGCGGGCGTTCCGATGTAGATGCGCGTGTCCGCGCCAATGCGGCCCTTGATCGTGACGCTGGCTTTGCCCCCACCCGACATCTCAGCGGAGCGTCTCGACAAAACGCAGCGGTGCGCCCTGCCCTTCGGCGGTCAGTGCATGATCGCGCATGACCGTCCGTCCACGGATGATTGTGGCGATCGGCCATCCGGTCGTTTCCATCCCGTCGAACGGCGTCCAGCCGCAGCGCGACGCGATCCAGGAATTCTCGATGCGCCGCTTCTTCTTCAGATCGGCGATGGTGAAATCGGCATCGAAGCCGCGCGCGATGCGTCCCTTGCCCGCGATCCCGAAAATCCGCGCGGCGCCCGCGCTGGTGAGATCGACGAAGCGTTCCAGGGTCATCCGCCCGGCGTTCACATGGTCGAGCAGGATGGTCGCGAGCGTCTGCACACCCGGCATGCCGCTCGGCGTATCGGGATAGGTCTTGTCTTTTTCTTCGCGCGTGTGCGGCGCGTGGTCGGAGCCGATGACATCGATCAGGCCCTCGCGCACCGCATGCCACAACGCCTCGCGATGCTCCGGCCCGCGGATCGGCGGGTTCATCTGCGCATAGGTACCGAGCCGCTCGTAGCATTCCGGTGCGGCGAGCGTCAGATGCTGCGGCGTCGTTTCCACGGTCGCATAGTCGCGCGCGTCGGCGAGCAGCGGGAGTTCGTCGAGCGTCGTCACATGCAGCACATGCAGCCGCCGCCCCGCCTCTTTCGCCAGCCGCAGCACGCGCTCGGTCGACGCCCGCGCGGTCTCGGCATCGCGCCACACGGGATGGCTGCGCGGATCGCCGGTGA
>Ga0105239_10001119_pt1 | contig 36966 bp, 42 predicted proteins | sample KBSC44metaG_FD_92761 | JGI IMG/M metagenome (GOLD analysis project Ga0105239, IMG submission 92761) | Corn rhizosphere microbial communities from Kellogg Biological Station, Michigan, USA - KBS C4-4 metaG | ecosystem: Host-associated > Plants > Roots > Rhizosphere > Soil | place: Michigan, USA... | reverse complement strand
GAAATGTCTTCGTTCATGTCAACCATGGGAGCTCTCGAAGAGATGAGTACCAAGAGCTGTAACTTGAAGCTCTCCACTGCCATCGGGTTCGCGAGCTAGGGCGCCTACGTCCCAAAGAATTTTAATCGCTTGTCGAACGCGAGGATTTGTCTTCGCTGGAATCGGTATGTCGCCACGCGCCTCAATTCCCCGTTCGCTAGGATGGATCCGGAAAGTAGCCGTGGAGCTTTGTCGTAGCTTGCGCAATGCGACCTGCAAATGTGTCTCCAAAACCCAGCAGATCAAGTCCTCTAAGACGGCGCTCAATCCGATCCCTCGCCATCTTAAACAACGTTCCCGAAATGACATCAGGTTAATTGGTGAATCCTGAAGCTGTTCTGCGCGAATATTCAGTGGTCCATACGGTAGACCATCCTGGTCATCTCGCACATGAAGAAGAGCAAGCACGTTAATGACCGATGCCAAAAAGGCTGGCTCCGAGTCTAATTGCTGACGCTCTTTATAAACTCGGGTGTTCGCCCACGCCAACTCGTGCTCATCATCAAGGGAATCTGACAACGCTGGAGCACTCGATTTTAAATAGATACAAAGCGCATCGAAATTTTTAGCCTCTAGCTGTTTCAATGCCTTCGACACCACCGGGAGATTCGCTAACGAACTACTAAACTCCTCGATAGAACTTGGAGGAGTTGCCTCCATCGCCAAAGCGCGGAGGGCGATGGCAAAAGTCTTTTGCATCGCAATGGATACCAAGTCGTTGCGTACATAATATGCCCAGGCTAGCCGGGTAGTTTCCAGAGATGGCGGGACATGCCAGGCTGTCCCATCCGCCAGAGTTTCCGTATAGACGGCCGAACGGAAGGTCGGTTCATCCACAGCTGAAAGCGCTCTATCTTGCATCGTGCCTGCCCAATGCAGCAAGAGGGCCAGACTCTTACGCCGCTGAATGCCTTCGGCTTCAAATGCAGATTTCCGATCAAATAAAATGTCGAGCAGAGCATCACGCTCTAGGTGCTTCTGCGGCATACAACAGGGACAAAAGTCCTGCAGGACGTCCAACGTCTTTGCCGATACGATGTCGCCATCAACCGCCGCCCAAAAGGCAGATCCATTGACACTCTCGTCAAAAGCCGCCGCAATTATTTCACCGCGCTCGTGTGTATAGCCTAGCCAAGGCCTTTTTATGACTGCCAAGATGTCAAGCTGTGTTAGCGTTCCCGCATAGTACTGACCGAGGCCACCAAGCTTATTAGCAAAATAGCGCTTACCTGACTCCTCACGAGTGGAGTACGTCGACAGGCGAACTGACTTCCCGTCATTAATTAGACGGACTGCATCGTTAAGTTGCTCTCGACCAACCATCGCAGGGCCGTGACGAGCCGCATCATCTCCCACGACCTGTGCATGTCGCTCAGCAATCATCGTAAATAAACAATCGGCTTTCCTGTAAATTTCCAGGAAAGCTTCAAAATCATCGAGAAGCAGTTCTCTCTTGTGATATGACCAAATTACCCATGGGTAAAAGCTATAGTAGCGAGCCCTGTCAGTGACGTTGGTAATGCCAGGAAGAAGCTGGGAATAGGCCATGATGCACGGACCTTGCGTACCGATGTGATCGAGGCCGCCGATGGTGTGGGGAGGCGAGACCCAACTCGTGTTGATATCCATGAATGCGGTTGCTAAAGATTTTTTTGACTCGCCCTATTCAATGGCGGCGAAGGAAGATCTTATTTTTTCTACGACAACGCTCGTCTGGCCCACCGGCCCGATTGAGGAAACGTGCCACTGATGATCTTTTGTGGCAAACCAATCATCTGCCTGGAAGAAAACGAATCTTTATATTCCGATTCCTGGTCAAGGGGACCTTCATAATCGAGCAAGCGTTCGGACGAAATTGATACGCTTAAGAGATAACCGCCAATCGCTTACCTCACGTTCTCGATTCCCCACGAAATCGAAAATCCGTTTTCAAAGAACTGACAATATCGCGATCGAACAATCGTCGGTAGTTTTCATTCGAAGAGTTTGCGTCAGGTTGGCCATAAGCACCTGATTCATTTTTTTTGCAGGCAATTTCTGAGCCCAAGCGAAGAGCTGCTCTACTGCCTTTCCTGGCCTACCTGCTCGCTTCTCGTACAGGCTCTCTGCAGCACCATCACTCATCAGCACTGCCGAAAACGTCGAATTGACCGTACCGGCAAAAAGCCTGATTTTCAGTTCCGAATTCTTGTCAGTCACAAAATAGGTAACATTCGCGTATTCGCCGTTGTGGGGAGCAGAAAGAGTCTGCATACCTTGCAGATCTTTAATCGCGATAACACCATCCCCTAGGTGACCCGCGATATATCGACCATCATGGTACGTAACAAATAGCAATGTCGACGCCAGCTGGGAAATTTCCAGCTTTTTCCTTTTAATCTTGCTGTTTAGAGCTGCAACAAGTCTACGAATGATAATTGACTGAGCACAGGCAGCATCTCGTGAAATCAGATCATAAAGATGATCGAATGCCCGAATCGAAAAAGTTGCAACTTGCTTAGTCACGACCTCGGCACCCAACTGCGAGAATTCTCGAGAGCCGGCGCCATCAGCTAAAGCAATAGACGCGCTCCGTCCCCGTACTTCACAAAAAAAATAATCTTGGCAAGGCGCTCCCGATTGTTCGTGAGAACGCCCTGTCACCTTCGCGCCCGAAACCTTGATCACACTTTGGCCCATGCATTGATACCCGCCACGTCCAAAGGAACGCTTTCCCCTGGCGTCGATTGTGATACACGGCTAACGCTCTTACTTAACCACAAGAAGAACTCTCTAAAGTTCAACCCTTGCAGTCTCAGCGGGGGACGCCCCGGACTCAATCTGGCTAGTTCATTCATATCCGCATCGCTACCAATACCGATAGGGAAGACCGTCAATTTCTTTGCTCCAACTAGCTCGCGAATACGATTGGCGGCAAGGTCGATACTATCCGTCGGCTGCCCGTCGGTCATGAGAACCATCCATGGCTGGAAATAGTCGACACCTGCATTGCGATATTCTGTTTTTCTGGCGTCCAATAAATCTAGCGCAAGATTGATTGCATCTCCCATGGGAGTTGCTCCTGTCGCGCCGAATCTGGGAATTTCCTGACGATTGATGGAGGCAAAATCCACATTTTTTGTGACATTTCCGCCAAATGTGACAATACACACCTCCGCCGAATACTGAGCTACCTCGTCTGCTCTAATGGCATCGAAGAAGGTCGTCACCCCCGATTGCAACTCAGCGATCGGCTCACCTGCCATGGATCCACTGGTATCAAGTACGATGCAAATAGGAATTCTTGCGGTCGGATTTTCGACCAACTCTTCCTGCCGCAACAGATAATCTTCCGCCATTTCTATATTCCTCAATCAGTTATTTAATAAAATGCTTCAAAAAAGCCCCGAGCAGCCCCATTGCGGTCACCGGTGGTTTCTTCTTCTGCGTAGCTGTCGATCCTGACGTTCCATACGTAGAATATTGAGTGCTGCTTTTCCTTTGCTGTCCGGAGCTTAAAGGAACACTAGTCGATCTCTTAATTGCATGGGTTGGAGTTGGAGATGCAGCACCTTTCTTCTGGCCAGCAGCGTTCATGGCTTTTTCATTGGCCTCCCTGGATTTTCGGACCAGGCTCCTCATTTTTATCTCGTCGACACAACTTGCACATAAAAAGGTTCGGCCTTCGCTCGCCAATTTATCTAGCCATTTTTTTGACGCATCTTCGGTATTTCCGCATCTGCAAAGTGTAGGTATCCCGTCCTTTATCTTTAGCTTTGTGGGGAACAGTTCGTCACTAACTTCTCCAGATTGAATCAACTTCAAATAGCTGTCTAGGAGCACGCGCCATGCAGGAATAGATAGTCGGTGATTAGAATGGAAGGTCTGATGAAAGGCTTCTTTCACTTTATACGGAAGATTTCCCCAGATTTTCCCCCATGGTCCTTGAGGTGTATTTTTGCTTGAAGTTGCCCCCTTAAAGCCATAGGGGAACTCCCTTTTCTTAATGTTTTCTCCTGGACTTCCACCTCCCTGCTGCGAATACGGCGGCTTACCTGGATGCAAAAGCATGAATAACATCGTTGCGACCGCAAACAGTTCATGCTCTTTAGTTCTTAAAAATGAAGGATATTCTCGCCCTTGAATCTCAGGTGCTGTGAAGTTAATTGTTCCAACCGGACAAGGGAAGCTGCCTACCTGAAAGCTGTCGGTGTCGACAAGCCAGATCTTTTCGCTATCCGGCGTCACCAGGAAATTTAACGGGTTAATATCGCCGATGATGATATTAAGTGAATGCAGATATTCAACCTGTTGCAGAAACGCTTTGCAGAGCTTGACCAAATCCTTCCGGGTCCACGCTGGAAAAGCCTTTTCCAACACCGGTTTGACAAACATTGTTGATTGAATCGGACGCCCTTGCGCCATAGGCATTACATAGCCGACAAACTCACCATATTCGTTGAGCGCCAACGCCGACGGCCAGCAAATCCCCGGCTGATCAATTCTCCGGGTGAGCATTAATTCAATTTTTTTCTTTCGCAAATTCGTCAGGCACTCAGGATGGTATATCTTGCAGACTATGTTATCTGATGAGGTTCGGTAAATGATCCCCTCACCGCCTCTACTGATAACTTCCTTCAGAGGAAAGACCTTTCCATCTTTAGTTAATATTTTTCCTCCAACCGTCGGAATCGAAGTGATCTGCAATTTTGTGGCCATTTCTGCATTGGGTCGGCTTGGCAAATCAAATGGGGGCACAACGGAAGTTTCATGACCCCCAGTATTCTGTCCAGAAATGTTCTTTGAAATTTTCTTATTCTTGTGTTCTTGATTTCCGCTCCACAAAGTGGCTGACACTCCGGCAGCACCTGCCTGTAACACCATCGCATTATCGCGAGTCAGCAAAATAAGACCATAGTCCTTCGCAACCTCTATGATCTTGTGATCATTATTAACTTTGGTCTGATGCTCCCCCCGGGATAAGACGAAAACACTCCCCCCTCTAAACTTGAAGCAAGTTAGCCTGTCCCCGAAAACTAACGCCTCGCCACCTGGCATCCGATTGAAGGGATGAACTTGCTCACGCGTAAATTCCCTAAATAACAGGCGCGCGTTTTGATTGATCGGTTTTTCACCGTTCTTGTTGAAATCGAGCTCCTGCAAAATGGTATTTGAGAGGAATGGAATTCCTCCTTTTTGCATGATGCGCCCCAAGATATGGGGGTCCTCGAGAAGGACAGAGGTATCCAACAGCAGGTAGTCCGGTTTCTTATTGTTCATTCGCAAATCAATCTGCAGATACCACTCGCTTCTGAATTTTCTGAAATTTCAAGGGGATATCGAAAAGTCAAAGCGAGGCTTTTAAAAGGTTTTCAATAAATATAACTCAACTAAAAATAACATTTTTAAGTTACATCTCAATAACATAAACGTCAATGGCAATTTGCACCATTACATGGCTCCGTATATTCTTGGCGAATCCGGTAAGCACTTAGCAGAAAATTCTTAAAACTGACTAAGTGCGCTACTCGTGACAATCTGTCGTCCGCAGCCAAATGGGCAAAATCGCCTGCACGTTCTCCTGATAAATCTCGATGAACCTGTCACTCACTTCCTGATTCAGGTGATGCGCCATCCGCACCTGGTGAATCTTCTCGATAAATCCCAGCAATCTCTCCTCCTTTTCGTACAACAGCAATAGCGCCTGGACCACAGTGTTTGCGCTTCACGCATGGCGATTTGCGACTCCATCAGCTTGGCCAGGGTTTCAATCTGCCTAGCCTGTGACCTGCGTCGGTAATTTTTAGCCAGTCAGGCAGTGAGTCGGTTGTCGATCATATTCGATTCCAGCCAGGCTCGACGGACCGTGGCTGGAGGTTAGTAGTTATGTGCGCTATGCGGTCTACGCTCGTTGTAGAACTGACGCCATCTTTCAATCAGCACTTTTGCCTCTGCCCGACTGCGGAACCACTCCCGGTTAAGCAGTTCGTCACGCAGCTTGCCATTGAAGCTTTCCACGAATCCATTCTGCCATGGACTGCCTGGCGCAATGAAGGCGGGACCAACGGAGGCATCCCGCAGCCAGCGCATGACCTTGGCCGCTGTGAATTCGGCGCCGTTGTCCGACCGAACGTAGGCCGGCTTTCCATGTAACCGCATCAATCGCGAGAGCGTCAGGATGACATCCTGGGAGCGCAAACTGGCAGCAACTTCGATGGCCAGGCATTCCCGGGTGTATTCATCGATCACGCACAGCATCTTCAATGAGCGTCCATCCACCATCTGGTCATGACCAAAGTCGTAGCTCCAGACCGAATTGGGCTTGGTTGCTCCAGGTAGCCGAATGTCGTTGCCGCATCGACGCCTGCGAGGCCGCTTTCGTGGACTGCCCAGTTTGAGCGCGCTCCAGAGCCGTCGCACTCGGGACTCGCCCAAGGCCAGCCAGGCAGACATACGCCGATAGCGAATCGAGGGACCTCTTGCGATGCCGCGATCAGCAGCTGCGTCAGGCTTCGATCCTTTTCAGGTTGTAGCAACTGATAACCCGCTACCCGCCGGCTCAGTTCCAGATAACGACATGCCTTGCGTTGCGACAGCCCCCGACGAGTAAGGACTTCCAGCGCTTCGCGCCGGCCCGCGGAGGTCATCATTTTTTTCGGCTTAACTACTTCAAGCCATCAATCACCAGCAGTTTTTCCGCCACCATGCGTTTGAGCTTGTCGTTCTCGGATTCAAGCTCTCTGAGCCGCCGGGCGTCCGAGACATCCATACCGCCAAACTTGTTTCTCCAGCGGAAAAAGGTCTGCTCAGTAATGTTGTGGCGCTTGCACAGATCTACCGTCGCAATCTCCTTGCTCTCTGCTTCTCGCAAGATGCTGATGATCTGTTCGTCCGTAAATCGCTTCTTTATTGAGTTCTCCTTGGCGTTAGCATAAAGAACTCACTTAGCCGGTGGCTACAAAATTCGTCTCAGGTCAGAATTTTCGCTTACTTGCTGATGGTGAATTCCGGATAGGTCATGGAATCATTTCCCTCCTTGGTCTGAATAGCCACGCCAAGGTCTTGCAGGAAGGCGAATTCAGTGCGCCTACCGTTGGCGAACGTGCAGTCGAGCAGCACGGCCGATCCAGACAAGGTCGCGTTGATGTCTGAGGCGGATATTGTTTGTGCGATCTTGCAGGTTTGCTTGCTGGCCTCAGGGGCGCGCTTGGGGGGGCTGCCACTTTGCATCACACTCTCGAACGTCAAGGTCTCGCCCGCAGCCAGGGTGGCAGGAAGGGTGAGCGTCAGGTCGGTTGTCAGAGCTGGTCGGCCCGATGCAGCGACCCTGTTGATATAGATCTCGGCGCGCAGCTGCTGCAGGCCGGCAAAGGAGACTCGGTCTACGTAGAAAGTGCCGGAGTAGTGTTCGCGGATATGCAGCAGACCATTCACGTTTTCAACCTCCTTGAGCATCGTGAAGGGCTTTTTCCCGTGATAGGAGAGTTGCATGGATATCTTGCTGAAACGCGGGCGCCATACCGAGGCTTGAGGTGCCGCAGCATCGATAGCGGCCAGCACATTCGCGGGCGGGTCCGACGCCTCTGGCTCTTGTGATGAAAGCGGTGGCAGATCGTCCGAGCCCACGTCGGGCCGTTCGTTCTTGAGCACGGCGGCAGTCACTGCACCTTGCAGCGAACATGAAACGCGCGTGGCATGCTTGTTGTTCTCCATGCTCTCGATGATGAATGCGCGTTCGATGGTGTTTTTCTGCGGCACGCTGCCCGAACCCGTTTTGATGGCAATCCAGTCAGAGCTACCGATCTTCACCTCCGTGCGGGCGTAGTCTGTTCCGTCGGGGTGGAGGCGATCGGCGTTACTCACCATCGGCCGCAATTTGCCGATGACCTCTGCAACGGTGCCGTCGACGATGAATCCCCAGTAGTAATAGCGTCCCAATTCCTGGAGGTCGGTTATCTCATCGAAATAACCCAGCAGCTTGATGTCACCCACGGTGACGGGGGCGGCGAAGTTGACCTGATTGTCGGGGGCGTTCTTGCGATCCTTGACTTTGATCCAAGCGAGTTCGTCCTTTCGTTCCAGCGCGGGCAACACCTGGCTCGCCGCAGCATCCTTTGCGAGTACGCGGAAGAAGCTGCTGTTGCAGGCGGTGAACTCGCGCATGGTCTGTTCTGCCATTTGCGCCGTGGCCGGCAAGGCCATCATGGCGATACTTGCAAGCACGGCTGCGCGTGCCGCCTGCATGAGGTTTCTGCGTTTCATCCAATTTTTCCCCTGTCTTTATTTCTACATCGGCGTCTCGTTTCGAGTGCATTGCCCCCAATGCAGCAAGAGACTGTATTTCACCTTGTTACTACTTCGGGCAGCCCGGAACGCCAAAACGCGTCGGGTTCACCCCAACCTGCTTGATGGGTACCGGCTTCAGGCCTTCCGTCTCGTCCAGCTCCAGGACGTAGACCATGCATACTTCCGTACTGGTCGTTTTCTCACCGGACCACCAGGATTTGCTCTTGCCCGTTTCGTAGCGCTTGTCGCTTGTCACCAGATAATGCGCATCCTTCCTGGGTTCGAATCGGAGGTTGATCGTGCAGGCGCGCGCCGAAGCGTTGCGGCCGATCTGGCGGTAATACCGCAGGAGTTGCGGGCTCCCCGCCGGGATCTTCAAGGTCTTGGGCGCAGGCGGCGTTTGCGGCAGATCGCGCACGTTGCCGCTCGCGTACAGCGTCGGAAATTCCAGGCATCCATCCTCATCGGCACGGCCATAGGAGAGACTGGATTCGCCATATTCATTGCCCAAGGCGATGGTGAGCGTTGCGCTAGCCTGGTCCGGCAAGGGTTCCTTGTACGGCTGGACGCTGCCGCATGCGGATACCAGGAGTGTGGTGGCGGTAATGAGGGAAACTGGATAGACGTTCTTCACGATCTGTGGCTTGGTTAATTGAAATGCAACAAGCGACCGTGCAGATACTGATCATCTTGCCGAGTGGCAAGATGTTAATTGATGCTTGGTGATTTTTGTAAATTTTCTTTAATTGCGAGAATTCATTGTGTGATTCGTAATCAGTAGTTCGACGGTTCAATTCCGCCCATCAGCACCATTTATAAGGCTTCCAAGCTCGCGCTTGGAAGCCTTTGTGCCATTGCCCCACCGCTGTGATATTCAGTCAGACTGCAGGGGCCCCTTGATGCGGTTCAAATACACACAATGTGTGGCTCCTTTCGGCTGCCCCCACCAGCTTTAGCAAGGATCTCCTCCGATCTGCACAGGGTCCGCATGAGTGGTTGTCCTACTTATCTGTAGGAAAATTTCTCTGATTATTGAGAAACTGGCTGATCCCCTTTTGCATGGGCCCGCCCGACAATCACGACTAGAGCCGGTGTTCTTGCCGGACAATTTATCCCCAACTCGCACATGAATGGAACCGCAGGCACACGCACAATTCTTGTTCTGGAAGACAACGGGGACGTCCGTGCACTCTATTCTGAATTGCTGCGAAGCGAAGGCTACCGCGTCCTTGAAGCGTCAAACGGGTCTGTGGGCATGGGGCTTTTATTGAACGACGCTGCAGTGGGGGATGTCATCCTTACCGACTTACGCATGCCTCTGATGGATGGTTTGGAGTTTGCCGAAACGCTAAAAGCCAACGAGAGACTTTCGGCTATACCCATTGTGCTTTTGAGTGCCACCCCTATGGCGAATTCCTGGTATGCAAGAAAGTACTTTTCTGCTTTGCTGATTAAGCCCTGTCCATTGAATTTACTGCTTTCGACTATCGAAGCTCTCCTGTAGCCAGCCACGTACGACAATGAAGTACCGACAGACAATTGAGCCCCGATCGTCACAATGCGCTAGTCCACTTTGAATTTCCCGCTAACATTTCTCCTGACGTACAGCGTAGCCAAAGACCTTCAAAATGCGGAGCTTGCAAAACGGTCTCGCATTAAACGATTCAAGAAAGAGAACCATGTCCGAAAGACCAATTTTGCGATTGTCTGACTTCATTCGGTCACGTATGGAGCCCATTCTCGAAGCTTGGGAGGGATTTGCAAAGACGATTCAGCCACCTGCACTTACGATGGATTCGAAAGCATTGCGAAATCATGCTTCGCTGATGCTTGCTGCAATTGCTGACGATCTGGACAAGGCACAGACTGAGGCACAAGAGATTGCAAAGTCTGAAGGACGGGCACCCAATGCGCCCAACGACACTGCCGCCGAGACCCACGCCATCGCGAGATTATTGTCGGGTTTCAGCGTGGATCAGCTTGCCTCTGAATATCGTGCTTTACGCTCCAGCGTGCTGAGGCTCTGGGCTAGAGAGTGGAAAGAGGGAAACGAGACAAATGTGGACGATATCACGCGATTTAATGAGGCGATTGATCAAGCCCTTGCCGAATCACTTGCCAGATATTCGAAGTTACTTGATCAGTCGCGAAATCTCTTTCTGGCAATACTGGGACATGATCTTCGTAATCCACTCGGCGCGACAATTCAGGGTGCCCAGATTATCCTGCTGGCGGAGGACATCGACGATCGGCACCGCAAGATCGCGGCCCGCATATACAACAGCGGCCAGCGCATGGGAAAGCTGGTAGCTGATTTGCTGGACTATACCCGTACCCATCTGGGAACCGGTCTGCCGCTCCATCTCACTTCCGTCAATATCGGGGAGATCGCACAAAGTGTGGTTGAAGAAATTTCCACTTCCCATCCCGACCGGGAAGTAACGTTAAAAACGTCCGGTGACCTGAAGGGAAAGTGGGATAGAGAACGCGTCGCGCAGGCAATTTCCAATTTACTCGGCAATGCTGTTCAGCACGGCCTGGCAGAAGAACCCATCCGCGTAGAAATCACCGCAGCGCAAGATGAAGTCATAGTATCCATAAATAACAAGGCCCCTCGGATACCAGAAGAAAAGCTTCAATCAATTTTCAATCCCCTGGTGCGCCTTGCGGCCGATGCCGATGAACCGGCCAAGCAAAGTGGGAGCATGGGGCTTGGGCTCTATATCGTTCGCGAGGTGGCCAGTGCGCATGGCGGATCAGTTACCGTGGGCTCTTCCGCTGACGAGGGGACGACATTCACCATCCGCCTCCCGAAAGATCAAGAGCAATAGAATATTTTTCATGCGGCACTTTTGGTCGTACAGGCAAGCCGGAATACGACAGGCAGAGTACGTCATGTCCAACCAGTTCGGTCGCTTGTCTGCGCCAGCCACCGACCCGCGAGCTCGCTATCAATCGTTTGTACAACGATCCAGCAAACAATCAATGAACGCCCCAAGGCAGCGCCGGCCGATGCCGCCTGTTCGGATAATAGAGAAACAATCCCGGCCGCGATATCGACCAGTCCGCCAGCACCTGGACCAACCGTCCCTGGGCCAGCAGTTCATCCACGCCATCCCGCTCGAAGTGATAAGCAATGCCAAGCCCGTCCAGCGCTGCCGCAATGCCGATGTCAGCATGATTGGTCACGACGGGCCCCTCCACCGCGACCTCGACTTGCCGGCCTCGTTTCTTGAACTCCCAGCGATACTGCCGGCCCTCCGTCTGCAACCGCCAGTTGATGCACGTATGCGCATGCAGATCCGCAGGAGACCTGGGTATCCCCCGGCGCGCGAGGTAGTCCGGAGACGCCACGGCAACCATCTTCAAGTCGGGAGTCAGGCGAATGGCCACCATGTCCTTCTCGACCCGGTTACCCACGCGAATACCCGCATCGAAGCGGCCCGCCACGATGTCGGCCAGCGTATCGTCAACCACGATGTCAAGGACCACGCCAGGGTTGGCCTGATGAAAGCGCGCCAGCCGAGGCGCAATGACGGTTCTCGCGGCAATCCCCAGCGTGTTGATGCGCAGCGTCCCGTTCATTTTTCCGGTGGCCTCGCTTGCCTCTGCGACAGCCGCAGCCATTTCCCGAAACAGCGGAGCCACGCGACTGTAGAGCAGCTCTCCACTGGCCGAGGGCGCGACGCTGCGCGTGGTGCGATTCAGAAGACGAGCGCCGATGCGTTCTTCGAGCTGCCGGATGGTCTGGCTCAGTGCCGACGGCGACAGGCCCAGATGCTCCGCCGCGCGCACAAAACTCTGACGCTCCACCACGGCCACGAATGCCTTCAATTCGTTAAAATCGGATCCGCGCATTATGTATTTTTTACTACATAGTTCATCAAGATTAAGGGATATTAACTAAATTCACTTTGACGCGCATCCTGTGGCCTTACTGACCGTATGGAGCCAACCATCGTGAACACCTTGATCCTGCCCCCACCAATCGCTGCGTACTTCGCGGCCGAACACAACCCTGAAGCGCTGGCGCGCTGCTTCACGGCGCAGGCCGTCATGAAAGATGACGGCCACACCTATACCGGAGTCGCGGCGATCACGGCCTTCCTGGCCAAGGCATCGGCCCAGTACAACGCGACCAGCGTGCCCCTGGACATCCAGCAGGAGGGGGACCTCCAACGCGTTCGCGCCAACGTCGCCGGCAACTTCCCCGGGAGTCCGATTGTGCTGTCCTACCGCTTTGGCCTCGAACGAGGCCTGATCGCATCGCTGGAGATCACGGCATGAGCTTTGACCTTTACCTGAGCGGCCTGCGCGCCGTGGTGACCGGCGGCACCCAGGGTCTCGGCGCCGCAGTCGTCAGAACCCTTGCGCAGGCTGGCGCACGGGTGGCCACATCGGCCCGTAGCTTGCCCCAGCATTCGGCCGAGGGCGTCACCTACGTCGCGGCCGACCTGTCAACGGCAGAGGGCACGCGGCATTTTTCCGAGACGGTGTTGAAGCAATGGGGGGGCGTGGATATCCTGATCAACGTGCTCGGCGGATCGAAGACGCCCGGGGGCGGTTTCGCCGCGATCAGTGATGAGCACTGGTTCGCCGAACTCAACCTGAACCTGATGCCGGCCGTGCGCATGGACCGTGCGCTGTTGCCGGGCATGTTGGACCAAGGGTCGGGGGTCATCATCCACGTCAGCTCCATCCAGCGCGTGCTGCCTTTGCCCGAATCGACGACCGCCTATGCCGCTGCAAAAGCGGCCCTCTCGACCTACAGCAAGGCACTGGCCAGAGAGGTAACCCCCAAAGGAGTTCGCGTGCTCAGCGTTGCACCTGGCTGGATTGAAACCGAAGCATCGGTAGCATTTGCGCAGCGCACGGCTGCGCATGCCGGCACAGACTACGAGGGCGGCAAGAAAATCATCATGGAGTGGCTGGGAGGCATTCCCGCAGGACGGCCAGCGAAACCCGATGAGGTCGCTGATCTGATCGCTTTCCTGGCATCCCCGAGATCCGCGTCGATCGCCGGGACCGAGGTTCGGATAGATGGCGGTACTGTTCCTACCGTATAGGCTGCTGAAGGAGCCGGCGCGACGGCAGCAAGCCTTCTGAGGCTTGCTGCCCTCTTTTGAAAAATCGCCGGGCAATGAGCACTAAGCAGGCAGCACCTTTGCCAACATCGCAGCCAAATCACTGGGCGCAAACTTGGCGACATATCCATCCGCCCCGACAGAGCGCACATGATCCTCGTTGGCAGCCCCGGTCAGCGATGAATGGATCACTACGGGAAGGCGCTTGTATTTGTCAGAACTTTTTATCTTGCGGGTCAAGGTAAAGCCATCCATCTCCGGCATTTCAAGATCAGTCAGCACCATCGCCACCTTGTCCATTACGGACTTGCCCTCGGCCTCGGCTTCAGCACTCAGCTGCTGCAACTTGTTCCAAGCCTGGAGCCCGTCAGTAGCCATGATGAACGGCAGATTCAATTCCTTGAGGCACTGCTCTATCAATGCGCGTGCCACTCGCGAGTCGTCAGCAGCCAGGACCACAGTGCCTGGTTTCAATGTGACCGGGCGGACACCGCCCTTGTTCGGCTCGATCGATTCCTTCATCGGAGAGACCAGGTTCAGGATGTGCTCCACATCCAGGACCTGCACCAGCCGGCCTCCATCCCGTTCAGTATCCATGCGCGCGATGCTGGTCACCAAACCGCCGGGGGCGTGAGCATCAGCTGGCAGCACCTGGCTCCAGTCCAGGCGAACAATTTCTTCCACCGATTCAACCGCAAAGGCTTGGGTATGCCGGGCGAATTCCGTGATCAGCAGAATATTGAGCCCTTGCGACGCCCTGCAACCTGTGACGGCTGACAAGTCCACTACGGACATTACCTGCCCACGAATATTGACCATCCCCAACATCGGCGATGTCATGCCCGCTGCCGCAGTGATGGGCATCATCGGAACGATTTCCCGGATCTTGAAAACATTGATGCCGTAAAGTTCTCCCGGCCTGTCGGTGGAGCCATCCGGAGTTCCGACACGGAAGAGCAGCAGTTCGAATTTATTGGTGGAAGTCAGGTTCGTGCGCTCATCGATTTCTTTTTGAAAATTATCCATGATGGTTTGGTGAAGATGGAGATGCCTTGTTCTTTTGCTGCAGAACAATGAGCGTATGAGGGATGCCTATCGGACGGCTGTACCAACGCACAGCCGCCTAAAGCATAGGCATGAAGGAAAGGTTGTTAAGCTTGTCCTCAGGCGGGCAGCGTTTCGAACTGACGCCGCGGGATCTCGGCCACTACTGCGCCGGCCGTCGAAGACAGCTTGAAGGTACTGACCAGTTGCGTCAGCGAGGCCGCTTCCTGCTTCATCGTTGACGATGCAGCAGAAGCTTCTTCGACGAGTGCGGCGTTTCGCTGCGTCGCCTCATCGATTTGTGCGATGGCCTGGTTGATCTGCTCAAGTCCTCGCGTCTGCTCGGCGCTGGCAACGCTGATTTCCTGGACGATGCCCGAGACGTTCTTGATGCTCTCGACCACCCTGCCCATTGTCGCGCCGGCATGGTTCACCTGTTGCTCGCCAGTGGCGATCCTGGTCACCGACTGATTGATCAATGCTTCGATTTCCTTCGCAGCGCTGGCGGACCGGTGGGCCAGCGCCCGCACCTCTGCTGCCACGACAGCGAATCCCCGCCCTTGCTCGCCCGCCCGGGCGGCTTCCACAGCGGCATTCAAGGCAAGTATGTTGGTCTGGAACGCGATACCGTCGATGACGCTGATGATTTCCACGATTTCACGGGATGAACCGCTGATGGCTCTCATCGTATCGACCACAACAGCAACCGCTTCGCCGCCCTCGGCCGCAATGTTCGAAGCATCGTTGGCCAGTCGATTGGCTTGAACGGCGTTCTCTGAATTCTGTTTGACGGTTGCCGTAAGCTGCTCCATGGCGGACGCAGTTTCCTCCAGCGAACTGGCTTGCTGTTCCGTACGCGCCGACAGGTCGACAGTTCCGCGTTGAATTTCTCCGGAAGCCGCGCCAATGGTGTGTGTCCCCTCGCGAACATCGGTGACGATGGCGGCGAGACTTTCATTCATATCCTTCAACGCGCCGACCAGCTCACCCACTTCATCGCGGCTGTCCACCTTGATGCGGCTGGTAAGGTCGCCGTCACGCACCTTTCGGGCAATCTCTACCGCACTCGCCAAGGGTGCTGCGATCGATCGGGTCAGCTTCCATGCGATCAGCATCCCGACGACCAATGCCAGCACACTGATACCCACCATCATCAATTTCGACTGTGAATAGGCGCGCTCCGCAGCGGCTGCGTTTTCCTGAGAGTTTTGATAGAGGTAATCGTTGATCTTCTGAACGTGCGTAATGACCGACTGAAGAATCGGCATGCATTCTTTGTTCAGAACAACTCGCGCCTCGTCATTCTTCAAGGCCATTGCGAGCTCCACCACCTTTACCGCCACCGGGTAATACTGCTTTTCGAGATCAGCCAATTGGTCAATCAACTGACGTTCGGCTTCAGGAGCTGCCGATTCGGCCAACAATCTTTTCAATTCCGCGAGCCCGTCATTGATGTCCTTTTGCGTCTTGGCCACCAGCAGCGCGTCGTTCTTTTGCAAAGCGGGATCAGTGATGAGAGTGAGGTTGCGCGCAGCAATGGCACGCAACGTGATGCCAAACTGTGTCTTGGCAAGCGCCTTCAGTTTCCCCTCATCCACTGAGGTCAGGAATTCTATACGGTCATTCAGTGAAGATATTTGCCGAAGACCGAATCCGGCGACACAGACAAGCAAAAAGATGACAGCAGCCAGTCCTAAGGTAAGACGCTGGCCGATCTTGAGATTCTTCATACTCCCCCCACGAGAATTGAAAAAGCGCAGCTTGTAGTTATAGGAGCATCACCCTATCTCAACGACCAGGAAATTCCCTGTAACCGGAAAAAATCTTTGAAGAAAAGCAGCAAAACATGATTTGGATCAATGTTAGCCCGCAAGACCCTGGCGTGATGGATGAGGATCTACGAGTTTCACCCAAGGACTTGTCCGCGATCGGCCGTGCCAGAAATCTGTAAAGCGCGAAAATGGCCATTAGATCCCCTTGCCAGGCCAAGCCTGGCAAGCCGAGATGAGATCAAGCAGGCAACAAATCAGCCGCCAACATTTCCTTGGCGAACCGCAGGGCCTCCGCGTATCGAGGATGCTCTATGCGAGGCTGACCTAGTTCCTCTTCCACCGCATTCCGCAATATCAATATTGCTTCAGACTCTTTGACAATGCCTGAAGAACTGATATGGGCAACCGCATTGGAAAGAACCGGTAGCATCCGGTCGGTGAAATCCAATCCGCTGACTGCCAGATAGGCAACGTTCTTGACGAGAATCATATGATGGCTGACGGCTAAGGCGGCGATGCTCATAGTTGCCTCCAAGAGAATTTTCAGCTCAAGCATAAAACAGCTGTTTTCCCAGGAGCATCAGGAAATACCTGAGAAATCCACTGGAAATGGCTCGCATTGACCTGCACTGTGTGGATGATGAACATCCTCAGCAACAGCAATCGGCGATGGTAGCTTTGGGTATGTCGCCAATCGGATAACGATGAAGGTCATTCGCATTCTGCACGACGAATAGCGCTCCGCAAATCTAAATTGACACGCTGCCAAATTAGCTTTGCTGGCGGCATTTTTTTTGAATTGCGGAGCAAAAACCGACCTGACCTATTGATTTATATAATTTTCCCCGCGGATTCGTAATCAGTAGGTCGACGGTTCGATTCCGCCCATCAGCACCAGAATAGAAGCGGCTTGCAGCGATGCAAGCCGCTTTATTTCCGCAATTCCGGCTTTGCTCCGCAATGTCCCCCCTAACGGCGGCAAATTCATTTCTTCGGCATAGCCTACTGGCCCGCCGCTTTCAAACATAGATTTCCGTCGTCGTCGCGCTCTTGTGGCCAAGCTGAGCCTGAGCTGCCTTACCCCTTGAGAATCGGTCTTGCCTGTTCCTTGACCACGCACTCTTCTACTTCGCCGGGTCTTGGGACCGAAGAAATCACAGTGGATCAATTTCTCTCGCAAATCGACAATCGTGCAATTGCTCATGTTTAACATCGTCTGATTCCCGAATGTTCAAGCCAGCATCCTCCGCCAGTTGAACAATCGCTCCCTTTGGTCGGCCCGCACGAGCAATGCGTAATAGGCATCGACTCCTAAGCCGAGAGGGAGCAAGCCTGCCACCCCAGCGACCTCACGCTTGGACAAGGCCCTACTTGCGCCCTTCCAACCAGCCTGTATTGGACGATTGCGCTTGTTGTTTCGCCAGTGCCTCTTCGAGGCCACGCTCGACAATACGATCGTGCCAACGTGCGGTAACTGCACGCTGGTCTTGAAACAAAGCAGAGAGTTTTTTCAACAGCACCACACCGCCTGGTTGATTGGCCAGCTGCTCCAACAGCTGCAATTCGCCGTCGCTATACCGGCTATTGAAATATTGAACCTGGCTTTCATGCAGCCCGGATGATTTTTTGCGGGAAGCGTCAAGTTGCTCCCGAACTTCGTCGACAATCTGTTTGAGTGCGGTCGGTGGAATTGCCGGATATTCCATCAGAAGTCGTTTCGGAACCTTGTCGACAAGGTGTGCCGCATAAGCGGGCGGAATCTGGTCGGGCGGTAGCTTTCTCAAGATTGATTCGATCAAAGAGCGCTTGGTTTCAGTGAGTGGCGCCGCCGGTGGTGCGGGCTCATGGTCAAGACGAAAATTGATGGACTGCGCCGTTGTATGTTCCTGAGCGATCCCTCCACACATCATCTGCGGATAAATTCTCGAGCCAATTGCGCGTGCGGCTTCGGCATCAAGATCCTGATATCCCGACGTCGATAAAATCGTCATTGCGGAAACTTTGCCATCGCCGTCGATGGTGAACTGGATGCGCACGCATCCCTCTCGCTCCTCTTGACGCGCCTGCGGTGGATATATGATCGCAGGCATCCCTTCACGGATCGTCGCTGCTTCCCAGCGTATTTCATCTGCCTTTGTACATACGGACGTTGATTGCGCCGCAGCCGAACCAGCAATCAATGTGAGGATAAAGCCAATGACGGCATATCTCATTTGATTCAAATTCCCCGAATTATTATTTATTACTCAAGTTGAATTGGACTGCTTCCGTTCCGACATTGTCAGCTTCCAACCAATTGTCGTCATGCTGGTTTCGGCAACGGACCACCATCTTCAAAAACACCTAGTTCAGTACGTGCCATGAGAACCAGTTTCTCCATCAGCGGAAATGGCAGCTCGTCTGTAAAAAGAGAGACTTTCAGCGAATGATCAGCGTCACATCGGAAGACTTCGGCAAGAACTTTGCCGGTGGAATCTACCAGTTCCAAACCCAGGCCATCGCGGATAACGTCCGACGCTATTTGAAACCGATATTCCATACTGCCCTTTCCAAAGATTCCTAACGTCCGTTACTGGCCGCTAGCGGACGAATCTACTGGCGAACGATTGAAAGTCATCTGCTATTCGGATGGCGGCCTCAGGCGCCATTCCAATTAGTGGCAGCATGTAGACAGCGCCTTGTTCATCAAAGGCTAGCACTTCCCCGCCGCCATCTCCCGCAAAAGCAACGAAGCCGGGCGCGTACGTTTCGATTTCAATATCAGAATTGCTTCCAGGAATTTCGTCCTTAGCCCAGAGGATAATGTAGCCTGGGCGAGCCTCATCGACAGTGAACCCTTCAAACAAACCATTTTCTTGAATGTAGTCGTAATAGCTGCGTGGTATCGACGGAAGCATATTATCTAGCCCATTATTTTTGAACGTCGGCTTCGAGCCGATTGCGGACGATAAATTCTCTAATTTGGTTTCAATTCCACAGGAACATAACTACTAGGTAGCTCAGATTTTGCGGTTTCCCGGGCTTGGGACGATATCGGCGCCAGGAATACGGCCTGCATTACGCTACTACCACTAGCGTGAATGCCCGCAGGAGGATCTGCGCGCACGGCCCCCATATCAATACGCCCATTCAAATCTCGTCGAATGGTCCGCAGCTTGGCAGGTGTTATCTGAAAAAAAACGAGTGAGGCGTCGGCAGAAATAGCCGCAGACTTTAAGCGCAGAGTAACTCCCTGGTCGCCGTTTTTAGCAACGATATCTGCAGTACCTAACGTGAGAAAACCCTTCTCTTTCCATGCTGACACATCGCCTGATAGGTCAGTCGTATGTACTAAATGAACAAGCGACGCATCAAAGATCCTAGGGGCAATATGCGTGGCTGCAGTCGGTACGGCACCATGAATAACGGCAGTACAACTCCCACACTTGGGGAACAATTCCGCTTGCTGACGCGCGGAAAGCGACAACGGTGCAAGATACACAGGGACTTGCCGCTTGTTATAAACAACTAACGAGGCACCTATGGCAATGGCATGGTCGATGAACTTAGTCTGATCCTGCGGGCCTTCATTAGTACCATCGGTCGAGCTCAACCTGATGAAGTCCATCTCTTCCCATTTCCTGACTGCAGACGACACATCATCAGCAATGTCGAACCAGATTTCCGCCAACTTGGATATTTGCGGCAGTAAGAATGGAGCCTCATTTTTGACAGGAATGTAGTGCTCAGAATAGACAGTCATTGTTTCAACTAGCTCAAATTAGTTTATTGGACAGAGCGTCTTCAGGAGATGCATCAATCAAGCCTCAATAGACGACAAGTCCGTTACTGGCCGCTAGTTGCCTTTCAGCGCAGTTGAAATGTCGTGCCACAGTCTTTCTCTTTCAAATCTCTTCGGCATGACATAGGCTGGCGATGCAAGCTCTTCCAAGAACAATTCTTGAAGATGGGAAGATAATTTTCCGGGTGCATGTTTGAGAACGATTTCTGGGGCGACCGGAACAGCGATTCCGACAAAACGAACTGTTTCACCAGTCAATATGTGTTTAAAGCGCCCCGACCGGTTATTTGCGATGCAGTAACGTTCATTCTCCATTGGGTCGGAATCAACTGACACGAAGAACGCGACAAATAGGTCTATTCCTGTGCCGTACTGGTTTGGTTCAATGATCGGACAGAGTCTGTCCTCCAGCACGGTTGTTATGCCGCTAATCACCGCCCCTACTTCCGACGAGGTGATACTTGTAATTCGAAGTTGCATGGCAAATGAGGATTTCTCCTTTTGGCCGGAAGAAGACGCTAAATACAAGGCAGCCAGTTACCTGGGAACAACGAAGTCTCCAGCATCATCTCGCTCTAATGCAGAACCTATCTCCAAGTCGACGAAGGGAAGTATCGTCGGATCGTAGTTGACGATTGTGTTGACGTCATAAACACCGTGATGCTCGTTGCGAGCCATGTACGCTTCATCTTCGTCTCCTGCAAAGAAACGCCAGCCGCTGTCTTGCTCGTTCATTGGTTTCTCTCTGAACATATATCCGACCCGACAGCCATCAACAACAATTCGGTCGGTAGCCAGACATCCACCAACTCCGCTGACTATTGGCGCTATCTCGTGCGGCGAAAGCTTAAATTTTTTATTTTGCATGTGAATCGATACGAAAATGTTGAGGTGGATATATTGCTTCAGAGTTACGGCTGCGCATCTTTAGCTGCTGCTCTTGGCCGATTGTAGACTTTTGCCCTAGCGTAGAGATCTTACGTTCAGATTGTAGATCGCCAAAATCGCCTTTCTGCCTTTGTCCTTATCTTTTGCCTCGAACGCGGCAAGGGCTACTTTCAAGTTTTGGTCTATGAACTCGATTTTGTCTGCGTCCTTCTTCAGCCTTGGCATTATTGCTGACCACAGACTTCTTAGATCATCCATATGAGCTTCATAGGTCCAAGAGCTCCAGCTTGGATAATCATCAGGCGGATAGTCTGTCGCTGTTGCCAGAGAACCGGCAAAATCCAGCAAATCTTCTTTCAAGCTCATTTGTTGTCCTAAGGTTGGGCTTGTCCTCTTCTGGCCGAACGCGGACTTCTTGGAACCGATTCGCTTTGTCATTGAAAGCGGCTGTGGCACGGCCAGATTGTCGCCACCTATGACACCTTCCTTGCATCGGACAATATACGGTGACTGGAAATCATCTTTAGCGCTCTTAGGCAGAACTACGCACCATATGAAAGCGTTAGGTTCGCAAAGCAACGCATCAAACTCCGCGTATGGTGCCCGTATTGATATTGGAGGATGAGATAGGAGCGTGTCAAAAGCACTGTCGAATTGATAAAAAGCCCGTAAGTTATGCGCATCATGAACTGGCCGGAAACAGGCCATTGAGAGCGATCATGAAAGGAAGCGCGCGCATACATTGATTCATTTGACCGGCACGATGACGATGGGCTGGATCTCTCTATTTGCCGCCCCACCACCTCCCCATGTTCCGAGAGGCAGCAGCCTGATCTCCGTGCGGTCGGCAAATTGTGGATACTTCTTCTTGATGATGGGCAAGTCCTGATCCTGGCGATCCCTGATCTCAGGAGATGCGTCTGCCACTACCGTAAGGCCAAGGATGTTTTTTCCCTCGGCGAGGTTCAGGTGCAGATTGCCAATGTATTGAACCTTGCCGGCTGCCACATGAAATTCCAGCGGGGCCATCTTCGCTGATGGCGAAAGGATATATCCGGCGTTCCGAACCAGGCGCCATGACGAAATGGTATGCCTGCCAGCGGGTAATGAAATGGCAAGGACCTGCCCATAACTATCCTTGAACTGACTTCCCATGCGAATCGTCGCGTATTCAGGAAGCGCCTCCAGACGCCTGGGCGGAACAGGTGCGCCGGGGATGCCTTCGTCAAGGTAAAACATGGCCTGAAAATTTCGGGATCCGGCGCGATCAAATGAAACGGAGACGATAACGATGCCTTCATCCGGATTGTTCTCCAGCGAAAAATCTCGATCCACATTCGATACGGCACAAGCAGTCAGGAATATGGCCAGCAGGCATATGAAGATGCTTTTGTGAGACATGATACTTTTCCCCCTCGGATTTTTGTCGGGGAACTGTAGCAGAAAATCAGCCTGACCTCATCCAGCTTGCTCATCTTGCGGTCGGTTCCTCGAAGGTCTCCTGTCGACCGATTGCGGACGCTCAGCTCGAGCATCCAGCCTTCATCTTCAAATCCTTCACACCCTCCCTGAAACTTGCATATTCACGCGGCAAGATGATCTTCCGCTGGGGATCGTGCTGAATTCGGACATCATCAGCATGAAGGCTTTCATCGAACGCCGTACAAGTTGCGTCCTTATTGCCTTGTGCATAATGTGTAAGTGCAATGTTCACGTAAAGATTGGGAATAATGTCGACCAGTCCAGCTTCTCTCGCCAAGGCTGTTGCCCGTTCAAAATAAAGTAATGCTGCGCTCAGACGATTGTCGAAGCTGACCTCTTTGTCCCTGAATCCGTATTGCAGATAGTGTTGCTTCGATCCGCTCACGGCCGCTGACCTCAAGAACAGTCCATAAACACGTTGCCCCTCGACCAGTCCCGCGACATCATGCTTTTCCTGATAAATGGCGATGGCATCGATGATCATCGGTTCAGCCGCAAGTGGGCGGTTGTGATTCTCAAAGAGATCTTGAGCAATTTTTAATTTGCTTGCGGGATCATCAACCTTCGGCACCAACGCGGCAGCGCACGACGCCAAAAGCAGAACAGCGGCACAAGCCATGCAGAGTGTACGAATTTTCAATTTCTTCCCCATGATAATTTTATGGTCCGCTTCTGCCCGATTGCGGACATGGCAAACTTTATCAGGATCGGCGATGACATTCGCCTTCCAACACGAAAAATCGGCCACGCAATTCGAGATCGAGGGCGTACTTATTGGCATTGTGGACCGTCGGCTTTTTGAATTGCGGAGCAAACTCTCCAGCCTGATCTATTGATTTATATAATTCCCCTGGCCGATTCGCGATCAGTAGATCGACGTTGATTCCGCCCATCAGCACCAGAAAAAAAAGCGGCCTGCAGTAATGCAGGCCGCTTCTTTTCGCCCGCGCCAAGCGGGCGATCTGCCATGTTTTCGGTCTTGTCAGCGCAGTGCCAAGGCTCTGACAACCGCTACCTTGTTTCTTCCAATGCCGGTGACCGTAGCGAAACCTTTTGCATCATCGAGCTTGAATGTGGACACCAATCCAGCCAATTCTCCTGCCTGCTCCATCATCGCATTCGCAGCAGCAGCGGCCTCTTCGACCAACGCAGAATTCTGTTGAGTCGCTTCGTCCATATGGGTGATGGCGAGATTGACTTGAGTGATTCCGTGACTCTGCTCCTGACTCGCATGGGAAATTTCCGCCACCACATCGGTCACCCGCTTGACACTGGTGACCACATTTTCCATGGTCATCCCGGCTTGTTCGACCAGGCTGCTTCCCTGGGCAATCTGCGCTACGGAATCATTGATCAGTTCGGTGATCTCTTTTGCTGCCGTAGCGCTCCTTTGTGCCAGGCTACGGACCTCCGATGCAACGACAGCAAAGCCGCGCCCCTGCTCACCGGCCCTTGCTGCCTCGACGGCAGCATTCAATGCCAGGATATTCGTCTGGAACGCAATCCCGTCAATCACGCTGATGATGTCGACGATCTTTCGTGAGGAAGCATTGATACCTTCCATTGTGCTGACCACCTTGCCGACCACCTCGCCCCCTTGGGTGGCGACGTCCGAAGCCGATACCGCCAGCTCGCTTGCCTGCTTGGCGTTATCAGCATTTTGCTTCACGGTGGACATCAGTTCTTCCATCGCCGAAGCGGTCTCTTCCAAGGCACCTGCCTGTTGTTCAGTACGCGCAGACAAATCCAGATTGCCAGTCGCGATCTCGGTAGATGCCTGCTCGATGGCGTGGGTGCCTTCTCTCACCCTGCCCACGATGCCAACCAGGCTGTCGCGCATCTTTTTGATAGCAAACAGCAAGCTGGTGGTATCGCCCGCCTTCACGTTCACCTCAGAAGTCAGATCACCGGCCGCGATCTGCTGTGCAATATCTGCTGCATAGGCGGGCTCTCCCCCCAGCTGCTTCAACAGGCCGCGTGTAATCGCGAATGCGACAAGGGCCGAGATGAGTGCCACGATGATGGTCAAGACGGCAACCACTACAGACGCCTTGGACGCCATGGCGATAGTGTCCTCATGTGCCTTGTCGTTCTCGGCGTCCACCTCAGCGATGAGCTTGTTGATATCGAGTACGATCTGGCGGCGCAGCGGACTACATTCGTTGACCAGAAAGTCACGAAATTCTTCCGACTTTCCACCTTCACGATAGATACGCGGGCGTTTCAACTCCTCGGCCATCTGCAACAGACCGGCACGCACCTTTTCAAAACCTTTGTTGCCCGCAAAATGCGGCTCCATGTCTTTGAGCGCCTTCAGATAGAGCTGTTTTTGCTCATCAACGATGGCCAGCTCCTTCTGCGCATCCGCATCGGTTCTGAAGACATAGGCGTTGCGAGCGGCAAGGCCAGTCTGATCGAGAGCTTCCCGCGCCAGGTAAAGCGGCACCAATCGTTCATCCTGAACTGCGTCCGCCGCTTTGATGGACACAGTCAGCGAATTGATGCTGCTCAGTGCTATTCCAGCGAGCAAAAACGTCAGCATTAAAAGCGCTGCAAATGCTAACGCCAACTTGGTTCCAATCTTCATATTCCTGAGCGCGGTCATTGTTTCCCCCTTGGGTTAAATACGAGCATTTTTAATTGATCAATCCAAATGGGAATTAATCTGTACCGCCTCGAAATATAAAGTAGACCGAAAATATTAGATTTAGGGATTTTCCTTAGAAAGTCGCGTTGTGGTTTGACACACAAAATAAAGCGAGTAGTAACCCGATTTCATTGACGATGTGCCTATACTCGCCGGCTCTGTTTGTGAAACGTGGGAATGAGCGCCATCCGGTCCGACCGAATACAACAGCTAACCGGATCCGGCACGATACAACGGACACTCAGGCCGTTTCTGAGAAATGCGGGCAAAAATCACGCTTGCTCACGCGATTGAAGACTCGGTCTTTTTTCATACTGCTTGAGCAAATCTCTTCTACATGGGTTCAGCCACGCATTACCTATCAAGGAATCAATACCATGATGATTTCCGGCAACCAGGCTTCAGCCGCCATAGCCGCTCCGCTAGCCTCGTCCGGCTATCAAACAACGCCGGAGCCAAAGAAGGGACAGGAGACAGAGTCAAGCAAAGTCACTATTTCTTCTGCCGCCTTGGAGAAAGCCACGCAAAGCGAAACACAGACTGATGACCTTGCAAGTCAGTATCGTTTGAGTGGTCCCGCAACTCTTGTAAGTGCCCTCAATCCTGTTGTTTATAAAATGCCGGAAGCCCTCATAAGGGAAATGGAGGTGCGGGGCAAAGAGGAAGCTGTCCGCAACGCAATGAGCGCACAGTACGCAAACGAACACCAATACCAAACTATCGGGCAGGTTCTGGTGGACGGGAAATTATTCGCCGAAGTGAATGATGCTGGCGGCTATGGGTCGATACAAAATGCCATTCCCGGGCTCAGTGACGCACCTTTGAGTCCGCGGGAGCGCGTTGAAGAGATAGCCCAAGCCTTGAAAGGCAAGGGAAAAGTAGAAGTCAGGTATGCCGATTTTGTGCCAGGTCTGGGAGGCTGGGGTGGCCCGGGAGCACCGGACACAATGCTTTCGCCCTTCACGGCGCGAAGCGTTCACGACATCTTCGCAGAGGCAATCCAAGGGGCAGAGCGTATGCGCTCTTCAACATTGCAAGCAGCGAAGTCCAGCACGTTGTAGACACGAATCATTGGGGCGCAAGCTCAACAATCAGTCGCCTGCCACAAAATAAATCATTTTCCACCCTTCTTGCGTTTTCCCGAACCCTGCACGGCAGCCGACCGCCATTCCTGAGCCAGAGGATCCCGGCCTCCCGCCCCAGGGAGACACCAGGGTGAATACTTCGACGGTGCAAAGTGGAGACAATCTTCTCTCAACGAAACAACACCAATTTGATCGCCACCATGGGAGCCAACACGAAGAGAACCCCCAAATAGATCTTGAGGTAGCGCCGAGAGTTGCCTTCAACACGATCGGTCAGCTCATAGAGCGAAACCATCGATACCACAAAGAGTGCCATCATCAGGAACGGTCCGCCCAACAACACTATCCATGGCCAGCCCCCTTGGCAGGCCAGGGCACAGGCGAGCCAGAGCAGCCCGAAAAATATTCCCGGCGGCGCTGCACAGGCAAGCAAACCGAGTAGAACAATGCTTGTTGCCCCGCCCCTGCGCCAGCACGCGGCTAACATCGTTTGCGAAAAGAGGGGTTCTTTCCAACGCTCTTCTGGTGATTTGTCGCGACTCATCGTGTGATTATTTTTTGGAGCATTTTTTGTAGAAGTGGCCGAGCTGGATTCATGGGCTGCCTCGAGACGATTGCGGACCTTGATGGCAGCTCCCCAGAAAATCAATGCCTCAGTTGGCTTGATCGATCAGCAGCCGCCACATGATCAGTTTCCCGGCGAATCTACGAAGCTCATCTTTCCCGCAAGACCGATCAAGTATTTCCGACCGGCTCACTTGGGACGGCTTCGGCGGATCGAGAGTACTCAACAGAGATCACCAGGAAGAGCGGCCAAATGCAAAAAGAAAAAAGCAAAGGCCTAGCCCGGACCGCCGGTGGGGTCTCCTCTCCGTGGCAGGCCAAAGTGCCGAAGCGAGGCACAAGTAGAACGCAATACCGATAATATTGCCGCGAAACCCAGCTCCCCTCATATTTCAACAACGCCCTCCACAACCCGAACCGACGCTAAAATAGCGCTCCCAACGCGCTATAACACTCAAGAAGCATTTCTCAGCAGAAACCCATGAACCAACCACAATCCACCTATCCCGCCACCGTAGACGCATTCAAACAGGTCGTCGAAGACTTCAAGGCCAGCGCCGGCTACAAGGAGCCGCTGCTGTTCGCCGTCGGCAGCCGCGTCTTTACCGGCAATGGCACCCTGGCCTCCGTGCGCTATCCGGTCGTCAATGGCCCTGGCCAGAATACGGCAAGCGCAGCGATCTGGATGAAAGTGCTGGGGGTTACCCCGGCTGGCGTGCAGAATATCACGGTGTCCGCCGCCCAATTGACCGAGATCCTGGCCTATTTTGCCCCGTTCAAGAACGACGGCAAGTATCACGGCAACGTCATCGCGCTGGAACAAGCGCTGGAAGCCACCAAGGCCGGCCCGGCCAATCGCGTCGTCATCACCTTCATCTTCGATGACATCGATCCCCAAGGCGTGGAAGACAGTACCCTCAAGCTGTATGGCCTGAGCCATCGCTGCTTCAAGCCCAACCAGCTGAACCTGACCAAGGTGTTCACCAAGCTGCCCAATGTGGCCTGGATTGGCGATACCCCGATGGACGCCGAGGAAGTCGAGCAGTCCCTGATGTCGGCCGCTTTCGGCGATGGCAGCTTCGCACCGCACATGGTCGACAAGTTCCCCCTGTATGTCCACCGCATCAATTCCCTGAAAATGGGCGTGCGCATCACCGATCAGCACAAGGTTCGACTGGGTGCCTACCTCGGTGAGGGCACCACGCTGATGCCGGGTGCCAGCTACATCAACTTCAACGCAGGGACCGAAGGCGCTTCCATGGTGGAAGGCCGCATCAGCTCCTCCGTGCTGGTCGGTGCCGGTACCGATATCGGCGGCGGCGCGTCCACGCTGGGTGTGCTCTCCGGTGGCAACAACGTGTTCATCTCCCTGGGCCGCAACTGCCTGCTGGAAGTCAATTCCGCCCTGGGCATTCCGGTCGGTGATGCCGTCATCGTCGCGGCCGAAACCGCGGTCATGGCGTCGTCCCGCGTCTCGGTGCAGATTGAAGGCCACCCGCTGAACGGCAAGGTGGTCAAGGCCGCAGAGCTGGCCGGCATCAATGCAGCGACGTTCCGCCGCAATGACGTCACCGGCGCGCTCGAAGTGCTGCGTACCGGCCGCAATATCGACTTCGCGAAAAAGCTGGAAGATGGCGAAGACATCCTGAACAGCGATCTGCACAAGAACTGACAGTCGCCCCGTCGGATACTTCAGTACATGAAAAAAGCTCCTCGATCAGGAGCTTTTTTCTTGGGCATCTCGCTATGGCGATCTGCAGAGGTGGTCCGCCGGTGTTCATTGGCTGCGCCGCATGCAACGCTGCAAGATCGCAGTCTGCCTCCATTTGTTGTGTGAAGAGAGATTTGCTATCAAGCAGCGAGCATCAGGTCTGCCTTTTCTGACAGGAGTTTGCCGCCTTCCCCAATGCAGGCCTGCGTCCGTACGAGAAGCGGCCATGCCAGACACCATCGCGCAGCACCGCATGAGCATCGCCCCGCGTCAGCGCGATGAGGTTGCGCCTCAACAGCAGATCCCTGAGCCTGCCCTGCATGAATTTTCCGATCAGCGCATAGCCCTCCTGGTTGGGATGGATGCCGTCAGGCATGAAGTTCCTGAGCTGACCGGAAGGGATGCGCGCAGAAAGATATTGGTGGACATCGATGAGGTTGATGCCGTGTTTGCGGGCGATATCACGCATGATTTGCGCATAGTTCGCAACCTTCGTGAGCCTGGATGGATTCGGTGTCTGCAGGAAGACTTCCAGATTGTTGTCCCTTGAAATACGAATCAGGGTTTCCAGATTGTCTGCGTAGGTCTTCTCGTCCAAGGTCAGACTGTCGTTGATTCCGTAATTGAAAATCACGATGTCGGCGCAGTCGCCTTGCGCAGCCTGCACCCACGGATGGCCGGAAAAATGGCCATTGAGCATCGTCGCCGTGGACTCGCCGCTGACCGAGACATTGCGAATGACCACCCCGGCGAGATGAATGAATGCCTGAGGAGGTTGTGCCACCACGCGGATGTCGGCAGCATTTTGGGACAGCAACTTTCCATCGATGCCCAGGCCGGTAGAATCTCCACGGAACTCGATGACCACCGGATCGGCACGCACTTGCGCCGCATGGAACAGCCCGGCAACAAGCGCCAGCTTGCACAGCATCACGGCGGCCGATCGCAGAAAGCCAATATTTTTCATACCGTTCATATGGTTTCCATCCCGTTCATGCACACGCACTACAGCGTTATTGCCAACGAGCGCTGTAGCATGAAAAACAGACGACGGAATATGGAACAGGGAATCGATCATCTGCCGGGCCAGGCTGGGTAGTCGTCTGCGCATACGGAATCTTGAGAAAGGTGCAGGTGCATGCTCGCAAAATCGCAGGAATGCACTCCAGAACAGACAGGCCGGAAGCCAATCCCTCGCCGCACACATCTGTCCGTTTCCAGAACGTCTTGCCCTCTTGACGATGCGTACCGCAGGATCATCGCACATTGCTCTGACAAATCACTGACCTGGCCCAGACGGTGCTGCTGATCATGGACGACAGCAGACCGGCAACATCGCCGAAAAAAAGCAAAAATGTCGTGATGGTGCAGGCAGGATTTTGCCATGTGCTTGCATCACTGCCATTGGCAGATAGTGAACCTGACCTCGAACGTGCCTTCGCCGGCCAATCGGATGATCGCGCTCACCTGCAACTCAGCGACAGACCTGGTCTGACAAGGATTTCACGGTATCCAGCGCGGATCTCATGGCTTCACTCTCGCCGCCGTGCGGTCGCACGTAGGTCGCCCGCACCTTCATGAATCGCTTCTCGATCGGCAGAACCCACAAGAAGGAGGCGTAATCGTCGCTGCCTTCATGCCAGATCATCATGGCACCGTTGCCACGCTTGTTCTCGCCGCCGAGCGGCAGGGAGGCCGGCCCTCCCATCTGGAGTTTGCTGCCAGGATGCACAGACAGAATTTCCCTGGCCGCATCGATGGCTTCCTTGACGTCCTCCTCGTCACTGTCTGCCACTCTGTCATACAGAAAAAAAGTGACGGCCAGACGATTCTCGTCCTTGTTGTAGCCGGCCAGCAAAGTGTTGCGGTGTGCACGATTTTGGGCGATCACGGCGTCGGGAAACGACACCCGCTGAAGACCGTCGACGGCAGCAGGTGCACACAGTTGCGGCTCACCTGCATCGCCCGTGCAGGCATCGCATGAAGCCGATGCGTGCGCCATCGACACGAACGGCGCGTTAACCAGAAAGGCCGCGAGGAGGGTCCGTTTCAAGCTGATTTTCATTTTTATCCTTGAAGGTCATTGAGAATGCGCGGATGTTGGCAATACCGTCAGTCTCGTTGAAAAGACGTCCGGCCTGCATCACCCGCTCGCGGCCACCCGCAACTGTATCAGGAGATGGGACTGACGTGCTCAACCCCGCCCCGTCCCCTGCCCCAACAAGTGCAACCCGGTCTTCCGCACGAAGTCCTCATAAGTGATCGGCGCTCCCACCTCGGTATCGGCGCGATTGGCCTGTATATACGCCCATGACCTGCCCGTGCTGGCGTCAACCACCAGCTTGAACAAGCGGGCCGGGACGGCAATGTGGCCCCGTCCGATCGTGGCCGGTGTCGCATCGAAGAGCGGCCCGGTGAACACGAAAACATCCCCGCTTGCCCGCATCACGTACTTGCGCGTATCCCGTTCGATCTTGGACCAGGGCCCGGAATTGTTCCGAGGATTCTGCGGGACCATGTTGGCCAGCGAAAAACTCTGGGCCATTGCCTCCGGAGTGGACATGTCGCCGGCCGGCGCCATGTGGCCGCGCGCATACCCCGATCCCCGGTAGTCGTCCAGTTCCGCGCGCTCGGCGCGCGGCAGCCGCGCCTCCGGGTAGAAGCGGTCCGTGCGATGCTGCTCGCGCGCATGCAGAAGAGCGGTCCGGTTCAGCCGCTCGACGACCACGAAGGGCGTCTTGGTCTGACTGTTGTAGAGCACCGCAAACGCGCTGAAACACAATTCCCGCAAATGCGCACCCGCAGGCAATTGCGGCGGATGCGCGCCGGGGAAGAACTGCGGACATTGCGCAAACCGCGCAACCGTGTGCCCCGGCTCGGCTTGCCGCACCGGGGCGGGCGCGTTCTCGGCCGGCAATTCGAGGTGCGGCAGACTGAAGCGCTCGCGCAGGCCGTCCGTCAGGTGCGGGTTGATGACGCAACTGGCGATGCCGAAGACAAGGATCGTCGTGCTGGTGAAGGAAATCAGAAAGCGACTGAATGATCCCAGTCCCTTCTGCCGGCTTTTTTTGGAGGTGGCCCGCTTGCGGGGTGCTGCCTTTTTCTGTCTTGTTACCATGCTGGCGGCATGTTAACCCGAGTCGACTATTGTTGCCAGTTCATCAGGAAATCCCCGATGGATTTCTCCCTCGCGACTCATACAATGAGAAGCGGAATCGGGGCAGGTCCCGCGTGGCATGAGACAACGATATTGCTGCCTCGGCTGACGTCCCCAACAATAAAACCGGAAGCATCTCGTCGACGGCGATGAGATGCGTTTCAAGAACATTTTCAGGATCAGGCGCCCATCATGGCTTTCTTCGACTCGCTCTCGTTTCTCTCACGTTTCAGCAAACGCAAGGCCGACATGCTGGGTCAACTGGCCGCCATCAACAAGGCGCTGGCAGTCATCGAATTCACGCTGGATGGCAAGATCATCAAGGCCAACAAGAATTTCCTCGATCTCATGGGCTACACACTGGAAGAGATCAAAGGCCAGCACCATCGCATCTTCGTCGCCGAGGAAGAGCGCAACGCGCCTGCCTATGCGCAGTTCTGGCAGAAACTGGGGCGCGGTGAATACGACCAGCGCCTCTATCGCCGCATCACCAAATCCGGGCACGAGGTCTGGATCCAGGCGACCTACAATCCCATCATCGATGCCCTGGGACGCCCCTTCAAGATCGTCAAGTACGCGCGCGACGTCACGCAGCAGCAGCTGCAGGCCGCCGATTTCTCCGGACAGATCACCGCCATCAACAAGGTGCGGGCGGTGATCGAGTTTGATGTGAATGGCAACATCCTGCACGCCAACAACAACTTCCTGCGCGCGGTCGGTTATTCCCTGTCCGAAATCGTGGGCAAGCATCATGCCATCTTCGTCGAACCCGCCGAGCGCGCCTCGGCGCAATATCAGGAATTCTGGAAGCGGCTGGCGGCCGGCCAATACGATGCCGGCTTGTATCGCCGCGTGAAAAAGAATGGCGATGCGCTCTGGCTGCAGGCCAACTACAACCCCATCTTCGACATGGACGGGCGGGTCTTCAAAGTGGTCAAGTACGCCACCGACGTGAGCATCCAGACCCACGCCACGCAAACCCTGCAAGCCGCCGTGGGCGGGCTGTCCCAAGCATTGAGCACGGGCTCGGCCAGCGCGCAGCAGGCCAACGATCTGGTCAAGGCCACCTCCTCCATCGCGGAACAAGGCGGGGTGGTCATGCAGGAGGTCGTCAACAAGATGGCCGCCATCAACGCCAGTGCCGCCAAGATCACCGAGATCATCGGCGTGATCGACGAAATCACCTTCCGCACCAATCTGCTGGCCCTGAACGCGGCCGTCGAAGCGGCCCGGGCCGGCGAACATGGCCGCGGCTTTGCCGTGGTGGCCGGCGAGGTGCGCAGCCTGGCGCAGCGCACGGCGGCCTCGGCCAGCGAAATCAAGACGCTCATCGGCGGCTCGGTCAATGAAGCAAGACAAGGTACCGAGCTGGTCATGAATGCCGGCAAGACCATGAGCACCATGGTCAACTCCATCAACGACATCACCGGCATCATCGAGACCATCAGCACCTCCGCGAACGACCAGATCAACGAGATCGGGCAGGTCAACGAAGCGGTGACGCAGCTGCAGGTCCTGATGAAGTAAGCGCCGCGCGGCTACGAAAGCTGCGGCCTGTGCACCTCATGCGCAGGCCGCACAGCTGGCTCAGCGCTTCGGCCAGCAAGTCAGCAGCGTGCCAGCCGCCGGATCGAGCTGCCGTGCCACGCCTGCATAACGCTCGTCCAGCGTAGCCGCCATCGCAAACAGACGGGTTGCCCCCTTGGCCTGCCACGGTCCGGAATAGCCGGACAGGCCTGCATCACGGCGCTTGGCATCGAAGGGCACGCGGGAATGCACGAATTCCTCATGGGCCTTGCTGCCATCGGCATAGGGCAACAGCCAGTCCAGCGCTGCCATCACGCTGCCGCTGCCGTTGCTCTTGTGCGTCAGCCATTGTTCCCCCCTGCCCTGCGCCACCTGCGCCGCCCGCACCAGCGGCTCCAGATCATAGACCACATAGTGCAGGGCGTCGCGTTCCTCCATGTCGAGGGTGGAGCCATCGGCGCGGATGTTGCGTGCCACCTGGGCGTCGAAGGCCTGGCGCGCACGGCCCCACAGGTGATCGTCCTGCAGTGCGGCGGCAGCCAGCACCGCCAGCTTGACGCGATGCGAATTCCAGTTGTTCTGCCAGCGCGGATCGCGCGGACGGAAGCCGCTCTCCATCTGCTGCAGATAGCCGTCCGCCAGCGTGCGGATGAAGCTGGCGGCCAGTTGGCGGGTGTCGGCATCAAGCGCCTCCCCGGCGATGACATAGGCATCGATGTAGGCATCGAGACTGGTCTCATCAACGGGATTGAAGTCAGGCTGGTAGATCTCGGCCCACGCCCGCATCAGGCGCGACAGTTGCCGCGCATCCTCGGGCGCGCGCCCGGCCTGCCACAACTGCGCGAGCTGGCGCATCAGCGGCCAGTCACGCTCGGCCTCGACACTGGCATCCCAGATTCCCTGATGGGGCAAGGTGCCTTCGGTATGGACGCGCGCAATGGCGCGCGGCTGCGGCGCGAGGTTCTTGTCGACTGCGCGGCGCAACGCGCCGAGTTGCGCCGCAGACCGCGGCTGGCAGGAGGCTTCGGCGTGAGTGGCCAGCGGCATCATGCTCAGCATCAATGAGACGGCGAGGGCCACGCAACGAGCATGGCGCTGCGCAGGAAGCGGCGGGCTGACCTGCGAAGCAGCGGAATTGGTACCCACCGGGCTGTGGCGGTAGAAAGGCATATGGCGGCGTGTCGGCGACGAGGAAGGGACTCCCTTAACGCGGGCTCGCCAGCTTTGGTGCACGCTCGTCTGTGCAGTACTGCGGCTTGTATGGATCATGTCTGCTGGACCCGCCTGCGTCGCCTTGGTTAGAATGCACAGGACACTGTTACGGAAACAGTGACTCGCCTCTGCTACTTTCAGATTCGCAAAGCTGGCACCGGATTTTTCTTCCAGCGATTCAAATGGTCGACATCATGGATTGGGTCCCAATCGTCTTCATCATCTTCAAGGTTGCCGTGCTCGGCATCGGCATGTTCTACGCCATCAAGTGGCATTACGATCAGGGCAAGAAGGGCAAGCAGGCCGAGCGCAACGCGGTGCTGCGCGCCAGCGGGAAAGTGGCAGCGCTGTTCGTGATCTCGCTGCTGGTGCTGGGAGTGGCAACCTTTTTCATCTCCAGGATGATGGGGCTGGAGCTGAGCTTCTCCTGACGCCCCGCAGTTCCTCAGGCTGCCGGCCGCTTGGCCAATGCCAGCAAGGTCCCGAAAAAGATCATCATGCCGCCGCTGATGCGGTTCATCCAGCGCAGACCGCGCGCATTCTGCATCAGTCCGGAGAGGCGCGTGCCGGCGTAGGCATAGGCGGCGATGGCGACCACCTCCAGCGCCAGGAAAATCGCGCCCAGGGTCAGGAAACTGGATAAATAATTTTCCGGCACCACGAACTGCGGGAAGAATGCCGTAAAGACCAGGATGGCCTTGGGATTGCCGATGGCGACCAGAAACTCCTTGCGCACATAACCGGCAATACTGCGCTGCTGCGGCTCAAGCGGCTGGCCGCCCAGCTCCACCCTGGCGAAAAACAGTTTGCAGCCCAGCCAGATCAGATAGGCCGCCCCCAGCACCTTGACCACCGTAAAGGCCATCTGCGAGGCCATCAGCAGTGCGCCCATGCCCACCGCTGCCACCCCTATCATCAGCGCGAAGGCCACCAGCCGGCCGGCCGCTGCCAGCAAGGCCGGGCGCAGACCGTGATGGGCGCCGATGGTAATGGAGAGCAGATTGTTGGGGCCGAAGGCCATGTTCAGTGCAAAACACGAGGGAATGAACAGCAGCAGGCTTTCCAGAGACATCGCGGCTCCTTGGCAGATGAGGGCGACGCGTCGCGTCACCGGAGCCGGTATTCTAGCGGCACGCCACCTGACGCGCAGGTGACGCGCATATTCTTACGAGGATGTCAGCGCGATTTTCCCGCGATACAGGAATTGACTGATGCAACCATGATCATTTCGGTCACATAATCGCGGAGCCGTTCGTTCTGATCTCAGGACGTAGCCCATCCACCCGGAGATCGCTTCATGAATCCGAGCAGTCACGCTCGCACCCTGCTGATCGTTGAAGACAACAAGGATGTCAGAAACATTTTTGCAGAAGTCTTTCAAGGCGTCGGCTATCACGTGATCGAAGCCGGCAACGGCGAAGAGGCGCTGGCACTGATGGCCCATGAGCACCCAGCAGTCAGCGTGGTCCTCACTGACCTGCGCATGCCAGTGATGGATGGACTGGAATTGGCGACCCGCATCAAGGGCGATGAACGCTTCTCGGCCATTCCGGTGGTCCTGCTCAGTGCCACTCCCATGAGCAATTCCTGGCAGGCACTCGAAGTGTTCTCCGCCCTGCTCACCAAACCCTGTTCCTTCGAACACCTGCTGTCCACCATCGAATCCGTGCAGTAAGTCCGTGCAGCACGCTCATGCTCTGCCCCCGCAGAGCGATGACAGACGCCCGTCGGCCAAGCTGATGTATTGCATTGGAGACGCGTCCGACAGTCACAGCCGACAGGATCAAGGGAGCTTGGCCGATGTCTGCGGCGGAGTCAGGGGACGATGATGTAGTTACTGCGCACAAGCGCAGGGCATTCATCAAGGAGTGACATCATGTCGAATCAGAATCAAGGCAACAGCCGCGGTGGTTCCCACGAACAGCACGTCCAGGCAGGCCAGCAAAGCCACAAGAATGACCAGCAGAACCAGAGCAGCAGCGGCTCCGGCCAGCAGCAAGGAGGCAACACCCGGGGCGGCTCGCATGAACAGCACGTGCAAGCCGGCCAGCAGAGCCACAAGAACGACCAGCAGAACCAGAGCAGCAGTGGCTCCGGCCAGCAACAGGGCGACTCCAGCCGCGGCGGCTCCCATGAGCAGCACGTGAAGGCGGGACAGCAGAGTCACAAGAACAGCTGACGGCAACGCTGATCACGCTGCCTTCCCGGGCAGGCCCGGACACGCTCTCCAGGAGATGGAGCGCGCGTCCGGGCCTTTTTTCATTACGGTTTCAATGCAAGGCAGCGTGGGATTCGTCGCCCGCTGTCGGCTCGACCCTCGCCGGCAGGCTCTGCATCGCCGGCTTGCGCGAAAGCACACGCCACAGAAACACTCCGGTCAACGCCATGCCGACCACGACATAAGCCGCATAGAACGCAGCGAGATAGCTGCCGTAGTGCAGAAGGGACTGGATCATGGCCATGCTTCCTTGAGATGGAAAGGTCGATGCAATGGCGTGATCTTATGTTTTATATCATTTCGCGAATATCAGGAAATTTCCTAGTTGTGTCGCGCACACGCCATTGATGAGCTATTCGATAGCCCACGATCAAACTCGACAATAAGCAATGTCCGAAAGACGGCGCATACCTGCGTTCAGCGCCACCCGTCTGCGGAGTTCAACGCTTCCAGAACATCCACCACGGCGATGGCGCGGGCAACGCAGCAG
>Ga0105239_10001118_pt1 | contig 36967 bp, 37 predicted proteins | sample KBSC44metaG_FD_92761 | JGI IMG/M metagenome (GOLD analysis project Ga0105239, IMG submission 92761) | Corn rhizosphere microbial communities from Kellogg Biological Station, Michigan, USA - KBS C4-4 metaG | ecosystem: Host-associated > Plants > Roots > Rhizosphere > Soil | place: Michigan, USA... | reverse complement strand
TGTCCCTACGAAGGGATCTTCCAAGTCTCAGGTTTGTTGTGGTATAGGGACCTGCTCTACCGCAGATGCAAGACAGGCAAAATGAAATTTCGAATGCCTTCAAGTTCTGTGGAGATGATAGTGATTGAGGGGAAGGAGTTTCTCCGAATCGGGAGATCCTCGGAAGCGATACGGTTGGGCATTAGACAAATACTGTCGCTGGCTGAAATCCTCTTTGTAAGCCCTCCACGTCATTCTAAAGCTCCAGCTAGGAGTGAGGCCCCATTCAATTCCACGTCTAGACTCACCTTTGTACACTTTACCACGCACAAGTTAGGGCAATCGCAAAGGCGTGACTGCATGCTGATACGTCAAATATACTGGATGGTGGCGGTAGACATCCCTCTCGGGTCCTCCGCTTCGTACCTTTGAGTGGCCAGCATGTCTTTTGTAAGGAAATACCGACCCTCTGACTATGATGCAATGGTACAAATTGTAAGTGAAAAAGCCACTTTCAGCCGCTTCCCTGAAGGAAGTGTCTTTCGGATTCTGTTTGGATCCCCTTCAGTAACTCATGGTTGATCCAACAAAAGTTTACGGCTACAGCCTCACCTTCCTTGCACAAGGCGGGGAAGCTCACCCTTCACTACACATCATACCTATGGTGTCGACCATATCTGGACCTTCAACCTAGCACTAGCTTTGTCCTTGATGACGGCACCGGGTTGGCGGTAGGATACCTACTTGGATGCCCAGATACTCAGGTATTTGCCGCTCGTATACAGGAGCAATTTCTGCCCAGTCTAGATGCAGCTATTGACATCCCGCCACCAAAGCCGGGCTCCAATGAAGTGCAATTCGCCGATGATCCAGCCCTTTGGGCCCAGCATGAGCTGTACAACAATCTGTCGAGCTCTTTGGTGAAGCCTGATACTCCAGAGCTATTAAAAGATTATCCTGCCCACCTCCATATCGACATTCTCCCAGCTTACCAAGGCCAAGGCCACGGTCCTAAATTACTTGAGGCTTGGGAAAACGAGATGCGAAACCTGGGTATAAAGGGGTGCCATTTGGGGATGGACCCGGCAAACAATGGGGCCGGACGATTCTACCAACGGCAAGGCTGGAGACTCTTCAAGGAACTTGTCAATGGTCGCGCTAGTGGAGAAGAGAAAGAGATGGGCGGAGGAGTGATATTGGTGAAGAAATTATGAGAGACATCCTCCAGCCTGGAATCCGACAGCCTTGCCGAACTCTAAACAATCGATCTGCGAACGGTGTGCTGACATTTTAGCTGTCTCGTGCTCCGGAAGTCGACGACAGTATACGCTGAATGGCTTTAGATGGGAAACATTTTATCCCAATCAAAGCCCTGATACAATGACCGACAGCTGGATTCTGGCGAGCTATTTATCAATGCGACTCAGATGTCTGGGTCCATATGAGAGGGACCTCTTGTTGAACATACCAACCATGCCTCTAATGAGGACACAAGGAGGGTCGAATCACTACTGGCATTCCCTCTGTACGGACTGGTGCGAAGAAGAGTTGACTGAGGAGTCAATACAAGCTTGTACTGAGATTTGTCTACCGCATTAGTCTGATCCATCCGGGGGTGCTAAATTCCAAACAAGGAGGGAATTCGAGGACGAAGCCTCTAGCCACAGCAGACGAGCTTATGAGAAGTCTCCACACACTCATTCGTCTCCGTTTAGTCACATTTAGAGGCTTACAGACCACAAGATTTCGGGATTGTACAATCCCAATAGGCTGTTGAATGTCGACTGAATTGGCACATACATTACAATGTGATCGTGTGCAAGAGACGGGAATCCTTAAAAGATTCAAAGTCTGTGCGGATGGCTAGGGAAAGGCTGTTCCCTCTGAATTTTCGGCTCGGCCCACAACCATAAACCTAGAGCCGACGGAAATGCGCGATACGGGATCATGACTAAGGTACTGTACGGCTCCGATGCTTCTGTTCTAAATATCCTCACTTAACCTTATCGAAATGAGAACTGACGCATGGTGTGCCATTTCGCAATTCGAAAGTACCTGCATAAAAGTTTGAGGGCATCGATGTGAAAAGTTCTTAAAGCTCAATCTCTCATTTTCCCTGTCAATCACGCAATAGCCACTAACCAACCATATACGACCTCAACCATCCACACCCGATGGTAAACTTCATCCCACGCGGTTAAAATCGATGTTTAAAGGGGGATGGGCCCGCATGTATCCGCTGACGCGCCTCGCAGCCTTGATGAGCAGGATTTTATTACTCACTCGAAGCAACGTCGAAAGACCTCGCTGCCAAAGCAGGCGACAAATTTGTACCAAGGATGGCGCCACTGACTTCGATCACCACTAAGGCTGGGCTTCTTGAATTCCCTGATGGTTATTGCTCACTCAGGCAGATTATTTGCTCGGTGATGTTGGCCATTCCACTCTCGACATCAGCACCCAGTCATGGCAACGCTCTTAATGCTGATTATGCTTACGTGGAAAATAAGTTTCCTCTGAGCAATACGACCTTGAACGGGGCAAGGACCTCTAGACTCGGAAGTCGCCGAATGAATGTCTCAAGGCTGTGGTGGTCCTCCTTCCGCCGCAGGATACATATATATTGTCTCGATCAGTCCCACTTACTGGGTTGTAGCCACCACCACTAAAACCTGCCTATTCTATAGCTATCTTCACTGAGAAAGAGCATTAAGTGCAAGCAATGGCTATTGGAGTCAAGTTCCGTTCCTATGTGAATGACAACCCCATATCAAAACGGTCTGAGAAGTCGAACGACGGATTTCAAGGCAACGTCGAGGCTGATGGTACAGAAAATATTCATCGATAATGGCATACATGCTAACAATTGACAGGATCGCCAGAGTTCCTCCACCATCAATTGACCCAGGAGAAACGTCAAATTGGTACCGTCTCCGCCTTCTTCTTGATCTTCAACCGCATGGTCGGAACTGGTATCTTCGCCACACCTAGCACCATCTTTCTCCTGTCCGGAAGTGTTGGTCTTAGTCTCTTCATATGGGTTATTGGCATGATCATCGCGGCCACCGGAATGGCTGTATATTTAGAATTCGGGACAACTATTCCCAAAAACGGCGGTGAAAAGAATTATCTGGAATTTGTTTATCGTCACCCAAAATACCTTGCGACCGGCTTCTATACTGGCTATGTGATCCTCCTTGGATGGGCAGGATCCAACTCCGTGGTGTTTGGAGAGTATATCTTGCACGCTGCTCGAGTGGAGGTGACCAGATTCAACCAGCGTGGTATTGGGTTAGCTTGCATTACCGCAGCTTTTCTGATCCATGGCACTGCCTTGAAATGGGGTCTCCGTCTACAGAATTTGCTCGGTGTCATCAAGCTGATCATCGTTTTACTCATTGTGGTATCTGGATGGGTAAGTCCATGGTTCTATTCCAGCCCATGACTAGTGGTTTTGTATGCAGAATCAGGCTCACAAGTAGTTGATAGGCTGCGTTGGGGGGAGCTCTTAAAATCGATAAACCCCATAACTTCGACAATGCCTTTGCTGGAACCACAGGAAGCGCGTGAGTCTGATTCCTTTTCATGAACAAACTTGAGTTTGCCACAGACTGACCCTGGATAGTTATGGAATTGTCAACGCTATCTACAATGTTATCTGGAGCTATATTGGATACAGTAACGCCAATTATGCCTTGAGCGAGACGAAGAACCCGATCAAAACCCTCAAGATTGCGGCCCCGGCCGCAATTATCTTTGTGTCTATCGTCTATATGCTTGTCAATGTAAGTTTCGCGGCCAAGCTCTCTCAGAAGCTACATGATGTGGAAGCACATACTGACAGCTGTCGTTGCCTTTTAGATCGCCTACTTCGCAGCAGTTCCAAAGGAGGAGATCGCAACTTCGGGCCGTATTCTGGCTGCCAACTTCTTCCGTAATGTCTTTGGCGAGTCGGCCGATCGTGCTCTATCTGTGTTCGTTGCGCTGTCAGCATTCGGAAATGTCCTCAGTGTCATATTCTCTCAAGGAAGACGTAAGCTTTTCAATCCATTATGACAGACCTTCCAAACAGGTAGAAACGAACTAACATAATCTTTCATAGTGGTTCAAGAACTCGGCCGTGAAGGAATTCTACCGTTCTCACGCTTCTGGGCGAGCAGCAAGCCATTCAACGCACCTCTTGCTGGTCTCTTTGAACACTGGCTCGTGTCGGTGATCATCATGCTCGCCCCGCCCCCAGGAGATGCCTACAACTTCATCCTCAACGTCATCACCTACCCGCTATCAGTCATCAATGTCTTCGTCGCTGGCGGCCTCCTCTGGATCTATTGGAACCCCACGCGCTACGAATGGAACCCGCCGTTCCGCGCCACCATCCCAGCGACATCACTGTTCTTCCTCAGCAACATCTATCTCGTCGCAGCCCCGTTCGTCCCACCAGAGGATGGCCAGAGCGTCTATAACGATCTGCCGTACTACCTGCACTGCGTTGTAGGACTTGGAATTCTCGCGGCTGGTGGCGTCTACTGGCTGGTCTGGGCGGTCCTGCTGCCGAGAATCGGCAAGTATGAGCTTGTGCGGACCACCGAGATCAGTGACCTAGATGGCTGGGAGAGAAGCGTCTTCTCTCGTGTTCCTTTGAGTCAAGGTGCCCGCAAAGGAAGCTTGAGTCTCGTCCACGATGCTCCTCCTGTCACCTCGGCCTCGATTTCCTCTTAAACTACATGTAGTTACTCGATCATACCTCTGATATTTGGGTTACCGTCGTGACGAGGATGTGACAGTGGAGCCTTTGGGAGCAGTGGCTACATGTATCCATTTTCTGATTGGAAGCATTTCGATTTAGCGAGTACGTTCCATTATTAATTAATTTGCAGCTACCATACTTGAGAGACTCAGCAATTATGCACACCCAGCACCCATAGGCTCTATTTCTTTCCTCCCTTGTAAACGCCCTTGACACTGGGAAAACCCTCACAGCCTAGAAGCACATACTTGCACGAAAGAATAGACTCCCAAAAGCAACCTCGTAGCAGGGAATTGTGCTTTGCAGCAAGAGCCCTCGACATTTTTCGGGGGAGCCGAACGAGCCGAACGCACGACTAAGATCAAATACGCCATTTTTCAAGTTTCGGGCAGCCAACGTTATCTCCCAGAAGAGCGTCACGCTTGTTCGGGGCCGAGGTGCATATTCCACCATGGGGCATCTCCGCACCTCTTCAAAGGTGGGTTGTGGTCGAGATATAAGTTCTCTTATAGCTGTTGTGACCTTGAAGATTTGAAGGGCATGTGAATTTAATCTTACTCCCTTCGAGAGCCTGGCCCCGTGAGTTAATTTCCAGGTTGCCTCGAAAGCGAGCGCGGCATATGTGGACATTCTGACAAAGTCAGGGCTTTCGATTGAAGAAGAACCAGTTGTTGTTAATTATCTGATAATCTGACCTGAACATCATACGAGTACGGAGTGCTTGCTGCTACCTGTGGATATACCGTTACATACGACTGGGATCCACACCGGACAAAAAATTATCTAGACCACCACAATATTATAGCCCACAAGCAACATAAAAACCAGAAAGACGGGCGAGCAGAAGGGAGTAAGAAACAATGTCTTCTCCGTACGGTAAGGCGGCGTCGCCGAGCGTGCACACAATCGACCCACACATGCTGTTCGACTCACGACCGATCTACTCGCACGCAGCGACAACCACAGGAGCATGCCGGATCGTGGCGACAGCAGGCCAAGTCGGCTGCGACGCCGACCGAGTATTCCCTTCTGACATTGAAGACCAGCTCAGTCTGGCGATGAAGAACCTCGGGCGGGCGCTGGAGGCGGCTGGTGCAACCGTCACGGATATCTACAAGCTCGTCTATTATATCGTGGACTATGACCCGAACAACAGACGACATACGAAGCATGTCAAGGCGTTCCTGAATGGCCACCGGCCGCCCACGACGCTCGTACCGGTCCCGGCGCTCGCGGACCCGCAGATGAAGTTTGAGATCGAGGCGTATGCTGCTGTTAGAGTGGAGCCATTGCGGGAGGTCGATGTTGTGGTTGTTGGAGCTGGGCTGAGTGGGCTGAAGGCTGCGTTCGATGTGCAGAAGGCCGGGTTTTCGTGTGTAGTGGTTGAGGCGAGGGGCAGAGTGGGCGGCAAGACTTGGAGTGTCGATCCGCTTGGAGAAGGGAAGTTTGTGGATGTGGGCGCTGCATGGATCAATGATACGAATCAGGGGAAGATATATGAACTGGCGAGGTCGCTGGGGTTGGAGATGGTGGTACAGAATACTGTGGGAAAGGTGATCCAGGAGGATCTCACAGGTGATTTGGGCCTGTTTGACTATGGTGGCACACCGGGGGTAAGTGTTAACATTGATTTCGATATAGAATGCGTTGAAAGACAGCTGACGATTCGTGAACATAAAGCAAGCTGCGGAGAAGAACGGAATCGAGAGTCTGGTCTTCATCCGTGAGCTGGCAGAGAAGGTGTGTCAGACGCTGGATATCCACGATCCGGTCAAGACGGGTGGAGATCTCGACAAACTCACCCTCGCGGAATGGGCTAGGTCCAAGACAGAATCGCAAACGGCCATGGCGACGGTAACACTGTGGACCAGAGCACTGCTTGGTTTGGAGCCATCGGAAGTGAGTGCCCTGTATTTTATGAATTATTGCAAGAGTGCAGGTGGCCTGCTGCAAATGAGATCGGATTTCAAGAATGGTGGACAGTATCTCAGATTTATCCGAGGTGAGTGACCTGTAACGGCCCAGTGCTCGCCAATTTAGACGTGATACATATACTGACCCCATGATCCAGGAACACAATCCATGTCGCTGGGGCTGGCTGATCTTTTGCACCCCGACTCAGTCGTCCTAAACTCGCCTGTGAGGCGCATCGCTCAATCCCCAGACGGAATCTTCGTGTCTGCTGGGAGGGGAGACTTTAAATGCAAACGGGTGATAGTGTCAGTGCCGACCGTGCTTTATAAGGAGATAACATTCGAGCCCCAACTACCTGCTGCGAAAGCTGAGCTCGGCAAGAACAATATTCACGGATACACCTTGAAAGTGATGATTTTGTTCTCGGAACCCTGGTGGCGCAAAGCAGGACTCGCTGGAGCAGTCATGTCCTTTGTCGGACCCATTACCACAACGCGAGACTCAAGCAATGATTTGAAGGGCCAATTCTCGCTGACTTGCTTCACGAATGGAGATGCTGGTCGCAAACTTTCAAAATTGCCGCAAAAGGAACGTTTCGAGGCTGTTGTTGCACACATCAAGCATATGTATAGCCCGTATGTTGAGGTCCCGGAGCCAATTGCGATAACAGAGCATGAATGGTTTAAAGATCAATGGGCCCAAGGCTGTCCTTGTCCTGCATCACCACCAGGGATCATGACTAAATTCGATCATGCTCTCAGGACCGCCCATGGCAAGGTGCACTTTGTTGGGACCGAAACTGCATATGAATGGAAGGGGTATATGGATGGGGCGGTCAGATCAGGCGAAAGAGGTGCCACGGAGGTGGTTGATGCTTTGACTCGAGGGAAGTTGTGAAACGGACCCGAGGATAGAGAGTCACATGTATTTTCACGTGCTCCTCATTCACGTGTCAGTCACGTGCTTTGGTGCCCAAGTTGCCAGTTGTTGCTTACATCCCACTTCTGTCTGATTGGGCGACCCACAGATCTCAGGGGGCTCCACCAAATTAATCGGAGTCCGCTTAGCCTTTCTTTCCTGCGTGTTGTTGCGGTTTTGGTCGTGGCCGCGTTCCTTCCTGGGAGCAGCAAATCAATATGCATTTGGTGCAGGGCAGCCTCAACTCAACTCCTTTCTAAATATACCTCCCACAACCACCTCTTGCTCCATCTCACCGCACACACATACTATTCATTTCTCATTCTCCATTCTTGTTCATTTTTGTAATTCCTGGCTTCGACACCGGCCATCTATTTCCCATCTCTGCTTGAAAATGGCATATAACACTCATCTCCAGGGCAAATTCGCCCACAAGGTTGGCGAGCCTGTCCCTGAGTTCAACAGCGAGTAAGCATCTCTAAATCCCCCTTTTTTGGTTTCCACTGCAGCATTTACAATGGAACGATCGAAACTGACAATATATTAGCCACCCAGCCCATCCTGCCATCGTCCACTTCCCCATCGCCTTCAACACCCTGGCTTGGGGACTGGACATCCTGTACGCACTGACCACTACATGGGTTCAACCTGAGTTCCTGACCAGCCGATTCTCATCGGCATCCACACTCCTTGACATCTCACGCCTCAGCTACTTCCTGCTTTGCGCCGGCCTCATTACAACCGTGCCAGCCATCATGTCTGGAAACATCCAGCTAGTGGGCATGATCAAGAAGAACGGCGGACCATGGGAGAAGGATGCCTCTGGCAAGGCTAAGGACACTATGGTGCCCCGTATCAAGGCCACCATCACCCATGCCGCCATCAACGACCTCGTCTTCGTTGTCAACCTGTACTCCTGGTATATCAGGAAGGACAAAGAGGGTTACACCAACATTGGTCACGCCCCGAACCAGACCAACCTGATTATTGCTTTCGTCCTCCTTCCTTTGCTGATGATGAGCTCCAAGATCGGTGGTACCCTTACCTACAACCATGGCATTGGCCTCAATTTGGGCCGCAAGAAGATTGTCGAGTAAATCCACAAACCCTTAGCGATAGGATGAAATTAGAGCAAAACAAAGCATACTGCTCGTGGGATGCCGCTGTGCGTGCAGCAGCCTCAAAATATAGCAGGAGCACAACTGGAAGTCAGACAAGATATGGAGAGCTCTCGCCGGAACAATGCCAACGTTTGGTAAGGCAGAGCCATTCCAAGGCAAATTTCTGGGGATGACTTGTTTGGGTATCGGATTCACAAAGGTGTGTAAGAACGAGTCAACGAAAACGCGATGGAAAAAATACTTGAAGCAGTCGGGGAGGACACAAATTTTAGATCTGCATCTCAATATATGGTATGCGATTTTAATTCCAGTACTTTCTTCTCATGATTACTGAACCTACGCATTCTTGAGCACATTCCATTGCTACGTAACGAATACTAATTCCTCATCATACACCCCTTGTCAACACTCAACTTGCCAAATTTCTCCTTGATCATCTCGCTGGCGAGCTTCATCGACCGCCTTCCCAATTCATGGTTCATCGACACTTCACTGCTAAGCTCGTCGATCACGGGACGTCAGATATACAATCACTTTGGCTTAATGACCCGGGTTTCAATTATGTCCATGGATGGGCGGCCGGTACAATGGCTGGGGAACATCCCGTCCCATTCCGTCCTATCGCTTTTGGGTGCAAAATAGAAACATATTGTGCTGCATTACGAAATCTATGGCCACCACCTAATCTCAATGATCGCACCCTGTGCCCCTGAATTTTCAGGTGAAATCACATTCTCTAGCACGAAGTTTGGGCTCGCTCGTCTCAACAAATCTTTCCACATGCCAAGTGTCCTTTCTTTAGAATTATGCTTCGCCATCATCAGAAGGTCGGCGGCGTATATGAGCCTCTCGACTGAATTTGGTAGCGTCTGAGGATCTGGTTGCACGGTCTCGACAAGCAGAAGATAATCTCCAGGGTCGAGGGCTGGAATCAAAGCCACGAGGATGTCAACGGCCTTGCCGTCCGGCCAATCGTGTAAAATCTGCCGGTACATGTACACCCTCGCGTCAAGTGTCGGTTGAGGCTTGAAGAAGTCATGCGGTCGGAAGACCATCCTCCTGCTCAACGGTTCTGGGATCGTGTTGAGAGCCTCGGCCTCCACTTCTGGCAGGTCTTGGATGACAAACTCCATTGCCGGGTCTGCTATTTCCGCGATAGCGATTGAGACTCTGCCGGTTGATCCACCTACATCGACAAGTTTGCACCCACCTAGCTTCTTCCAGTCATAGCATGAGATCAACACACGAAAGTCTCCAGCCCCTCCGGAGGTAGAGATGTATTCGAGTGCATCACAGAACCTCTTGACCTTCCAGGGTGTCTTCTGAAGGACTTCCCAGTAAGTTGTTCGCTGTTGCCCTGAGAATGCTACACTGAATGCCGTCTCTGTGTCGTCGTCGACACCTGGATACATCTCAAAGGCATCTATTAGTTTTGCAGATGAGGGTAACATCTCCTCGAACTGGTGGCCTAGCCAAGCCTTTAGACCTGGGTTCAACAGACATTTTGAGATGGCTGTGTGAGAAATGTATCCAAGAGGCTCCTCACAGAAGACCCGATACGCGACTGTGCACCGTAGAATGCGTTGTACTTTCTCCACATGAAGCTGGGTTCTCTTTGCCAGCTCCTCGAAGCTTATGTGACCCTGCTCGGGAACTTTGCCTGCAAACTCGAAGTGGACAATGACGGCCATGGCAGAGTTGAATTGGATCGTCTTGAATTTCATTAGCCCTGAAGATATGGACAAACTTCGCTGATCACTCACAATGGGAATACTGAACTTCAGGAAGTCTTCTGGTCTGGTCAGATGCTCAAGAAGCTCATAACAAGTATCAATGAGCGCCAATCTCGAAACCTCTGCTCGCGTTTCCAACCTAGAGTCAGTCAACTTCCGTGTAGATACGCCCGATAGTGAATCTATTGGATGCCCGCTGTCAAGAAGTGATTCACTCAGATTTCCAGCAGCTTTATTGATTCGTTTAATGTGTTCCTGCAGTATTGAAGCTGCCATCGTATTTCCTGCTCGAGGTGCTGAGTTCATGTTCACTATTGAACTAAGCATCAATATCTTGGTTACTCGAAGATCCAAGGTTATATTGCCGTCCTCCCTGGGCAAACGGTCCATTCCTCATCGCCAATAGGTAGCGTTGCATCCAGTAGAAAGATCAACATTTTCATTGCGTAGGAGCACTAACGCTCCTTACCTCGCATGTGTGACCCTTGGAGATGCGGAGGGGGGAGCTCCTATTGAAGGGGTAGCTGGATCTGTGGGGGAGGGGGGAAGCAGTGTAACGTTATTTGCTTGTCTACTGATCCCACAACTCGGTCCACGTATGGTAAGTACGACTATATGGAAGGACAAACGTTGGCTAAAGTTTGAGGCAATGGACTTGGACAAAGAGCACACCAGTATTGCTCAATAGCGGGGTTATGCATTCAGGTCATGGGCCTGGGAAAGTGTCAAACAGTGGAGGGGTTCAACCCAGCCATACCGATGATATGACTTAATTCTTGAATCTTTGTCGATGCAGCGTGATCTGTTGTATGTTGGAAGTCCTCCTCCCATGGACACAAGGGGCGTTGAACAATTTACATGTTGAAGATTCGCTCGAAGAATGAACAATGATATCACCAGCACAATCCCCAGACTTTGGGCATTGAATAAACGCGAAATTGACACGCTGGCGCGCAGTTGGGTGATTGAAACCGCGTCTTTGCTCTTTTGCACTCTAGCATTTAAACCCGGCAAATGAATACCTTCGAGTTTCGACTTACTTTGGCTTCCACCCGTTGCATTTTGAATTGCGCCTGCCTCGTATTCGCTTGACACTGAGTTTTATTTACTCCGTGAAAGCCCTTCTTGGCCGCCCATATGAGATTGAGCTTTTGGGTACCTTATTGCCGCAACCCCTTTCTGTCATTCATCGTTGCGCCCCTATTTTCAGCTGAAGGATCATTGCGCAGTTTGGAAATAACTCTCTAAATAGCGTCTCAATCTCATTCTCCCTTTAATACAGTTCAGACTGGAGTTTCCCTTGGGTTTAGCTAATATCATAGTCGCCCCCTCGTTTAGCGCTGCTTTCCTCAAACAGCCCCTATTCACAAGATGGTTTCCTTCTCCATGCCAACTGCTAGCTGACAATGAAGGCTCGGCAATATGGTGGGCAATCTATCTATTTCTGATGCCGTTGATGATGGCGTGAAAGTAACGCCCAATTCCGAAAATCTACTTGCCTTGTCCTCGAGCGGTTCAACAGCTCCCAAATTATGCTCGAGATGTGCGACCTTGGATTTTGGTTCACTGGTCTTGACTCAGGAGCGAGCGGCATTTGATGAAGAAATCAAGGTCTGGGAATGGGATGATTATGACAATCCAGATTGGCTTAAAACTGGCTGTCCCTTCTGTGACCTTGTGAGCATTATCAAAATCCCCTACGACACATCTCAAGCCACTGCATGGTTCTACTCTCCTCCGGACTATCTCTATGCTGTTCAAGACAACACCCCCCGGCCCCCAATACCCTTAGGGTTGAAGAAGGTCGTCAGGAGAATTAACAACAATGTTACCTCCTCGATATGGAGAGATCAGAATGGGCGGACTAACAGGACCTGGACTTTGTTTCTTGCTTCTCGCAGTTCTGTTTGCAATCAGGGGAATGTGGTTATCAGGGATATCAAATCCAATATTATCGATTTTGACGTTGTCAAGACATGGATTGCTCGACCTATCAGTCACCGCACGTCCCGTGTTCACCAGCATTCAGACCTCCCAGAGAGACTGATCGATTGCTACTCGAAAAGAATTGTTGCTGCTGGTGCTCTGAAATATGTCACATTGAGTTATGCATGGGGCAATGCCATGATCGAATACGAGAGCGTAGACTCGGAAGGCATGCTCCCAGAGTCTATGCCTGCTACAGTTGCTGATGCAATATACGCCACAAAACAGCTTGGTTTTCGATATCTCTGGGTCGACAAGTACTGCATTGATCAGAAGGACGGGCCGGGAAGACTGCGCCAAATCAACAACATGGATATCATTTTCAAGAATTCCGAGGTGACAATTGTCGCAGCTGCGGGTCTTGATGCGGAGTTTGGTCTGCCTGGTGTCGGGCCCAGACCAAGAAAGCCGCAAAGAAGTGTTCACCTACAGGGTGCAAACATGATGATTGTTTCAACGACGAAGGTTCTTCAGGATTCGATTAGTGAGTCAAATTGGAACAGCAGAGCTTGGACATATCAGGAAGCTCACTTAGCCTCAAAGCTCTTGATCTTCACCGAGCATGAGCTTTACTTTGAGTCTCCAAATGGATGCAATCGTGAAACTGTTGAAGCGCCATTCTCGTGCCTTGATAGAAATCTCTTCGTTTACCAGAAACCATCGTTTGATCCATGGAATGCAAATAACCCTGAGTTTGTCAGCAAAGCGATTGCGGAATATTCTTCGAGAACCCTCTCAAGAGAGGAAGACGCTCTGCTGGCTGCACTGGGATTCTTGCAAGCTTTTCAAGACGGCCCAAATCCCGTCTACCACCATTGGGGTGTTCCAATTTACCCAGATCAAGCCATCAGACTCGGTCATGGGCGCAAGGCCTTCCCCTATCTGGGCCCAAAACCGCCAGAACCGTTCTCTCATGAAGGCTTTCTTCTTGGATTGTGTTGGAGGGCCGCGGGTGACCACCTAGATGGATACACCGGCGAAACCATACAACAGCGACCGGGATTACCGACCTGGTCGTGGGCCAGCTGGTCCTGCACACTTGATGAAAATCCACAGTCCGTGTACGAAATAGAACACTTTCATGCTCATCATGATGCCAGTGTATCACTCGAACTTATTGATGGAAAAACTATCGTTCCATTGAAGCGATTATACGAATTCCATCATTCTCAGACGGATTTCAAGATGTTCTCTCATTTCATCCATCTTAGCATCCACACAATCCCTCTCACCTTCATATCTCGGCCCTGGGAGGAAATGACAGCGACTGAGCGAGACAAATACCCAGAACCTTTTGCCCTGGTATTTGAGGGTATCACTTTCCCATTTTGTTATGGTGGATGGGGAAGTCGTACTGACAGCTTCATATCACTGTTGACAGCAGATGATTTATTAATGCGAGTTGCAGGACGGAAGAGAAATTGCTTGCTGGGACTTATTTTAGGTCGCTTTGAAGATAAGCGGGACTGGCCGTATGGCATGCAATACATTATGGTGGCACTAGAATATGATGGTCACTATGAGCGAGTTGGCTATATTCGGCAAGGTGATCAACGGGTCAACTTAAATTTCCGGCCACTTCTAGAAAAGAGTATGAGGCAACAATGTATCAGGCTTGGATAGTCGGTAGACGAAAATATGGAGGATATGGCTGTTGTTGCATTTTAACCTACAGGATCTTGGAAAGCGGTTCGAGAATTGGCACTTTTTGAAACATTATTTACGCGTCATCCGCACCTGAGCCACCGTACTGACTTCGACCTCTACTTTAAGTTCGTTGATCCTGCTAATATGCATGAGTCCATGGTCATTGTAGTCACTGGTGTTTTGGAAAAACGAAGACTTTCCGGATCTGAAGGAGTTGACTAGATCGAGTACATCAAATTGAGAACGGGTACAGCCTCCGAGCGCGGGGTGTCTCTTTCTAGCCGTTCCTTGGGATGACATCGGAGACGTTCACAGCCTCGCCACCTCGAGGACCACCTCCATTTCTCAAAGAGGAACAACTACTGAATCTTGCCCAACAAGGATGGCTTGAAATTACCCTCCCAGAGTCAATGATTGGTGCTTGTTCTGATGCCCTCCGCCACGCGGATGCTTTCTTCGCGAACCCTTCATCCACTAAGAAAGAGCGATTTCCACAAAAGCAAACGACAGAATTTGGGTACTACGAAGTCAAAAATGAGAAAGAATATGTCACGTTCCGCTGCCGTACCCAGAAAGACAATGATTCCGAGGCTAAATCCTCGTCTGCTGATCTTGAATCGAGTACAGCGAGAGTATGGAGTGAAGCAGGCATCATCCTTTATCGTATCTTGTGTGACATTGCTAGGGCTAGTGAACTCGACACCAAAGTTTGGGATGCGATTCTGGACGGTACTCTTGATATGCCTATATCTGAAAAGGATATGTCCTACTCTCTGATGCGCATATTCCACTATCTCCCCACGACTGGAACAGCCGAGGAGCACACTGACCTGGGGCTCTTGACCTTGTGCATCGCAAACCGCCGTGGTCTTCAAGTTTGCGATCGGACAGATTCCACGGAGACTGAGCTACATTGGATCGACGGGTCGGTGGGAACGGCCCATGCTATCATTCTCGTGGGGCAAACTCTGAAGATGCTGTCCAGCGGATCCCTCAACGCTGGTATTCATCGAGTAAATGGAAACTCGCAAGGTCGCAACAGTATTGTCTATGCTTTGCGGCACTCTTCGAGGAATGCAATTGATTTACGCCTCTTTGGGGGCGAAGAATGTATTCCGCATGAAGAGTTGTACAAGTTTATGGACGTGGGTAAGGTCAATATTAATGCTGTCAAAGCGAAAAGGGACAGGCAACGAGATATTTTCGAAGGTGCAGGCCGGGGGTGACATCGTGCATACCATGAATGCAAGGCAGTTTTCCATCTGCTTGCATGACTTCGAGGTTAAAATCACTGCAAATGCCTTGAAAGAGCTTGGATCACTATGCAGGCCATCGATTGGATCCATGGTTATTGATCGCGTTGTCCTGGGCCTGGCAGTCTCACCTCCCCCAAAGTATTACTTTATATTCTCCACCAGCCATCGGTCTACGAGCTCCTGTATTTCCTTATTGTTCTTCTCGACACCCAAAAGATGCCCATTCCCGCGGAGGCCACAGTCTTCCAAACGAATATGCTCTGTTCGTACTCCCGCCTCCCGGAGGAACTCAACTGTCAGGTGGTCATAAGGCGCATGGTACGAAGCCTCACCTGTTACCACGAGAACAGGTATCGACGCTAGATTTGGTAGTCTGCGAGAGGGTGACATTTTGTGCTCCCCGTCCACCAGTCCCTCAACGTGCTCCACTGAGGTTTCTTTTTTGAAGGGCAATGATGTCGAATCCGGCGGTAAAGGCGGCTCGTAATGCAGGGGGCTATATGTAATGCCGAAAGGGCGTACGACCTTTCCGACAGCGTGAATATTTGAATAGTAGGGAGGGTACCCAGGGAATATGAAGGGAGGACCGTTTGGCTCCAAAGCAACAATTCCTCGCACCATTTCCGGGCATTCATCGGCAGTGTGCCATCCTAGTAATCCTCCCTGCGAATGTGTCACCACAAAGGCAGGTCCTGTGCGTGCAAACAAGGCCTTGACATTGGCTCGAAAGAATTGCTCAACCTTTCGATAGTCTCCGATATGACCAACTTGACTTGCGTAGAAGTTGTCGAATGTGGGATCCCCTCTCTTCCCTGACCCAGGCCACTGGCTGTGCAACTTCGCCTGAGGCCATGCATCAGGAGGTGGAGCCGTGTAGCAACCCTGAACCTCCTCGACTGTGAATTGTGTTAACTCTCCTACATCTACCGCATGGTACCGAGAACGTCCAATGCCTGGCTGGTCCACCACAAAGCATTCCCACCCGCTCAGAGCTTGAAGCACAGCTAGCCCTGCCCGGCCATCTGGTGTGGATTCAAAGTGTGTTCCGGTTTGTGCTGCCCCATGGATGTAGATTATCGCAGGCTGGTTTGCCACTCGCTTCCCATATCGACGTACGCACATCTGCCCCATCATGTGGGTTCCCCTCGAATCCTCGATATATTTCCCTCCAACATAAAAGACGTCTTCCAATCCCAATTCAGTTTCTGTGCTCATTTGAGACATGTTCAGTGTCTCTGTATCTTTGAATTGCTAATCGTGTACTTGAAGGGGGATCTCATCAAGTGCAGTAGGAAAGAGTAAGAGCAACTCGATTTCCCGCACTTTGGTGTACGGATCCTGTTACCCAAACGACTAGTTAATCTGATGCGGGGGTGGAGCGGGTGTCTTTTCTCTATCCAGAATGGAGTTAATAGGGGATATCTCAAGCAATCCATGTGAAACTTTCTACCAACTCGGCTCAATTGCTCGGTGGTTCGACCGTGCTGCCCCGGTAGGTACCCGGATGCTGTAAGCGCATGTTGAGCATAGGGCAGCATGGCTTTCGTCCTAAACCAGCATGGCCTGGTGGCTAATAGGAGTTAGTTTGCCCGACCAGCTGCTTTTCACCAACCTCAATTCTCGAAGCCTGAGAGATGCGTATTTAATGGTCGATTCTTTGGCTAGCCTATCTGACTCCAATTGTTCCCTGCAGGATGTCCTTGGGGTCGCTTGATCCACATGGATGGTTACCAGTGCCCGATCTGCCAGAAAACTTTTGGTCGACAAGAGCATTTGAGGCGCCATGAACAATCTCACAAAGAACCCCAGTTTCATTGTCGGCAATGTTCCAAACCCTTCCACCGCAAAGATGCCCTCAGCAAGCATGAAATAACTCACCGGTCTAACGAAACTTCGCTTCTTCGGCGAGGCGAGAGAGCCTGCTCAGCCTGTGCCTCGGCTAAATCACGCTGTACTGGTAGCCAGCCTTGCGCGAGATGTAGCCTGAGAAAGCTGCACTGTGTATATCCAGCCCCTAGAGGTCGTTCAACGATAGATGATCCGATCAGTCTTCAGAATCACGGCAATTATGTCTCCAATGGTCCTCCTGGTCCAAGGTCCGTTCGATCTCAAATGGAACAGGAATCATATGGCTTTTCTGCCTATCAGCCTCAAACGATGCATGAGCAAGGCGATTTTGTAGCCAATCCTTCTCCATACGCACAGAGTATACCGCAGCCTGTCCAACCTGAAAGCCTAGTTCAGCAACAGTACAACTACAATCATAATGGCACATTCAACGGTCCCCTTGAAGATGATGCAATGCTACCCGCTATTGACTGGTCCGCCAACATGATGTCGACAATCAATTGGCTTCAATCAGACACTATAAGTTTCAACGATGACGATCTCAACAATTTGTTTCCCCTCTTCCCAGGTGATTTTTCGTTTTCACCCAGTATCGGCTTGGTGAGTCCAACGAATCACGGTGACCAAGAAACTCCAGCCAACAACCCAATGGTGAATGTGCTTGCTCGACAGCCTCAAACGCACGAAATCCCTGAGGCAATGAGTGACCGCCATTCTATAGCCATTCCTGACTCCTCGACTTCTGCGGGAAAGTCTACTGTGGCCAGCGGCGAATACTACGTTGACGGGAATGCTGGCAGGCTCCCCAGGTCCAAGCGTCGAAAAATTGTCTCTAAGCCTAGGCGCCAAAACTATGTCGAAGATCCCGAATTCTCGCTTGAATATCGATTCCCAATAGCCCCATGCACAGAATCTAGATTAATTGTTTCAAACGACACTTATGGGAACCTACGTACACTGCATCTCGGCCTGTGCCTGCAATCGTCGACATTTAGGGCATTCATGTCTGCTGAATTCCCTCCGAAGCCAGCTTTGGAAGGGCTACTATCGAATTATTTGATAAACTTTGACCAAACGATGCCATTTCTTCATGTACCAACATTTCAAGCCGAGTCAACTCATGGCGCTTTGCTCCTGGCCATGATGGCCCTTGGCAGCTATTTTATTGATGAAGATGATGCAGAAATGTTCACGTTGTCACTGCACGAGTTTGTCCGAAGATACCTCCTCCTCAGGACTGAACAGACGTTTTGGCATCCTGAACATCCACAAACTCTCGCACAGATCCACCTTCTACATGCAATAGGGGCTGGTTATACGTTGTGGGGACCCTTACGTGTATCTGCATCAAGGTCACTGTTTGCCGCAACCAACTTTTGTCGTGATAACTGGTCACACCAACGCATTGATGAGAGTCCTAGCATGGCCAGGGATTCTTCCACCTCGGAATGGACGGCGTGGATTAGGAAGGAGGAATCGACCCGGACCCGGTTCTGCATTTGGCTACTGGACTGCATGTGGGCATTTCAGTTCCGCCAGCATCCCCACTTGACCCTTGATGACGCCACGGCAATGTGTCTGCCTTGCCCAGAGCGTATGTGGTCTGCCAAAGATGTGTCCGAATGGACTCGATTATCGGCTAGTGGATACGGGACGACGGCGACTTTTGTTGAAGCCCTGCGGAATTTATACATTGACAAACGTCTTCTCCCGAATCTGGGCGAGTTCAGTCGAATACTCTTGATCCATGGCCTGTTTCACCGGACATGGGAGGTGAGAAAGACAGTCACTCAAAGTCTATCCAGTCTCGAACCGTCCACACACAAGCAAGCGAGCAGTGAGATACAGCCAAAGCTGCCGGTGTGGCCGCCTTCCGTTCCCTTGTACAACAGATGGAGAAATTCTGCTTGTGACTGCCTGGATATTTTGCACTGGAGTGCTAATGCGACGATTGGATCGGCGAGTGGAATGGAGCATCCTACCGTTCTCCATTTGCATTTCGCACGCATCATACTCCTTGCCCCGATGGACGACATCGTACTATTCTCGCACTACCTCATTCGCTCAAGTAAAGACTCAGTTCGCCTTCTACAACCCGTATCAGCAGCAGAAGCCGAGGAGCATCGACGACTCATCCAGCGATGGGCACTACAGGACCAGTATAAAGCCAGGTTGGCTGCAATCCATGCAGGGACGGTATTCTGGCACGTCAGACTGTATGCAATCAACGGTTTCTATGAGCCCACGGCTGTCGCTTGTGCTGCCTTGTTACTATGGGCTCTGAGCGCATTCTCCGCAAAGAGAAAGAACGGCAGCCATAGTCAAGGACTGAGACGGGAGCGAGTATCCTCTTCCGAGGGTTCTCCCCCGCCCGACGTCTGCGATATTATCCTGATCGACCGACCGACGGATGACGAGTTAGTCCAGCAGTTCGTGCGGCAGGGCGACAACATGCACGCAAATATTACTGGAGTCGGCGATTTATTCGGCCCAAAGGGCCCAAGGAAGGTACTCGCCGAGGGCCAGAAGCTGTTGGCCACTCTGAGGAGCTGGCGTGGCATCACTGAACATTGGATTGGCGTCTTAAATAGGCTTGAAAAGGTGACAGCCATGTTGGGTGTCGATACAGATACCGCGGAGGTCGCAGCTGGGCCGGCTGATTAATACCAAGGATTCTTTCGTTTTGGATTCTCTCCCGATGGTTTCATTTAGCGTCAGGATTATTCGGATTGTCATAGCCACTAAGGACGCTGCTTCCCTGAGAGCTCCAGTTATGAGTTTCTATAATGTCGCCTTCCACACATTCAAGTGGTTGGGCATGTCTGCACTGCACTTAGCTAAGAGCTTCAGGGTGAACAGCTCGCAATCTACTCTATCTTTCATGTATAGCTCTCAACCTGATCGATTCCAGCGTCTCAAGCCCACTCTTGCATGGCCCTTTCCTCCGCGGTTTGCCCGGAAGTAGAATGGGATAAAGTTCAACTCATCAAGCACGGGGGAGTCATTCGGTGTTTGCTCTTTGCCCCTTCCATCGATGTCAACACCTGGCTGAGCACGAATACTGTCGGGCTGGAGAAAGCTTGCACCCTTGACGACTTTCAGAGCCACGTACGTGTCGCCTGTGGCCTGGCAGGCTACGACTTTCTCTTGTACTGTACTTGATGGGTGTAGCTGCACGCTTTGAAAATGGTCAGTCACCCAAGTGTTGTCGACGTCCTCGACGCAGTACACGATTGGACCACGGGCCAGAGCGACGGTGCCTTGGTTTGTAAATGGGTGGGGTTCGATAAAGCGAGGCGTTATGTCGATGGTGAGTGTGAAGGATCGGTTTTCGGACACCCATGAGGCAGGCAGGACGAGGTAGCCTTTCGCGAGTGTGGTATCCGGCGGCGATGGGGTCAACTAGCTTGAGTCAGCCTTTGGATTTTGTTTTGATACTCGGCATGAGCAGGCCGATAACAGACATACCTTCCATGACCTGGCCCATTGTGGGATTCTGAGAGCCACACCAACTTGCAACGCCTCTCCTTTAAGCTCAAATTCCACCTGCCCGCTCCATGGCCAATCGCTCTTTTGGCTGAGCACTCCCTGACGACCTCCAAGCTTGAACTCATATTCACTTGGGACATACAAATGAACGTTAATCTGCTGCTGTTCCTCAAATTGAGAGTGTATATACCCACCAATCTGTCCCAGCAGCCGCAGCACATTTGGCGGACAGCAGGCACACCAAAACCACTCCTCCCGCTTCGAGAGATGTTTGTCGCTGGAAGCCAGTTGATTGACGTATGTAAATTTGATTCCATCGCTGGACATTGCGGTCAGGACGGCGTTGTACAGAGCCAATTCCATGACGTCGCTGAAACGGCGGTCAAGATCATACTGCAGGATGCGTTCAGCGAGCATCATAACGCCAATACCTGCGCATGTCTCAGCGTAGCCGCCTCCTTCATCGGTACCCTGAGGAAGGTGATAGTTCGGACCAAAACCCTCCCATGATTGCATTGCACCAATTCCTCCGGTGAGGTACATTTTGGCCTGTACCATGTTGTCCCATAACCTGTATACGGCTGTTTTGAACGGATTTTCTGAAGCCCCCTCTAGCCGGACCAGGTCCGAGGCAGCCGTAAGGAGGTACATGGCCCGTACAGCGTGCCCTTCGATAGTGTCTTGCTCGACAATCGGTTTGTGGGCTTGATAGTACCACAATGGAGCCCTTTCAGCCGCGAACCATGGCTTTTCATATTCCTTTTCACCACGTTCCCTCGATTCCTTTTCGAAGAAGTTCTCACCTTTGTTATCGACCTTTCCTCTCTCCGTCAGAAAGTACTTGGCCAACTCAAGATGCTTTGGGTTCTTAGTTCGGTGATGTAACCGAAGAAGCGCAAGCTCAAGTTCCGGATGACCTGGATAACCAGGAATTTGGCCTTCATTGAGCCCAAAAGTACGGCAGATGAGTTCCATATAATTGATCAGCGGGTTGAGAAGGTCGTCATTTTTGGTCAAGTGATTGTGAGCGAGAGCTCCCTCGAGAAGATGACCCGCGTTATAAAGTTCATGGAAGTCACGTATATGGGTAAATCGTTTCCCTGGCTCCACAACGGTATAGTGAATATTAAGGTAGCCATCTGGTTGCTGAGCAGATGCAATCATTTGAGTGAGCTCGTCCACCGCGGATTGTATCTCGGTATTTGGATGGTCATGGAGCAAGTAACATGCCCCTTCGATCCATTTACCAATGTCTGAGTCCCTGGCGCATTGTGTCAGCCCTACTTTTTGCGAAAGCATTCCATACAAGATAGTATTACCAGAACAAATGCTTAGGGATCGGCCACACAATCGGCGGCTCGTCGTACTGTGGAAGCCACTTCAATTTAAACGCATCATATCTTCCCGTCTTCTTCAGCACTTTGAGCTGATATGGCAGTGTTTTAGCAGCCACGGCCTCACGCCTCCTGTATATCAGCGACCCTGGAGTCAGCTTCGTCTGAACAAATGTTTCTTGGGGATAAGCCATGATGGCTAAACCAGGAAAGGCAGAAGTTGATGCTCAGCGAAGTCTTGACACTGAGGGCCTTCTCTTCGTTTGAATGTTCAAAAATTATAAACGTCGGCTAATATGAATATTTACTGGCCTGGGCACGCGTCTTGAAACAGACATCCCTCACGGCAACTTAGGTCGTGGCTGCGGTGGAGTTTAATGACCAGATGGTCGGCGAAGGGGGGCCCAGATATCGGGTAAGCAAGAGTACACGATTACTCCAAAATTCTAGCTTCTACACATGGCATGATCGACGATGCTCGGGGAGAATGGGGGTGGTTGTGTTGCTGTAGGAGAAAGGGCGGAGGTCGTTTACTCATCACTGGGGGTATATCCCACCCCCATCGGAGTTTCTGGTTGATTGTGCCGACAATCAAATGATTGGTCAACAGCCACCAGAGGCTGTTTCTGTAAGTCAGGAATGCCTGCCGCCATATGGATTGATGTGACTAGTTGGTATATCGCTGTTCGGCATGAGGGAGAATGTGGTGTGATTTGGGATCTACATCATCAGCACCTAAAGAGGTCTGTAAGTCGCCGTGGAGAGCCAAGTAAGAAGTATTGAGGCTAATATCCGTCGGGTGCTTCAATATGAACGGCAAATACATGGAGAGGTCTCTATATCCAAACCAATAGGCGACTTTCCGTGCCATCCCGGTGGGAGGAGATCCTTTGTGGAATGACTCCGGAGGGGGCCCGGGGGGTACGATGAACTCTATGCACCTCCACACCCCATGTTTCTCAATCCCAGAAACTGGGGAAGCGGTGGCCGCGAGACATAATAATGATCAACAGCCCAAGTTCGTTAAACGATCTTGAGGAACCAAGCTTCTCAGCTCCCTCATCGAATCTGAACATTTCCTGCCTTGTCTTCAGTTCTCTGCTGCATCGAAAATGGAGTCCGAAAAGGTTGTCTCAACTCACTATAATGTTGATATCACGCAGTCCGAGACTCTAGATCTAATTCGTCATGCACAAGAAAGCGATGCCGCGGATAGGCTCCTTACTATTCGTCAGGCAATATCGAAGTACAAAAAGGCTGTCTTCTGGGCCATGTTCCTATCCACCAGTCTCGTCATGGAAGGCTATGACTTGGTTATCGTAGGCGATCCCTATTTCGCGAGTTGAAAACATGACGCTAACTTGATCTAGATCAATTCGTTCTATGGCCAAACACAGTTCCGGGATCGATTTGGTATCGCAGATCCAGCGACAGGGAAGAAGACTATTCCTGCAAGTTGGCAGTCGGGATTGTCAAACTCAGCACTTGTAGGTCAACTGGCCGGCCTCCTGATCAATGCCTACACTCAGGATAGGTTTGGCTGTCGACCAACAATGATTACCTTTATGATCTGGATGACAGTGGTTCTCTTCATTCCTGTGTTCGCCCCGTCGCTCTCGGTTCTGGCGTTTGGTGAATCAATGTGTGGGATTCCATGGGGCGTCTTTCAGGTCTCTAAAGTCCCTTTCGCGGTCGAGAATCTTGAAGCTAATCCCTAGGTAGACATTGTCAACAACTTATGCTTCCGAAGTCGTGCCAACAATCCTTCGACCATATGTCACCGCGTACGTATGTATGTGTTGGGGTGCAGGTATTCTCCTATCCTCTGGGGTAGTCCGAGCCGTGGCTGGGCTTGACGGCAACCTTGGCTGGAGGCTTCCCTTTGCACTTCAATTCATTTGGCCTGTTCCGTTGGCAATTGGTGCCTATTTTGCCCCGGAGTCACCATGGAATGCTGTCCGTCGAGGAAAGTTCGAGGAAGCTCGCGCGAGCTTAATGCGCCTGCGGGAAGAGACGCCAGATAAGGCGAGGGAGGTTGACGCCAGTCTGGCTTATATCAAGTACACAACTGAGCTCGAAAGAGCCGAGACGGCAGGTGCTAGCTTCATCGAGTGCTTCAAGGGGACAAACTTGCGTCGTACCGAGATTGTGAGTCAAAGAGTGACATTCAAAAGTCTTCGATCTTTCCAACTAACTCGTGGATTAACAGAACTGCATTGTCTGGGCGACCCAAATCCTCTGCGGTAATGCTATCCTTGGGTATTCCGTTGTTTTCCTGGAAGCTGCTGGGTTTTCCGAGCTTCAGGCGTTCGACGTCAACATCTCCCTTTCAGCCTGCTATATCATTGGGGGGATTATTTGTTGGCTTTTGTTCCCCCATATGGGTCGAGCCACTATTTACATAGGAGGCTGCGTGCTGATGTTTTTCTGTCTGATTGCAATCGGTGGGCTCGGTTTCTCTGATTCGAAAAACTCCCACTTGGCTGTGGGAATCTTGTTGGTTATATCCACTCTTATCAACATGATCACCACCGGACCGGCGTGTTATCCTATTGTGGCGGAGACACCATCTGGAAGGCTGAGATATAAAACCATTGTGATTGGAAGGTTTACCTACAATCTCACTGGCATCTTCTCGAACTCGGTGACCCCTCGCATGATTGCAGCTGATGGTAAGTGTCAATTAGCCCTACCTGCCGACTTACTCCAATCATGAAGAGCGCGCTAACAATTTCCGCAGCTTGGAATTGGGGCGCGAAGGCTGGCTTCTTCTACGCAGGAACCAATCTCATTTGCACAATTTGGTGCTGGTTCCGGCTGCCTGAGACCAAAGATCGCACCTTTGGCGAGATCGATTTGATGTTCGAGAATCACGTTCCAGCAAGGAAATTCAAGTACACAAAAGTTGACCGTAAGTTGCTCATGTCGTAGATTGCTTGTACATTTGGCTGATAGCAGGAACAGAATTCGCCGTGGGCCATTATGATCCTGAAAATGAGAAGGAGGACATGGAGAAGCATGTTGAGAAATATGTCAGTGCTGAGCATCGAGCCATTGGAATGGGGGTGTCTCTTAGCACCTGACTTAATCTTGGCTAGAAAGGGGCTTCGCAGCCTGGTGCCGTACTTAAGTAGCTGCTTAGGCATACTTCGCGGCACTGGGCTTGTCCACATGCGAGTTAGAAAATGTTGAATCCACAAACAGCAGATATCGTGAGATGTACGACTTAGGTTCCAAGCCTGTCAAATATATAATTAATTCCTACTTCTCGCGGGTTTGAAAATAGTGTCTGTGAGTGTTATCCTTCTTCGTTACGATCTTGCCTGTTCTTCACCCAAAAGTGTCTGTGTCGCTTATCTTCCTCGGCGTGCTTTGCTAATTGGCTCTGGCCCTCATGAGTCTCCGCCCCATGAGTCATCGTGGAGTGCTCTTCAGGTCAACTAGTTGCCTGGCGCAATTCTTGATCTTGGCTTCGTACGAATACGAACTCTATGTCAAGCGTCGTTTGAAACTTCTTGTCCCCTCATGCTTTTCCTGGTGAATCAGAAGTCCAAACTGGGATCTGATAATTGCTGCGAGATTTGAAAATATGTGTGAGGCCTCGTTACCCGGTGCTCTCGCAAAGCAAGCCTTGGAATTCTGGGACACGAATGCTTCTTACTGGGACGATACTATGAGAGATTCGGGGAACGACTCCTGGACCATCCTTGAGATGCCTACACTTCGCCAAATGGCCGAGCTCAAAGATGGAGATTGCTCTCTTGATCTTGCTACTGGTAACGGTCTTGTTGCAAGATGGCTGATCGAGGAAGGCTCCTCAGATGTTCTTGCGACCGATGGCAGTGAGCCAATGATTCACCATGCAGTGAGACGAACCTCAGAATGGGTCGCTGCTCATAGAAAGAAATATGAGAATAAAATCACTTTTGAAAAATTGAATCTGGTTGACAGTGATGAGATGGAGCTGTTTGTACAAAAGCAAAGTGAGATGAAGGTGAGTTATTTTTTGCCTGCCTACAATATGGCCTGAATGACGTGTCATGCGACACCCTTCAGCCGCAAGGCTTCGATGTTATTACAATGAATATGGCCATCATGGACATAGGGGGGAATCTCAAGCCCTTGTCTCGACTGGTATATAGATTACTGAAGCCCAGCACTGGACGGTGAGCACAGAGTTTTCCTACAATTTTTGAGCCACGCCTAACGCCAGCGATATAGATTCATTGCGACCATTTTGCACCCATTGTTTTTCACATCTGGTGCATCACGACATATCGAAGCGTCTGAGGACCTCGAAGGAAATCGCATTATTAACCGGTCGATCTTGATCAGAGACTATCTCCACGTCCCACCAAGAAAGATAGCACCGATTAGTAGTGATCAGCCAGCTCGACAGGTGAATCCTGCCCCGTCCGACCTTAGCCCAAGACATCTATGCTGAATAAAAAATGACATTCTTAAAACAGATTGCATTTCATAGACCCCTGCACGAGCTTCTCCCACCATTCTTCGCTCATGGTCTAGTCATGGATAGGCTTATGGAACCAAACTTCGACGAGACTTTTGTCAATGAAGAGAGGCCTTATGCTTCCAAGAACTACACTCAATTGCCGAAAATCCTCGCTTTTAGATTAAGGCGCGCTTCATAGGGTGTTATGAATGACGAAGCTACTTAGCATAAATGGGGCATAGAACTTCCCCTGACCCCCGGAATATCGGATTGACTTTTCAAAGGAACGTGCAAGTATATCTACCTATATCAGCCTCGAGACCAAACATACTCTCCTCACTTCAGTTTCGCATGTAAAAGTGAGCTGAGATCTAGCGCAGGCACGGCTCCCGTTCACACCCCCTGTTACAGGCTTTAATGTAAGAAGATTCACCTCACTTTCATCTCTGAATCTTCTGGTAACCTCTATTATAAATTTACTCAACTGAAGGCAAGTGAATTTATCCTTCTTTCAAAACTTCTCGCCCCCATTCAAAATTCCATTGAAGGATCTCCCCCTCGATCTTACCTCAAGGTCCTTCATCCATCACACACATCACTTTCAAAGACGTATATGAGGCGACTCTTCCCATCTTTCTTCCTCTTTGTTAATGCTTACACGCCCAACGGAAGACCCTATATTCATGCACAATGGATCTCAAACACATGTTGAAGCTTGAGAGCCTTTGGGAGATGGAGATCGCCGAGAAACAAGCTGAGATCGACCAGAAGCAACTTGAAATCGACCAGAAGAGACTTTCTATCCGCTACTCCAGGGAACAGTTGCTCATCCAAAGAAGAAAGCGAGCACTTCTCCAAGCTGTTCCTTGTGCTAATGGGGACCCGTTGCTCGAGGAGCTTCACCCAAGCGATCTTAGCAAGAAAAAAATGGCCAAGGATCAATTGAAAGAAATTGAGGAAGAAACTCCTATCGATGGAGGTCCAGGTCAACCCAGTGGCATTGAGTTGAGCCCAAAGTCACATACAGCCACACCCGAAGATACTGCCCATGCCGCGATAATTCGTACGGCAGCTGATATCAAGTCAAATAAAATGGATGACAACAATGTGAAGAAGACAATCTCTACATCAAACAGAACACCACCAAAGTCCCTGGTGCTCAAACTCAAATTGCCAACTCACTTTACACGGGCAACCAATGTCGAAACTACCGCTCAAAGCGGCACTTCGCAGATAACAAGCAGTGTGACGAAGCCTCCAAACACGCAAAATCAGTCGAAAACCAAGCCAAAGCGGCGAACAGCCCGCATGATTGAACTTGAAGAGGAAATCCTGCTCGAACTTGCTGAACTTGGTGCAAGCACCATGAACGAGCCTGCGAAACGTTTGCGTCCAGCGGCTGGCGTCTACACCATTGGTGACTTCGCAACTGATCTCGAACTCCGAGATTTGTTGGCACGTTTCTGCAATCCCATGATCCAGATCTTCCGTGATGCTCTCAAAGGAATTACAACCTCGAACAGTCAGCTATCTCGTTCCTTTGATGACCTGCAAAGAAGACTAGAGCAGGGGACTCTAAACCCGGAAGATGGATTATCCGAGTGGGTGCTCGAAATGGAAGAGACACTGGAAGGGCAGAGTCCTGGCTTTCGCCGTGGTACCGATAGGGAAATGCTGCTGTCAAAGCTGCAACGATGGAGTGAGCAATGGGATCACTTTATGTACAGTTGCGTGTATGAACCGTATTTTGCACAGGGAAGATTGGGGGCAGTTGACCGCTTGGTGGGTTGTCTGACACAGGAATTTACATCACTTTCCGAAGATATAAGGCCAATTGTCCGGTCCGACATCGTGTAACCAAGGCGGAGGCTGTGGGCAAGGGATGCTGAAGATCAGTGTCCTGGGGCATGGCGGCGGAAATGGTTCCTCGAGCATTGCATTTATTAGGACTGCTGGGCCTGAATGACAGCACGGACAATTGGGATGAGTGCCTGTTTTAATACTGTACGAGGATTGCTGGAGCTATGGAAATGATGTTGTGCAGCAAAGGCAGCTGCAAGAGCTACTACAGTGACAACGAACAGCGTGGTGCGCCAAATATCAGCGACTACATAGCTAGGGTCGAGAAGCAGCGGCGAGATGTGGCTCACATAGACAGCATGCTGCGGAGACAGATCAGCAGTATAAAAAGTCAATGAAGGATTCACATCACAATACTCCAGAGGGCATTAATTGTAGTTCGGATGCTCATTAAAGGGGTAGATCTCACCTATAAACCAGTACTTGTTCATATCTCAAGCATCAGCCATCCAGACCCTGAGAATATCATGAAATAATCAACCGCCACTCTCACAGCGGTCTAGTACGCAAAATTCAAAACAACAGCACTCGACCAAGGCACATTGACAGCAAAGCCACGACCCTGCTGGACCTGCACGGGTTCACTGGCAGACACATTCTTCAACAAGACTGGCCGTCCCTCCTCCAGCTCATGGTTAAATGAATATCCCCCAAAGGTGACGCCCGTGATCGCATCGCTACCATTCGCAATCAAACGCTCCGCAACCACCTCCTTGACTGTCGCTGCCAGCTCGCCGTCGAGCTGGAACTCGAATGTCTCAACCGGACGCTGTCCTGGACCGGCGGTCGAGTAGTTATACGCTCGCATCTGGATGACCGCGAGCCGCGCAAGGCGGCCGTCCAGATACGCGGCGTACGCGCTGTGGTAGATGCTGGCGCTGGCGCTGGCGGCGGCGGCGGCTAGGTCGACCTCCGCGACGGTGACGTTCTCGGCTTTCTCCGCTCCGCCACCACCACCGCCAACACTATTCCCCAGGAACCGCGCGACGGCGATATTCGCATAGTATGGGGCCTTGGTGCCGAGCGTCTCGTTGACGGTCTGGATGGGCTGCCACGAGGCGTAGCGGTAGTTGGTGCCCTGGTGCATATGCACGCGCCGGATGTTGTTCGCTGCGCAGTGCAGGTTGAAGTCCAGGCCCCACAGCGCGGCGCCGAACGAATTCGACAGCCCCGGCGCGCCCTCGTTGTACAGGCTGTTCGTCTCGCCCAGGATGTAGGGCTGCGTCACGCCTTGGGAGAGGAGGATCCGCGATTCGTTGAGGTGTTTCTGGACGGACGCGACTGTTGAGCTGTGATTCATGAGTGTTCCTTGCAGCGTCACGCCTGGCTGCGTGGCGCCGCCGATGTAGCTGGATGTGGGTTTGGGTTAGTTAGTGTAATTGATTGGGGAGGAAAGGGGGCGAGCGGGAAAAGGGGAGAGCGCACTTGTGACTATCCACGAAAGTGATGTCCTCATCGGCGTCAATGCCCTGCTGCCACGTCCGAATCATGTTCAAACTATTCCCCGTGCCTGCAAAGCTGGGGGCGTAGAACTTGAATTTCTCCTGCAGGATGACCTCCGGGCATTTCTTCTGCACGAGATCCTTGATGATGTGCGTCTTGTTCAACCACTCCTGGACATAGTCGGTCTCGTTCCACCAGCTAGGCCTCACGGGCCCCTGCGAACTCGTCTTGAACAAATCCGGCTCGTTGCCCAGCTGCCAGTATGCGAGTTTCTTGTTCCCGCTACCTGGCGACGAGGCGAGTGCTTTGCAGACCAAGGGCACGGTTGCGACGAGGGTATCGTGCCCGGCACTCCCGTTCTTGCCGAGATTGAAGCCGTGGATGTAGCTGATATTGGGCCATGTTGAGTAGCTCTCGAAGTATGATGGGCCGATCGAGATCGTTGTCGGGTAGTCCCGTGACCGGTTGAAGTTGAAGGTCCCCAGTAGCGCCTCGCTTTGCGAGGCGTTGAATGTTGCGTAGTCTCTACGAGGCGTTGTTAGCTAGTTTCTAACCAAGGGTCTTTTGGTGCGACAGGCGAGGAAAGGTTGTGAGAAATGGAGCGTACTGTGTATTCCCACCAACACGAATGATGGGATTCGATCCTTGTAAGTCGCCCAGATTTTTGAGAAGGTTGTACGAGAAATTATTCGGGTGGCTTGAATTTCCTGTTATGTTTTTAATCTCCTCGTAAGCTGGGAAGCTTCTTTCACAGAGCGGGCCGCGTGGACCTCTGATAACGCTTCTGAATTCATCTTGATTCTTCCTCCATCCCCGACTGACTTACCAGCAAAATCTGGAAATGACGAAAACTCAATCGAAAATGAGACAAAAGAGTCGAGGACCGGCTGGCTTGTGTTCTCAGGCGGCGTCAATGACAGCGGGATGGAAGCACATGTCGCTGGTTTGGCTAGAAAAGCCGCGCTGACGAGGAAGATTGATTGAAGCATGATGGATGTGAAATAAATTGGTGCTCGGTAACCTAGATCTTGTGAAGTTACCTCGGTATTTAGGTACTCCTGAAGAGCCTCGAGAAGTGGGAAGAGCCCATCGCTCGAATGTAACGGTTTTGCATCATCTTCCTCTTATTGAGCCTTCGCGTAGTCAACGTCCATCGATGGATTTTCTCCGCATGACGCACTGGAACGTTATTCCTGCACTCCGCGCAAATGTACATCAGTAGCCTTTAGACCAGCCTCTTCCGCATCGATCCCTGCTGGCGATTGGTGGGGTTTGGAATTGCGAGTGAGGAATTGAGAAGTGATCGACACAGAAGGCAGCCATCATTTAACCAAAATATCCCGGAGAAGCACTGGGGTGGGCCTTAACTGTAAAAGGCAGCTTGGTCTTAAACAAAGTATGGTAGTTAGAGCTCACTAAGAGAGATTCTCCCCAAAGGACAGAATATAATACATACTCGTAGAACGAGTGAGTAGAGTGCATTGGCTCAGTCCGCTTCCTCGATATAATCAGCGGCCTCTCTGTTACTACTAGTATTAGTTAGTAGGTTACTATCCCGGTTAATAGTTCGTTCAGGCTCCCTTAGTTTAAGCTCTCACTTTCTGTAGTTCTTAAAAGTCTTTGGAGTCGAGACCCGGCAATTTATCAGCGAACGACATGAAAGGGCTTATCAATAAAAGAAGATCTGGCCTTTCATAAGCCCATCGTATCGACGTCGTCGTATGTAGGGTAGAGAAAATCTGTACGTTGAGTCCTATTTCTGGATTGTTTACATTCGAGCTCATGCTAGATAGTGGTAAGAAGCTCAAGAAACTAACAGTAGTCAACTAGTAGGTAGTAAAGAAGCTAAGAATTGCCGTCTTGATTGCTTGATTTCGTCTCCCCTCCCTTTTCGTTAAAGGTAAATCGTACAAAATGCCAACTTGACTGAACCGAGCCCCTCCGTTTGGAAATGCTTCAACTGAATGCAAAGTCCAAGAGGGCAAGTCGGCTGCCATCGTATTCCCCATTTCATATTTCATTTCGCCCCCGTTTTCCGTGGCCTTCGATACCGGTACTTTCTTTCCATCGGTAGAAACAAGAAGAGCCGCCCCTGCCTCCCGTCTAAATATTTCTATGCCGTGCTCGAGTACTTTGTAGGTATTCCCTCGTCATATTCATCGCTCATCAAATCTTGGAGTGAGTCTATCCAGATGGTTGTTGTCCGCTGTAGAAAGAGTCGCGGGGTGGACGATCAACTCCAGTCATTAAGCTGTATGCTCTTTCGAATTTTGTTCCCAGTTTTCCCCTACCCATATTAGCAACGCTCAAATGACCCAGCAAATGACATTTCCCGAAATGAATTGTTTATCAGCACTGTGAACGTGTGTCCGGAATCCAAGAATCAGCTCGGTGCAGGAGGAGATTGCTGGACCTGGGCTTTTGGTTGAGTCTGGTTCTGCAGCTGTCCCTGTGGCTGTGGCGTTGCTTGCACTTGAGCTTGGGGTTGAGGTGATGTTTGAGACTGGCCCTGGCCTTTACCGTGGGGACGAGCCTGTGGCTGGCTTGGCGGTTGCAGAGGTGACGCCCCGTCTGGCTGGGGTGGTAAAGGCTGTTTGAGGGGCGTACGCTGTGGCTCTGGACCGGGCGCCGTTTGAGAAAACTCTTCGATTCCTGGCAAGATGCCATTCATAGGACGATCCTGGGCCATATGAGCACATAAGACAACATCCACCTCTCCCATTGGCTGCCAACGGGTGTTCTTGAGCCGTGTAGCGATGGGCTTGCCAGTTGGGTCAAAGGTTGGATCCGGAGACACAGGAACTCCTGCCTTTCCGAAGAAGGCTGGTGCAATGGTCAAAACCACGGAATCGATCAGGTGAGCGTAATTAATTTTGAGAAGCTCCGAAATGACCACCCCGCCTCCTTCAATCATAATACTCTTGATTCCCTCGCGTAGGAGTACATTAAAGATGCCTTCCCAATTCAAGCCTCCAGTTTGAGGGTGATAGTCATTGATCATAAGATACTCTCCACCATGGGCTTTGAGAGTAGTAACTGCTTGAGGGTGTAACATGGCCCCAGGGGCCACCACAATCCAAGGTGCTTTTCCTTTTCCCTCGGTTGCATTTTTGAGCACCTTCATTTCCGGGCGAATGTGAAGTCGAGCATGGGGGTCTATAATGATTGGTCGTGGTTGGTGTTCCCAAGCCAGCCCACCATAGGGCGGCGGTACGGCCAAGCGGCAATTCAGAGCAGGGTCATCCGCGATGGCAGTAGATACACCGACCAAGATCGCGTCATGTCGACTTCTCAGATAATGGGTCATGGCTTTAGTTTCGGGCCCGGATATGATGGTCTGCAAGCCAGGGAGTAAAGATATACGGCTATCGAGACTGCTCGCCCATGTCAGAGTGACATGAGGGCGTGTGCGACCGGCGGCTAGGTTTGGGTTTGGAATATAAGGTTCGAGGAATCCTCTGGCGTGGTCGGGATATTGGAGGGTGTCCATCTGCACTGGTTGACGGGGAGGAAGTGAAACATCAGGCTTTGATGGTTCGAGCCGACCAAAAACGCCGGGCTGCATGGATGGAGGAAAGGATTTGATGGGGGTTGGCTGGCGCTGTCGAGGGGCACGAGTCGCATTGAATCCAGTATGGGCTTTCAAAACCATCTGCTGATTTTCTTGTCGCCAGGCATACTGGACATTGCGCACGTCCGAAACTTTCATGAATTTCCCACCCGCCGCCTCCATTTTGGCCGGTTCCTCCCACATCTTCCAGAATATCGAGGCAGGTAAGAATCCCTTGGTGGCTTCTCTGCGCGCCGTGTCCATGACACCAGTGTTGCGCTTGGTGCCATCAATGTAATCGAGGTCATGAGAATGCTTTTGGAAATTATCGACAGCCCTAGAAATGGTGCAGGTCTCTGGTGAACCAGGGTTATATACGACTTTCATGGTCATGCCGCAGGTCTTTTCTTCCTTGACTCTCTTCTTGCGGGATTGTTTGCCCTCGGGGGTTGGCCGCGGAACATGACTTTTCTGCGTTGCACCGCGTCGTAGTCTGCAGGCATAGTAATCTACGCGAGTGCTTCCCTCAGGTTGGGGTTCGGTTGTGCGCATTTTGCGCCAAACGTTATCGACAAAGAGGAAGTAGGTGTCAAAATCGGCGGCGCTGAGCTCGATAGGTTCATCCACAGCGAAGATTCGATGGCGCATAGCAAGTAAGTCGGGCGGAAGGGAGAAAACACTGTAGTCTGTAGCTTCGTCGGGGACTGCGTAAGGTTTGCCATTGGGTTGGAATGCGCGTGAACTTTCTCCTTCGTCATCATCATGCATCGTGGTGTCATTGATAGCTTCGTCGTCTGTTTCAGGCTGGTCATCTTCATGCTGATCAAGGCCGTCAACGGCATCAGGCGTCTCTGCTTCCGAACTCATTGTGGCTGGGGGGTTCTACGAGTCAATGAGTTGAGCGACTAAAGAATTTGCGATCGCAAGGGTGGATATTCTCTCTAGGGATCTAGTAGAAGAGCAGGCTTGGGGGAGCTAAGGACTGCTCCGACAAGCGAAGTAATGCTCGAAAACGCGTGATCATCGGAAGGAAAGTCAGCCTCAGCAGCGGTGGACGTTGGGATTGGACAGGCGGGACACAGGAAGATAGGTTGCGATCAGAGATGTACGAGGTGAGGGCGTGAAGAGTGGTTGTTCGGCAATCTTGGGCGTTGATGAATAGTGGTGGTGGTGATGGTGAGCAGCTGGAGGGATCGGCAAGGAATAAGAATAATAATAAGATCGCGCGGGCGAGGCCGAGTTGGGAATTGGGTCTTTCTACTATTACCGATGCTAATTACGAGTTGGAGCAGTAGTACGGAGTTAGTACGAGTAACGCAAGCGAGAACGACTAACAAAGGGCGTCCTTACGGTACTCGCGAGTATTAGTACGTAGGACGGAGAAGAAGTCACGCTAGATTCTGACTAGCAGGAAGATGGGGGGTGAGAAGCTGACTAGAGCTGACTAGAACTGCCTAGTACTGTCACTAGTGCTAAAAATCAAGTTCGGTAGATGGGCCGCGGCCACACGGAGTGGATAGCTTGTTCACCGCTAGCTGCGCTAGTGTACTAAGTATTGATCAGTAACGGCTAGTGTTAATACGGAATTACTAAAGCTGTGGACATTGTACTCCGTATCGGGTGCTTCGTAGTCTGTACTCCGTACCACCGACGAGAAGCAACCAATGCAGGAGCGGGCTGAAAACCTTGGGAGTCAAGGGCAAACTTGAAGCGCGAACAATAACTGACCTAGGTACGAAAGGGTAACGGCAAGGTCAAAAGGACAATTGGCTGGCTGGCCGGGGTGGGAGGTCCAGCTCAAGGCCCTGGCTAGAAATGTCCCCGCTAACGTTAGGGGGGCCTTGGTTGCGAAGGGGCTTAACCACCGCTAAGAGAGCTTATGCAAGGGACAACGAATAATTGGAACATTCCCCACTGTACCGTCACGGAAATACTGGGTACCGTGTCACAGTATCGCTGTCAACGCCGTACTAGAGGGAGCCCTCCCCGAGGCTCAGGTTCCCCGTACGGCCGTTCAGCTTCCAGATTCTAGGTATTGTTACAGCAAGAATGTGGTGGTATTTCCCCCCATTCTCACGGATATTCTTTCCACCGAACTTCCCAGTTCGTCGCAGTTTTACGCAACCCATGATTCTTTGCTCTCAAAGATGTCGCATCACGATAAAATAATCCACCCATGTGTGTGTGTCAAATGTCATCCCTGCACCCAGAGAATCAGTGTCTAGTCTGACTCGTCGTGTCGCCATTCATCTCTGACCTCTATACCGGCCTCGGCTTCTAGATTCACTCCTTGTCCGACTTCTGCTGCGACTTCTGCTGCGACTGTAGCTGCTCCTAGAGCTGTAGCTGGGGCTTCTGCGTCTTCTCCTCGGTGGACTTCTTGCCGCTGCAGCTCGTCTTCTAGGTGGCCCTCTTGACGGTGATCGCGAGTACGAGCTGGATCTTCGTCTTCTCCTCTGCGGTGATTGTGAGCGAGAGTAGTTGGATCTTGACGTGTAGGTATTCTCTTGGGCTCCTCGTCGATTGCCACCAAATCCACCTCTTCTGGGTCCTGGGCTGCGGTATCTGTTTGACGCAGGTCCCCGGGGAGGCATTCCATGTCTGCCAGGAGGAGGGCCTTGTCGACCAGATCTTGCTGGTGGCGGCGACCGCGAAAATGCTCGACGTGGTAAAACAATACTGACAGCAATGACGACCCCATCCAGTTGCGCCTCGTGCATGTGGGCAATAGCTGACTCTGATCCAGATGGATGATCGTAGAGGACATATGCTGTCCCTCTGTTTGTCATGACTAGCTGGGTGTTAGAATAGCTGTGTAAGAGTGCTGGTCACACATACATTGTTTGTTCAGAGGTAGATCAATGGATTCAATGTGTCCGTATGCGCCAAATATCTCCCGTAGGTGAGCCTCGGTCACATTTTTGGTCAATTTCTCAATCACAATTTTGGAGCTCTGCGCCCGCTGTGCGTCTCTACCAGGACTGTGACTGTGTCTGCGGATGTAGCTTCTTTCTCTGTATGACCTCCTATCGCCTGCACTTGGACTTCTGCTCCTACTGGGGCTGAATATCTGTCTTCTACCGCCACCGCCATTATGGATATCTCTGGCAGGGGGTGATCGAGTGACTGACCGCGAGAGTGACCTGGTCCTGGATCTTGACCTTGATCTTGGTGATGGCGATCGGCGAGTAGGGGACAGGGCTCGGTGAACAGAGTTGGGTGTATGCGACCTGGTTCTCGACCGGCCACGGGATGGAGACCTGGACGGTGACCTGGAGGCCATGATTAGCGTATGGCTGAATTATGTTGTGTCCACAGGTCTTGGGGTGTCCCTGGAAACTAGGGTATTGAGAAAGAAACACGAGGACAATGATAATGTTGACTGTATTTGACCAGGGTGAGAGGAATGTGAACGTTCTCGCTGTCTTGATCCGGGAAAGCCCAACCCCAGAACATTGTTCTGCACCGCGTTCAAAGTGCAGCGTCATTTTCGCGGGAGGAGCACGGGGGAGCATATATAACACTAGTGATGATTGTGGCTTTTTGCATTATATCATCTAATGATTCACCGTACATTCTTCTGTGTTTGTCGGGTAATTACATAAGTTTGTACCAGGGGATAGAGTGAGCATCTTGTCACTTCTGTTGCCCACAAGCACAACACTACCGTCTTTCACTGTCCAGCATAT
>Ga0105239_10001117_pt1 | contig 37006 bp, 38 predicted proteins | sample KBSC44metaG_FD_92761 | JGI IMG/M metagenome (GOLD analysis project Ga0105239, IMG submission 92761) | Corn rhizosphere microbial communities from Kellogg Biological Station, Michigan, USA - KBS C4-4 metaG | ecosystem: Host-associated > Plants > Roots > Rhizosphere > Soil | place: Michigan, USA... | reverse complement strand
TCCCACGGTGCATCCCCCTTCACCGCCGCCATGAGCGCGTCGCTCACCAGAACCGAGAGATTGAAATTGGTGAGACGGCCCTCGCGCTGTTTCGCGGCGATGAATTCTTCGACGTCGGGATGATCGCAGGCGAGCGTCGCCATCATCGCGCCGCGGCGCGAGCCCGCACTCATGATCGTGCGGCACATCGCGTCCCACACATCCATGAAGGAGACGGGACCGGAAGCGTCCGCGCCGACGCCCTTCACCGGCGCGCCCTTGGGACGCAGGGTCGAGAAGTCGTAACCGATGCCGCCGCCCTGCTGCAGCGTCAGCGCTGCTTCGCGCAGCGCGGAGAAAATCCCGTCCATGGAATCCGGGATCGTACCCATGACGAAGCAGTTGAAGAGCGTGACGCTGCGGTCGGTACCGGCGCCCGCGATGATGCGACCCGCGGGCAGGAAGCGATGACCGGCAAGCGCCTGGGCAAAATCGAGCGCATGGGCGCGACGATCCTCAGGCTTCTCCGCCTGCGCCAGGGCGAGCGCGACACGGGCCCAGGTGGACTCGACATCGGCGTCCACGGGCGTGCCGTCCGGCGCTTTCAGCCGGTATTTCATGTCCCAGATTTGTTGGGAAATCTCGCTCATCGGGCCCTTGTTCCGCCCAAGCCGAGCGGGTCAGAGAGGTATAGCAGAGCGCGGTTAAAGTCAATGAACGTTCCCGGTGTGTTCCCAATCTTGACCGCCATCTGACGCTTCCACATCTATGGGCTGGAAAGGCGGTGTACCCAATACCTTGATTTCTGTTTTCACAAAATCGGGGTTTTTCTATCTACCCCCCTCCCCTCCCCCCTCCAAAGTTCCCGACTGGCGTCGCTGGGCAAAAGCCCTTCCTCGCGCGGGAAGTTGGTCCCGAGCGTTCGTTGATCTGCAGTATAGAACCTAAAGGGAACAAAACAAGCCGCCCGGCTTCTAATGATTGCGGGCGTCCAGCAGTTTCCGGCCTTCCGCCACGAGCTGCGCGGTCGCCTGCTCGATGCGCTCTTCCAGCACTCTCATGAATTCCCGTGGCCGCAGGCCCGGCGGGATGGGTTCAAGGAATTCGAGCACCACGTTGCCGGGCTTCTTCACAAAGCCTGCCGGGCCCGTCCAGAACAGTCCGGAATTGAGCGCAACCGGGATGCACGCGACGCCTAGCTGGCCATAGAGACCTGCCACACCGCCCTTGTAGTCCGGCGGCGCGTCCGGCTGCTTGCGCGTACCTTCTGGGAAGATCAGCACCGAGCGCCCCTGTGCAATCACCCTCTTCGCTTCGACGGCCATCTTTCGCAGCGCGGACGCCTTGCCTTCGCGATCGATGGCGATCGACCCTGCTTTGAGAATGTACCAGCCATAGAACGGCACCCAGAGCAGGCTGCGCTTGAGCACGACCGCCGGATCGTCGAGCACCATGTAGAGCGCCATCGTGTCCCACATGCTCATATGCTTGGACGCGACCAGGACGCCGTTCGGTGGCGTCGTTCCGCGCACCTCGAAGCGAAGCCCGGCAAAAACCCTCAGTCCCCAGAAATTGAGCGCGCTCCAGCGCCGAGACATCCACACCGTGATCTTCCGCGGCAGGATCAACGCCGGCAGGAAGACGATGCAGATCACGACGGAAACGGTCGCGAACCAGAGGAAAAAGATCGTCGAGCGGAGAACGGTCACGGCAACCGGATCAGTTTGCGTGGTGAGATTTGCCCTTGTTGCCGCCGTGGTCAAACAGGGTCATCACGAAACTCGCCAGATATTTCAGGTATTCGAAATGCAGCAGCTCGAACTTCCGCGGATGGGTCCACCAGGTCGAAAAGCTTTCGATCTCGACCGGATAGGCGATCAGCGTCACATGCGGCATCAGGCTTGAGAACACGCGAAGGCTGCGCGGCATGTGATAGGCGGCAGTCACCACGATAAGGCTGTGGAATTGGTGCTGCGCGGTCCAGGCGGCCGCCTCTTCTGCGTTACCGTTGGTGTCTTCCGCGTCATAGCCGATATCGGCGCAGCAATCGAAACGCCGTCCGCCATTCGACAATTTTTTCAGCTCGGCATGTGAAGCCGTCTTGTTTGCGCCGCTGATCAGAAGGCGCTTGGCCGCGCCCTGCTCCAGAAGTGCGACGGCCTTGTCCAGACGCTCATCGCCACCCGTCAGCGCGACGATTCCATCCGCATTCACCGGACCGGCCGGCGTCACCGGAAGCGTTGCCAGGAACAGGACAAAGCCGCCGATGTAGAGAACCAAAATCACCGCAATGACATGAAGCAGCTTCAAACGGAATCTCCAGGCCGTTCAGGACTACACGCGCATGACGGCAATGTTGGGGCAGGATGTCCGCTGCGCCGTCACTCTAATAGATTTCCCGCAACACCGATAGAACCGACAATCGCGCGGTCGCGAGCGCGATCAAGCCGGACACGAACGGAACCGCTAACAGCCACGGCATTTCCGAAAGCCTGAGCGCGATCGGCGGCAGAAAGGGAACCGCTTCGATGCCGGCGAACTCCAATCCGCCCGCGGCCAGAAAGACAAGTGCCGCTAGTGCGGCACCGACCGCCGCCGCGCCCAAGGTGGAAACGAGATAGTGCCGCTCGAACGCGCGCGCGATGAAGCTCGCCTGTGCGCCCATCTGATGCAGAAGCTCCACCATCTCATGATGCGCCTCAAGTCCCGCGCGCGTCGCGAACGACACCGCCGCTGCGGTCGCGATCGCGATCAGAAGCAATATTCCGTAGGCGGACCATACGATCGCTTCCGCAAGACCCTTCAACCGCGAGATCCAGCGCGCGTGATCGTCGAGGATGGAATCGGGCGCCGCCTGTTTCAGTTGACGATTCAATTGCACGAGATCGACTTCGGAGCCGGGCGTGATTTTCGCGTCGATGAGACGCGGCAATGGCAGATCCGCGACCAGCGCATCCGCGCCAAGCCATGGCTGCACCAGCGACAGCGTCTGTTCCTGTGTCAGCGCCGCGGCATGCGCAATGCCGGGCGTCGCGCGCAGCACGGAAAGAACCGCATCAGTTTCCTGATCGAGGTCGGTACCGGGAGCGCCTTTCGCGGGCGGAAGAATCTGGACCGTCAACCGGTCGGACAGGCCGGACTGCCAGCCCTGTGCCGTGCGTTGCGCGATCAGCGAAGCGCCGAGCGCCAGCGCTGCCAGGAACGCCATCACTGCGATCACGACATCGAGGGGCGCTGCGCCCTTCTCGCGCGGCAGAATGCTGCTTGGGCCGCCTTTCAAACTCATGGACGCTGCGAGCCCAGCTCTACAAGGCGTCCATCCACCAGCCGCATCTCCCGCGCGCGCGTGGCCTCGATCAGTGCGCGGTCATGGGTTGCGATCAGGACCGTCGTCCCCAGCCGGTTCAACTCCCCGAACAGCCGGATCAGCCGCGCACCGATTTCGGCATCGACATTGCCCGTCGGCTCGTCTGCGATCAGCAGATTGGGCCGCGCCACAACCGCGCGCGCAATCGCAATGCGCTGCTGCTCGCCGCCGGACAGGGTTGCGGGTTTGGCGCGCATGCGGTCGCCCAGACCGACCCAAGAGAGCAGTTCCTCGACGTCCTTCACGTAATCGCCCTCGCGCCTTCCGGCGAGCCGGAGCGGCAACGCGACATTGTCGAACGCCGAGAGATGGGCGAGCAGGCGGAAATCCTGAAAGACGACGCCGATGCGGCGGCGCAACCCCGGAAATTCGGAACGTTTGGTGACGCTCAGATCGTGACCGAACAAAGTCACCAGTCCGCGCGAGGGTGGTTCCGTCATGTTGATGAGCTTGAGCAGCGTCGTCTTTCCAGCCCCCGAAAGACCGGTCAGAAATGTGAATGAGCCCGCGTCGAGTGAGAAGGTCACATCGCGCAGCACCTCCGGCCCCGCGGCGTAACGCATGCCGACATTTTCGAAGCGAACCATGCGCCGAACATAACGGTGCATCGTTCAAGTTTCGAGCCTTGCCTGATGTCGCGGCTTACGCCATTTTTCCTCGGCAATTCCCGCAGTCCGGGACATGATTCTGACCTGTCCGCAGTGCTCGACCCGCTACCAGACCGACGCGGCGAAGTTTCAGCCGGCGGGACGCAATGTGCGTTGCGCGAAATGCGGTCATGTCTGGCACCAGGATGCGCCAGCGCCGGAGCCCGACGTCTCCGATATCATCGCTGTGGAGGCACCGCCCGAACCGGCTGCCGCCCCGCCCGTCGTGACGCAAGAGGCGGAAGCGCCATTGTCGCGACCGCAGGCATTCACGCCCAACCCCGTCATGTCGCGCGAGCGCGTTCAGACCTCCTTTGCCGAACCGTCGAAGCTGCCGATGCGGCTTGCGGTTGGTGCGGGATGGCTCGGGCTGATCGTGATCATTCTGCTCATCGGCTGGTCCGCACTGCGCTTTCGCGAGCAGATCGCAACGGTCTGGCCGCAATCGGCATCGCTCTATTCGGCCGTCGGGCTGAAGGCGAATGCCAGCGGGCTCAATATCCAGGACGTCGCCTATCATCGCGGATACGAAAACGGACAGTCGGTGCTCTCGGTGACGGGAGTCTTGAGCAATACCAGCACGCGCGAATTGCCGGTTCCACAGCTTCGCGTCGGCCTGATCGATGACGATCGCCACGAACTCTATCACTGGACCTTCGCGCCCGGCGTGATGACGCTGAAGGCCGGCCAGTCGACGAAATTCCTGACGCGGCTGTCGAATCCCCCACAGGCGGCCAGTCATTTCGAACTGCGCTTCGCCAAGGCCGGCGAGTGACCGCCGCATCTTCGATCCTGTTCTCCGAAACCGAGATTGCGCGGCGTGTGGATGAGATCGCGCGCGAGATCGCACCGCTGAAACCCGAGATCGCGGTGTCAATTCTGGTGGGCGGGTTCGTCTTCGCCGCCGATTTGATCCGCGCACTGGCCGCACAGGACACCCATCTGGAGGCCGAGTTCCTCTGGCTGCGCAGCTATGGCAATGCGCGGACCGGCGCCGTCGCCGTTTCGCTACTGGCAGGACCGAGCGAGAATGTGCGCGGCAAGAACATCCTTCTCATCGACGGCGTGCTCGATGTGGGACGCACTATCGCCAAGGCACAGGAGCTTTTGCTTGCGGCGGGTGCGGCTTCGATCATCACCGCCGTCGCGATCGACAAGAGCCGTCCGGGCGCAGTGGCGTCTGCGGATTTTTCCTGCTTCACCGGGGTGCGCGATTTCATCATCGGCTATGGCATGGACGATGCGGGCAAGCATCGCGGCCTGCCCTACATCGCGAAGGCCATCTGATCAGAACTGCTTGAGCAGCCGGTCGATATAATCGAGCTCTTGCTGCGGACGGCCACGCTCGGCGGCACGTTTGCGCAGTTCTTTCAGGATTTCGCGCGCGCGCTGCAGGTCGGACATCGTGGGCACTTTGACATTGCCGTTCGCGCCGTTGCCGTTCGGACCGAGATTGCGGCCCAGCGGATCGGTGTTGCCTTCCTGACCGGGCTTGTCCGACTCCATCAGCTTCTTGGCAAGATCGGACGCGGCGCTGCGCATCGCATCGAGCGCATTCTTCTGCTCGGTACTGGCACCGGGGAGATTTTGGGTGTTGAGGTTGCCTTCGGCCTTGCCCATCGACTTTCCGGCATCGCCGAGCGACTTCGGCTGATCGAGCTTCTGATCGCCAAGCCCTTTCATCACCTTGTCGAGCTGGTCGTGTAGTTGCTTTTGGCTCTGCGCGAGGCCTTTCGGACCGCCGTCCTGCGGCGTCCCCTTGCCCATCTCCTGCCGCATGGTCTTGTCGATCAGACCGCGCTGCTTGCCCATCAGATCGCCCAGCCCCTGGATGGCATCGCTGAGCGCCTTGTCCTGAGGCGACTTGCCGCCGGAACCGCCACCACCGCCGTTGGTCATGTGCAGGTTCTCGAGCAGGCTCTGCAGCAGCGCGAGCATTTGCGCGGCCTGCGCGCGCGCGCCGCTCTGCGCCATCTGCTCGATCGCCTTGAGCAGGGTGTCGAGATCCTGCTGACTCATCACCTTCGCGCCGGGCGGCGGCTTGGCATCGTTAGAAGGAGGGTTCTGCGCCAACGCCTGGAGATAGCGCTGCAGAGCTTCGCGATAGCGTTGCAGCAGCGAGTCGATCACCTCCTGCGGTGCGCCTTGCGCCAAGGCCTGGCTCAACATCTGCTGCAGGCGGCGGAGCTGTTCGGCGGCGCTCATCAGCCCGCCGCGCTCAAGCCCGGTTGCGATCTGCCAGAGGATGTCGCCGGCGCGGGTGTAGTCCTCATCATGGGTGGCGTTTCTGAGCGTCCAGAACACCGACCGGAGTGCCGTGTAGACGCCGAGATCGCGCTGATAGAACCGATCCGGCGCAATGGTCAGCGCCTCGATCGCACGCGCCACGCGATCGCGCAGACGGACATCGCCCGTTCCCAGAATCTGCCGCTGCTCGATGAGCGCACGCGCCAACGGGTTCGTGAAAACACGCGCCGGAAGCGTGAAACGCACCGGTTTGCTGAAGCCGGTCTGTCCCGCGCCGTCGATGGCTTCCAGCACGATATCGACGTTCAGTCCGGCGTAAGGATGGCCCGTCAGATCGCTGTAGCTCGTATGCGACAGCGTCTTCGCCGACGCCTCGTCGAGCGGCAGGTCGACGACCAGCGGCTTTCCATAGCGGCCATGCGGCTTGATGATCGCGCGTGTCGCGACCACCCCGTAATCGTCTCCCGCCGTAAAAGCGAGCTTCAGCGCATCGTGATCGGTACGCGCCGGCGGTGAGGAGAAGGCGATAGCCGGCTTGTCGTCGGGCAGCGCGCGCAGACGCCAGTCGCCGATGGTTCGTCCCGCCGCGCGTACGACGAGATGCGTGTTCTCTGTGATCCTGGCCGTGCCCACATATTCCCGCGATCCGCCGGTGAGCGACGCACCGTCCATGGAGATATACGGCGCGTGGCTTGCGCCATGGATGCGCAGATTGATCGTGGAACCCGTCGGCACCGTGATGGCGCTACCGTTATTTTGCGTGAGATAGAACGGCGCATCGCCGGTATAGGGCGGCGGGTCGATCCAGGCATCGAGCGTGATGTTGCCGGCTTCCGCGGCGCCCGGTCCGAAGGCGGCGATGATACGCTGACGCCAGTCGCTGTTCGCAACCACGAACCCGGCCGCGATCAAGAGCAGCACGACATAACGCAGCGCCCGGGGATCGCGGCGCGGTAGATCGGAGCGCGGCGGGAACAGTTTCAGCTTGCCGATATCGGTGAGGCGCCGGCTCAGATGCGCATTCCAGAGCGCTTCGGCATAGGGATCGCCCGCTCCTGCAGCGAGCGCGTCCGTGCTTTCGGAAATCGGCCGGTGGACGAGCGTGCTGTCGCGCTCGAGCCTGCGCGCGCCGTCGAGCCATGTCGGCCAGCGCACGCCTTCAAGCGCGAAGGAGAGCATGAGCCCCATCGCGGTGATGAGGCCGGCCAGGATCAGCGCATGAAGCGGCCAGGGCAGAATCGCGAAAGCGTCAAATAGAGCGGCGGCGACGAATACTCCGGCGATGCCGGTCGCCGGCCATAGCGCCGGCCAGATGCGCTCCCATGCCACAATGCCACGCGCCGCGGAGACGAACGCCTCCGTTCGCCTGGCATCAGAGCCAAGGCGGAATTCTGTCGGCAGCGATAAGCGCGTCATCGGCGATCCGTGGCCTGACCACACTCCATTGGTCGCCCCGGATCAGGACTTCGGGGGCGGGCGGCCTCGCATTGTAGGCCGAGGACATCACCGCGCCATAGGCCCCTGCCGTCAGGAACGCGACAAGATCGCCCGCTTTGAGTTCCGGAAGGTCGCGGTCGCGGGCAAAGAGATCGGTGGTTTCGCAGACCGGACCGACGACGTCGTAGCGATGCCGCAGATGCGCGGCCGCAGGTTCCGTCACGGACACGATCTCGTGATGGGCGTCATACAAGGCCGGCCGCAACAGATCGTTCATGCCCGCGTCGAGGATGAGAAAGGTCTTGGACTCGCCCTGTTTCACATAGAGAACGCGGCTGACCAGCACACCGGCATTGGCCGCGATCAGCCGTCCCGGCTCGACGATCAGCTCGACATCGAGTTCCGTCTTCAACCGCGCTGCCAGCGCGCCGTATTCCGCAGGATCGGGCGGCGGCGCGTTGTCCTTGAGATAGGGTACGCCCAAGCCGCCGCCGAGATCGGCGCGCGCGATCGTGTGGCCCGCGGCGCGAAGTTGCTTCACCAGTTCGGCGACACGGCGAAACGCCTCCGCGAACGGGGCGAGGTCCGTGACCTGGCTGCCGATATGCACATCGACGCCCACGACCTCGATGCCGCCAAGCCGGGCTGCGAGCGCGTAAGCCTCCCGCGCGCGGCTCCAGGGAATGCCGAATTTCGTTTCCGACGTGCCGGTCGTGATCTTGGCGTGCGTCTTCGCGTCGACATCGGGATTGACGCGGATGGTAACCGGCGCGCGCTTGTTCATCGCCAGCGCGACTTCGCTCAAGGCTTCGAGTTCAGGCTCGCTCTCGACATTGAACTGGTGAATGCCGGCCTCGAGGCCAAGCTGCATCTCGGATTTCGTCTTGCCGACGCCGGAGAAGACGATGCGGTTCGCCGGAATGCCGGCTGCCAGCGCCTTCTTCAACTCGCCGCCCGACACAACATCCGCGCCGGCGCCGAGAAGGCCAAGCGTCTTCAATACGGCGAGATTGCCGTTGGCCTTCACCGAGAAGGCAATGAGCGTGTCTTTCGGCAGCGCCGATGCGAACACGCGATAGTGCCGCTCCAGCGTCGCGGTCGAATAGCAATAGAAGGGTGTGCCGACCTCATCGGCCAGCATCGCTAGATCGACATCCTCGGCGTGGAGCGTGCCGCTTTGATAGGCGAAATGGTTCATTCGCCGATGGGCTGCGGCGGCTTGGAGGGATCGTGCTGGTTCTTCGCTGTCTGCTTGCCGTCAGGCAGGACGAGATCGTTCTTCACGCCGCACGACGCGAGCATCAAGGCCAGCAGGGCAACGGCTGCAAGGCGCTCTATCATCCCAGTCTCTCCCGCCAGAAGGCGATCTGTTCTCGCACGCGGTCCGGTGCCGTGCCGCCGAAGCTCGCCCGCGACTTCAGCGAGGCTTCCAGCGACAGCACATCATACACCTCTTTGCCGATGGCGGGCTCGATGCCCTGCATTTCTTCCAGCGGCAGCCCCTCGAGCGGTACGCCAAGCGTTTCCGCGCGCCGGACGATGCTGCCGGCGATGTGGTGGGCGTCGCGGAACGGCCGCTTCAAGACCAACACGATCCAGTCGGCGAGATCGGTTGCGGTCGGATAACCCATCTCCGCCGCGCGCCGCATGGCATCTGGCTGCGCCTTCAGATCGGCGATCATGCCGGCCATCACCGTGAGCGACAGCCTGAGCGTGTCGGCCGCATCGAACACACGCTCTTTGTCTTCCTGCAAATCGCTGCCATAGGCGAGCGCAAGCCCTTTGACGACCGCAGCAAGCGCCGTGAAATCGCCCAGCACCCGCCCTGTCTTGCCGCGCACCAGCTCTGCCGCATCGGGATTGCGCTTCTGCGGCATGATGGAGGAGCCGGTCGTGTAGGCATCCGACAGCCGCACGAAACCGAAGGCGGGGCTTGTCCATTGCACAAGTTCGCCCGCGAGCCGCGACAGGTTCGTCATGCAGATCGTCGCCGCCGCGAGATATTCGAGCGCAAAGTCGCGCGCCGATACGGCGTCGAGCGAATTGCGCGTCGGATGCGAAAAACCAAGTGCGCTTGCCGTCGCGTCGCGGTCTATCGGAAAGGACGTTCCCGCCAGCGCCGCGGCGCCGAGCGGCGATTCGTTCAGCCTTTTCGACGCATCACCGAAGCGTCCGGAATCGCGCGCGAACATCTCGACATAGGCAAGGCAATGATGCGCGAAGCTGATCGGCTGCGCGGGCTGCATATGCGTGAAGCCGGGCATGATCGTATCGGCATGGGTATCGGCCTGGCCGAGCAATGCGCGCTGGAGATCCGCAAGCAGATGCTGTGCGATCTCACAGGCATCGCGGACCCATAGCCGGAAATCAGTTGCGACCTGATCGTTGCGCGAACGGGCGGTATGCAGCCGTCCCGCCGCATCGCCCACGATCTCTTTCAGCCGCGCCTCGATATTGAGATGGATGTCTTCCAGTTCGCGCCGGAAGACGAATATTCCCGACTCAATCTCTTTTTCGATCGCATCCAGACCGGAAAGGATCGCGTCGCGGTCCGCGCTCCGGATGATCTTCTGCGCCGCCAGCATCCGCACATGAGCCCGTGAGCCCGCGATATCCTGGGACGCCAGCCGTTTGTCGAAATCGATGGAGGGCGTTATGTCCTGCATCGCGGCGGCGGGCCCGCCTTCGAAGCGGCCGCCCCACATCTTGTTCGTGCTCATGGGAAGCTCACGATGCAGTCTCGTTCCATCGCCATCGCCGCAGTGCTCGGCGCCGTCGTCCTTATCGCCGTTCTATATGGGATCAGGACCTTCAGTGTCCACGCGCCGTCCGCACCGCCAACCCCGCCCGCATCTTTGGCGCGGCTGGTGCCCGCAAAGCAGGTGGCGAGCGTTCCGGCCGTAGCCTTCAACGGCACCGATGGGCAAAAGCACACGCTCGCCTCGTTCAAAGGCCGTTACGTGCTGCTCAATCTCTGGGCAACGTGGTGCGCGCCCTGTGTGAAAGAGCTGCCGGCCCTTGCGGAATTGCAGGGCGCGATGGCGAACGGACGGTTGACGGTCGTCGCCGTCGATGTCGCGCGCGGCACACCGGCCGACGCGGCTTCCTTTCTGAAGAGCCATAACGCTTCGCGACTGACACCGTATATCGATCCCGATCTCGCGCTGATGCGCGCGTTCGGCGCTTACGGCCTGCCGCTGACCATATTGATCGACGACAAAGGACGTGAGGTCGCGCGTTCCGTCGGACCCGCCGATTGGTCCGCGCCGGAATCGATCGATTATTTCAAGGCTCTGACCGCGCGCTCCTGAAAGAGCTGTCATTTGATGGGCGCCGCGCGATTCTGCGCGCACATTTCCGTGAAACTGCAGGCACTTGGCCGACACACTCTTGCCAAAAGTGGTTCTTACAACGCCGTCATCTGGGGGTGCGTCCTTCACAGACGGAGAACAATAATGTTGCAACGTAAACTTCTGACAGTTGGTGTTTTGATTTCCACTATCGCCCTTGCCACCTCGGCATTTGCACAATCCTCGGGCTGCGGCGCGCCGGCGCCACAGCCTGGAACTGACACACCCACAACATCGGCGCCGCAAGAGCCCGGCCAAAGCACGACGCAGACCGATCAGTCTTCGCAAAGCGGCCAACAGCAGACACCGCAGAATCCCCAGCCCTCACAACCGGGTCAGGATTCGTCGCAACAACCGCACTGATAGAGCACCAAAGAAAATAGGAAGCGCCGCCACGAGCGGCGCTTCTTTTTTTGGCAGATGACGCGGCGTTCCACTTTGCGAGCCCCTTGCGCACCGGCGCGTCGGCCTCAGGCCATGCATTGTTCGTCACGATCAGGTCTCTTTCGGCGATGTGAATATCGACTGACGACCTACTCTTGCCGGCAAGCATGGCGCATCAGTTGAGCGTTGACAGAAAAAACGGCCGCCTTTATTACTTTACCACATGGTAAAGTATAACACCGCGAAGCTCGATTGCACGTTTCACGCGCTGGCCGACCCCACGCGCCGCGCCCTGCTCATGCGTCTTCAGGCGATGCCGGACGCACCGGTCAGCGCATTGGCCCGCCCTTTCGGTGTCACGCTGCCCGCCGTGATGAAGCATCTCGAGGTCTTGCGCCGAGCCGGTCTTATCGAGCGCCGGAAGGTGGGCCGGACGGTGCACTGCCGCCTACTCGGAGAGCCGCTCGGCGAGGCCATGCATTGGCTCTCGTTCTACGAGCGTTTCTGGACCGAGCGTCTCGATGTACTCGCCGATTATGTGGAGAAGCCCGAATGCCCGACGATCTCATCGTCACCCGCCACATCAAGGCCCCGCCGGCGCGCCTCTGGAAGGCGTGGAGCAGCGCGGACGGGATAGCGCGATGGTTCGGTCCGCGCGTCAGCAGGGTCATGCACGCCGAGGCGGACCTGCACGTGGGCGGCCGGTATCGCATCGTCATCGAAGCGCCCGACGGAACGGTCAGCGAAGTCGGAGGCGCCTATCGCGAGATCGTTCCGAACGAACGCCTCGCCTTCACCTGGGCGTGGAAGACGACACCGGATCGGGTTTCGCTCGTGACCGTCACCCTGGCGGCTGACGGAGAGGGCACCCTCCTGACCTTGCGGCACGAAAAGCTCACTGATGAAGACGCCCGCCGCCGCCACGAAGACGGCTGGTGCCAGTCGCTCGGCAAGCTGGAAACACTTGTCGCCCAACCCTGAAGAGAGGCTCCCATGACCAACCATCCGGGAGTTTCCCACGAGCAATGGCTGGAAGCGCGCAAGAAGCTACTTGCCAAAGAAAAGGAGTTCACCCGTCTGCGCGACGAGCTTAGCAATCTACGCCGCGAACTGCCCTGGGAGCCCGTGACGAAGACCTACGCCTTCGAGGGACCGGAAGGCTCGGAGACGCTTTCGGATCTCTTCGGCGGCAAGAGCCAGCTGATCGTGCAGCACTTCATGTTCCACCCCGATTGGGACGAAGGCTGCAAGAGCTGCTCGTTCTGGGCGGACAACTATAACGGCACGCCCATTCATCTCGCGCATCGCGACATCAGCTTTGTGGCTGTCGCGCGCGCGCCACTGGCCAAGATCGAAACCTACAGGAAGCGCATGGGCTGGAGCTTCAAATGGGTTTCCTCCTTCGGCAGCGATTTCAATTTCGATTACGGCGTTTCCTTCACCAAGGAGCAGATCGCGAGCCGCGCCACGATGAACTATGGTGCGCCAAATACATTCGGCGAGGAGATCGTCGGCATCAGCGTGTTCTTCAAGGATGGAGACGGAGCGATCTTCCATACCTATTCGACCTACTCGCGCGGCGTGGACCTCATGAACGGGGCCTACAACTACATCGACCTCACGCCCAAAGGCCGCGATGAGGGCGGCAAGAGCCAATATTGGGTCCGCCGCCACGATCAATACGCAGATTGACCGCCTATCGCGTCGGAACCGGCGTTTCGCCACGGTAGTCGTAGAAGCCGCGGCCGGTCTTCTGGCCGAGCCAGCCGGCTTCGACATATTTCACCAGCAGCGGACAGGGGCGATACTTGGAATCGGCGAGGCCTTCGTAGAGCACCTGCATGACGCTGAGGCAGGTGTCGAGACCAATGAAGTCGGCGAGTTGCAGCGGGCCCATCGGATGGTTGGCGCCGAGCTTCATCGCGGTGTCGATCGCTTCGACGTTACCGACACCTTCGTACAGCGTGTAGACCGCCTCGTTGATCATCGGCAGCAGGATACGGTTCACGATGAAGGCCGGGAAATCTTCCGCATAGGCGGCCGTCTTTCCGACGCGGCGCACGATGTCGAGCGCGGCCTGGAACGTGGTGTCGTCGGTCGCGATGCCGCGGATCACCTCCACGAGCTGCATCATCGGCACCGGGTTCATGAAGTGCAGGCCGATGAAATGCTCCGGCCGGTCGGTAGAGGCCGCAAGGCGCGTGACGGAGATCGACGAGGTGTTGGTCGCGATCAGGGCGTTTTTGGAAACGCGCGGACAGAGGTCCTGGAAGATCTTGCGCTTGACGGTTTCGTCTTCGGTCGCGGCCTCGATGACGAGATCGCGATCCTGCATCGCATCGAGATTCTCCGCGGTGTGGATGCGCTTCAGCGCCGGCTCGACCAGTTCGTCCTTGATGAGCCCGCGCGCGGCCTGGCGATGCATGTTCTTGGAAATACGGTCGATCGCCTTGCCAAGCTGCTCGGAATTGATGTCTTCGAGCATGACATCGAAGCCTGCCAGCGAGAGGACTTGGGCGATACCGGTGCCCATCTGACCCGCCCCGATTACGCCGATGCGTTCAATACCCATGATACATTTCCTTGGTTCTATTTGTAGCCGAGCTTGGTCAGCTCTTCGTCCATCTCCGGGATCGCCTTGAACAGGTCCGCGACCAGTCCGTAATCGGCGATCTGGAAGATCGGTGCTTCTTCGTCCTTGTTGATGGCGGCGATGACTTTGGAGTCCTTCATACCGGCCAGATGCTGAATGGCGCCTGAAATGCCGACCGCGATGTAGAGATCGGGGGCCACGACCTTGCCGGTCTGACCGACCTGATAATCGTTCGGCACGAAGCCCGCATCGACCGCCGCGCGCGAGGCGCCGACAGCGGCGTGCAGCTTGTCCGCGATGCTGTCGAGCAGGTGGAAGTTCTCGCCGGACTGCATGCCACGGCCGCCCGAGATGATGATCTTGGCGGAGGTCAATTCCGGACGCTCCGACTTCGACAACTCTTCGCCGACGAATTTGGAGATACCGGGATCGGCGGCCGCAGAGACTTTCTCGATGGCCGCCGAACCGCCTTCACCCGCCGCCTTGAACGTTGTCGTGCGGACCGTGATGACCTTCTTACCGGCCGGCGCCTGCACCGTCGCCATCGCGTTGCCGGCATAGATCGGGCGCACGAAGGTGTCGGGCGAAACGACGGAGAGGATTTCGGAGACCTGCGGCACGTCGAGCTTGGCGGCCACGCGCGGCATGTAATTTTTGCCGTTGGTCGTGGCGGGCGCCAGGATCGCGTCGTAATTGCCCGCGAGCGAGAGGACCAGGGTCTCCATCGTCTCGGCGACCATTTTGGCGTAGAGCGCGTCGTCCGCGACAAGCACCTTCTCCACGCCGGCGATCTTGGCAGCGGCTTGCGCGACCGCATCGCAGCCCTGGCCCGCGACAAGGATATGCACAGGTCCACCGATCTGGGTTGCGGCGGTCACGACCTTGGCGGTCGCATCTTTCAGCGTTGCGTTGTCGTGTTCGGCGATAACGAGGGTGGCCATCAGATCACTCCCGCTTCGTTCTTGAGCTTGTCGAGCAGCTCGGCGACGGTCTTCACTTTCACGCCGGCTTTGCGCTTCTCGGGCTCCGCGACCTTCAGGGTCTTGAGACGCGGCGTGACATCGACGCCGTAATCGGCGGGCGCCTTCTCGTCGATCGGCTTCTTCTTCGCCTTCATGATGTTCGGGAGCGAGGCATAACGCGGCTCGTTCAGGCGAAGGTCGACCGTCATCACAGCCGGGAGCTTCACTTCAACAGTCTGCAGACCGCCATCGATCTCACGTTCGATATCGGCCTTGCCGTCGCCGAGTTCGAGCTTGTGCGCGAATGTGCCCTGCGGCCAGCCAAGAAGCGCCGCCAGCATCTGACCCGTCTGGTTGGAATCGTCGTCGATCGCCTGCTTGCCGGTGATGACAAGCTGCGGCTGTTCCGCGTCGCAAATCGCTTTGAGGATTTTGGCGACCGCGAGCGGTTCGACCTCGCCGTCGGTCTTCACGAGGATGCCGCGGTCGGCGCCCATCGCGAGCGCGGTGCGGATCGTTTCGCTCGCCTGCTGCGGGCCGATCGAGACGGCAATGACTTCCGTCGCCTTGCCCTTCTCCTTCAGACGCACCGCTTCTTCGACGCTGATCTCGTCGAACGGGTTCATGGACATCTTGACGTTTGCCAGGTCCACGCCGGTCTGATCCGCTTTCACGCGAACCTTCACGTTGTAGTCGATCACCCGCTTGACGGGCACCAAGACTTTCATGACTGAGCTGATCCCCTGATGGGCGGCGTTTTCTCGCGTCGGACCTTGCTGGTCCGCAATCTTGTTGAAGCCCGCCCCGACTTTGTGCGGCGCAAAAACTAGGTCCGGGGATGACCGTCTGTCAACGAAGCGTCACGGCCAAATGCCTGACAATTAGGAGTCCCAGAACCCTTGGGAAGTTTGGTTGCGGCGCAGCAAATACCATAGACTGCGTCATCGCGCCGCAGGGATAAACAGGGTTACTTCAGCGTCGCGAGATAAGCGACGACGTCGGCGCGCTGTTCCGCGTTGCCGATACCGGCAAAGGCCATGCGGTTGCCAGGCACCACAGAAGCGGGATGCTCGATATAGGCCGTGAGCTTGTCGGTGGTCCAAGTGATGCCGGAATTCTTCATCGCCGACGAATAGGCGAAATTCTCCACGGTGCCGGCCTTGCGGCCGACGACGCCGAACAGATTCGGACCCAGACCATTGCCGCCATCCTTCTCCGCGTGATGACAGATCGCACAGCGCTGAAAGGCGACCTTGCCTTTCGCCGCATCGCCGGCAGCCTGCGCCGCGCCGGCAAGCGAAACCAACACCGCCACTGCGATGGCTGTTCTGAGGACCAGCATCCTGAAATCTCCGGGCAAATTAGTTCTTGAGTTCATCTTTGGCAGTTTCGATCGCGGCGCGGAAGGCGATGGGATTTGCGATGGTGGGCAACTGCACCGCATCCACGCCGGTCCCTTCGACGCGCACGTGTCCGAAGCCCAGGATGCGTCCCCAGAATCCCTGATCCACACGCACGCCTTCGATGTTGTTGAGCGCAAGCTCGTCGGTGTGCAGTGAGAATAGCCCTGTCTTCTTGACGAGGCGGTGCGATGTGACCGCGATCTCGGTCGTCGCCTGGCGAATGAACATCGGGATCGCGACGATCAGGCCGATGACCGTGCAGGCGAGGAGGATCGCGCCCAGCGTGTAAGACCAGTGAAAATGCGCTTCCGCTACGATCCGCTCTTTGGCACCGAGCGACTTCTGGATATAGGACATGAACCCCTCCGAGATGCGCTGCCCCTTATATAAGGGTCTTTGCCCCGGCGGAAAGGCGGGTCAGGCGCCGGCTGGACGGCGCGGGCGCTGCTTCGCCGATACCGATTTGATGACGATGCGGCCCTTTATTCCGGGCTTGAATGGATGGCCCGCCTTGGTGAGTGCCTGATCGATCAGCGCGCGGACGCCGGGACTGGCCAGCGTCTTCGCCCCCTCGGTCAAAACGATGTGCCGCGTCGTCGTGCCCGAACCTTTGAGCAGCTTGTCGGGATCCTTGAGCGGCAGGGTCTTGAAAAAGAACAGGCTTGCCCATTTGGGAAAAACCGCGATCGAGAACCACGCGTCCTTCACGCGCTCGCCGGTCGCAAACCCGACCGCGAGTGCGTTGTAATTGTCGTAGACGAGTTCGATCGCGCCGGGATAGATCTTCCGCATCGCCGCAAGCACGCCTTTCGTGCTCTTCGCCACCTCAGGCGTGAACTTGGCGAGAAAGGAGTCGAGTTCCGCTTTCGGGCTCCGCGCCTGCTTTCGCGTGCGTATCGTCATTCCGCCTCCCCACCCACTAGGTTATCATTTCCCGCCTCGGGGGCGAGATCATTTGTCGAGAGAGCCATGCAGACGGAAATTCATGAGATCGCGCCGGGAATTCACAAGTTGTCGACATTCATCGCGGACGCGCCGCCCGCCGGCTTCGGCTTCAATCAGTATCTGATCGAGGCGGACGAGCCGTTGCTCTTTCATTGCGGCGGGCGTGGGCTGTTCCCGCTCGTTTCGGCGGCGGCAGCGAAGGTCGTCCCGCTCGCACGCCTGCGCTGGATCTCCTTCGGACACGTCGAGTCCGACGAGAGCGGATCGATGAATGACTGGCTCGCGGCCGCGCCGAATGCCCAAGTCGTGCATGGCGCCATCGGCTGCATGGTCTCGCTCAACGATCTTGCCGACCGGCCGCCTCGCGCCCTTGGCGATGGCGAGGTGCTGGATCTCGGCGGCAAGCGTGTGCGCTGGATCGACACGCCGCATGTGCCGCACGCATGGGAGTCCGGCCTGATGCTCGAAGAGACCACCGCCACACTTCTTTGTGGCGACCTGTTCACAAGCGGCGGCCCTTATCCCGCCGTCACGCACGACAGCATTGTCCCCGCGGCAACGGCTGCCGAAGATGTCTTTCACGCAACCGCGTTGACACCGAACACCGGCCGCACGATCCGGAAGCTCGCAGCGCTCAAGCCGAAGCGCCTCGCCGTCATGCATGGCGCGGTGTTCGAGGGTGACTGCGCGTCCGAGCTCGGCCGGCTGGCGGACTATTACGACGCGGCCCTGAAAGCTGCCGTCGCCTGAAGGCGCATCACCGCTGCTCGTGTTCGGGCAACAGGACTTCGCGGATGCCTTTATGATTGGGGCTTGAGATCACGCCGTCCTGCTCCATGCGCTCGATCAACGAAGCCGCGCGGTTGTAGCCGATCTGCAGGCGGCGCTGGATGTAGCTTGTCGTGGCCCTGCGTTCGCGCGCGACGATGGCGAGCGCCTTGTCATAGAGATCGTCGCCCGATTCCGAATTGCCGCCCATGACAGCATAGGGATCATCGCCCGGCTCATCCGGTTCTTCGGTGACGGCGTCGAGATATTCAGGCGAGCCCTGGCTCTTGAGGAAGCGCACCACGTCTTCGACCTCGTGATCGCTCACGAACGGCCCGTGCACGCGCCTTATGCGGCCGCCCGCCATCATGTAGAGCATGTCGCCCTGCCCGAGGAGTTGCTCCGCGCCCTGCTCGCCAAGGATGGTGCGGCTGTCGATCTTGCTCGTCACCTGGAAGGAAATACGGGTCGGGAAGTTCGCCTTGATCGTGCCGGTGATCACGTCGACCGACGGGCGTTGCGTGGCCGCGATCAGATGCAGGCCCGCGGCGCGTGCCATCTGTGCCAGACGCTGGATCGCGCCTTCGACTTCCTTGCCGGAGGTCATCATCAAATCGGCCATTTCGTCGACCACGATGACGATGAACGGCATCGGTTCGAGCTCGAGCATTTCGTCCTCGTAGATCGGCTTGCCGGTCTCGCGGTCGAAGCCGGTCTGGACAGTGCGCTTCAGTCTTTCGCCCTTTTCCTTCGCCTTGCGAACGCGGTCGTTGAAGGCCTCCACGCCGCGCACGCCAAGCTTGGACATCTTGCGGTAGCGCTCTTCCATCTCGCGCACCGCCCATTTGAGCGCGACCACGGCTTTTCGCGGCTCGGTCACCACGGGCGCGAGCAAATGCGGGATGCCTTCATAGACCGAAAGCTCCAGCATCTTGGGATCGATCATGATCAGGCGGCAATGCTCCGGCGGCAGGCGGTAGAGCAGCGACAGGATCATCGTGTTGATGCCGTCCGACTTGCCCGAACCGGTCGTGCCGGCGATGAGCAGATGGGGCATTTTGGCGAGATCGGCGATCACCGGCTCGCCGCCGATGGACTTGCCGAGCGCCAGCGTCAGCGGTGCGCGCGCCTTCTCATATTCGTTGCTCGACAGCATCTCGCGCAGGAACACTGTCTCGCGGTTGATGTTGGGCAATTCGATGCCGATGACGTTGCGTCCCGGGATTGTCGCGATGCGCGCCGCCACCGCCGACATCGAGCGCGCCACGTCGTCGGCGAGCGAGATCACGCGCGATGATTTCACGCCGGCCGCCGGCTCGAATTCGTAGAGTGTCACGACCGGGCCGGGACGCACCGCGACGATGCGGCCCTTCACGCCGAAATCGGCGAGCACCGCTTCGAGCATGCGCGCATTTTCTTCCAGCGCCTCGTCGGAGAGGGACGGCGTGTCGTGAACGTGCAACGGTTCGGCCAGGAGACCAAGCGACGGCAATTGGTATTCGCCGGAAGCCAGATTTAACGCGGGCTGTTTCGCGCCGCCCTTTACGGGCTTTCCCGCGCGGCGCGCTTCTTCACGCTTGATGCGGGTTTCCCGGCGCTCAGCGAGGCGTGTCGCCGCGATCGGTTCGGGCGCGATGTTAAGCCCGTATTCGTCCTCGGGCTCTTCTTCATGTTCGACATCGGGCTCTTCGTCTTCCTCGTCGTAGCTGCGTACGATGCGGCGCGATGAAGAGGACGGAAGCCGGACCTTGCTGCCCAGCCAATAGAGAGCTGCGGCACCCGTACCGACATGGCGTGCAACGCGTGAGAACTGCAGGCCTGTCGCGAGGAAGGCCAGCGGCAAACCGGTGACGAGCAGAAGAATGGGCAGCGCGACGCCGATCCAGTTCTGGCCGTAGACCTGCGCCGCGTGGGTGGAGAGCTGCGATGCGGCGATGCCGATCCAGCCGCCGGCGCCGGCAGGCAGTGCGTCCAGCCGCGGCAACCAGCCGAGCCCTGCCGCGACCAGCACGGTTCCGATCGGCCAGGCAATCGCACGCCATACGGCATGCGTGATGCCCTTGCCCATGAGCGCGCGTGTTCCCCAGACCGCGAGCGGCGCGATGAATGCGAAGGCCGCGATGCCGAAGGCCTGGAGCAGGACATCGGCCGCGGTCGCACCGAACGGGCCGAGCCAGTTGGCAACGTCGCGTCCGGTGGCGTTGTTGAGGCTGGGATCGCCCGGCGAATAGCTCGCGAGCGCAAGGCCCACTGCCAGCGTGCAAAGGAGCACCAGAAGCCCCGCGCCGCGCAGGATCAGAATCTGCAATAGCCGCGCGAGGGCATAGCGCGCATCGGCGAGCGCATCGCTCACCGCAGCGCCTCGCGAACGCGGCTGGTACAACGTCCCCATCAGCTCCGGCCCAGCACTTCAACCATCCGTTCAAGGGCGGTCAGAATGGTTGATAAATCGTTTACGAGCGCCACCCGAAGGTATGAAAACCCAGGGTTTGCGCGGGGTTTTCCGCGTTCAATTTCGCGTCCCATATAGGCGCCGGGAAGGGTGCGAACGCCTGCTTCGCGCCAGAGCCTGAGCGCAGTCTCTTCGCCATTGCCGGTGTCGAGCCAGAGGAAGAAACCACCTTCGGGAATGCGGAAGCCGGCGCGGTTGCCGAGCATGCGCCCCGCCAGCTGGAATTTCTCCCGATAGGACTCGCGATTGGCCTCGACATGCCCCTCGTCGCTCCAGGCGGCAGCCGACGCGGCCATGATGGGCATCGGCACCTGCGGACCGGCGTAATTCCGAAAGGCCCTAAATGTCGCCATCAGCTTCGCATCACCCGCCACGATCCCGGAACGCAGACCCGGCAAGCCGGAACGCTTCGAGAGCGAATGAAAGGTGAGAAGCCTTTCGAACGGCGCACCGCGCGCGGTCAGCGCGCCGACGGGCGGCTCATCGAGATAGATGTCGGCATAGCATTCGTCCGCTAACACCGTGAAATCGTGGCGGTCCGCGAGAGCGAACAGCGTTCGCCAATAATCGGCGCTCGCGACGGCGCCTTCTGGATTGGAGGGGGAGCATATGTAAGCGGCGACGGTGCGGTCCAGAACAGTGTTCGGAAGCGATGCGAAGTCGGGAAGAAAGCCGTTCGCGGCAAGCGCCGGAACGAAAATTGGTTCGGCGCCGGCCGACAGGATCGCAGCCGCGTAGCATTGATAGAACGGGTTCGGCAGCAGGATCGCGGGGCGCCCGCCCGCCTTCGACTCGGGCGTCACGATGAACGGCGCGAGGAACAGGCCCTCGCGCGTGCCGTTCAGCGGCAGAACCTCGCGCTCCGAATCGACCTCCACACCGAACCGGCGCGTCAGCCACGCCGCCGCCGCTTCGCGCCATGCAGCCGTTCCGTTGATCGGCGGGTATTCGCCGAACTGATGGGCATGTGTATTAAGCGCTTCCATGACGAAGCTGGGCACCGCACCGCGCGGATCGCCGACCGCGAGACTGATCGGCGCCATGCCTGGCGTAACGGAATCGAGCAACGTGGCCAGCATCGCGAACGATCCCGGCGGCAATTCAGAAAGGCGGCCCGGCAACACGGTCTTTACCTGCTGTTAAGCAACACACGCGGCGCGATGCGCCGCTGCGCGCGACATGAACACCCGAATTTAACCATGGCAAGCCATCATCGCCGCGCAGCCGATATCGCGGGACTTCATGGCCGAGCTTCGCACATTGATCATGCCCTGCGCAGGGCGGTCTTCGCGCTATCCGGGCGTACGTCCGAAGTGGATGCTGACACTGCCCGAGGGCGAGATCGCGCTGGCGCGTGCCGCGGCCAGTCTTCCCGAAGACAGTTTCGACCGGATCGTCATCGCCATCCGCGCCGATCACGAGGAACGCTACGATTGCCGCGCGCTGCTGAAGCGTGTGTTTGGCACGCGCGCAGAGATCGTGGTGCTGCCGCATGAAACGCGTGGGCCCGCGGACACGGTCGCGCAGACGATCGCGCGCGCAGGCGTCGAGGGCGCCATCGCGATCAAGGACGCCGACAGCTTCTTCACGCCCTCGACGCTTCCCGATACCAGTTTCGTGTCCGTTTCGGATGTGCGTCAGAGCCCGCGCATGACCAATGTCGGCGCCAAGAGCTTCGCGGTGATCAACGGCGAGGGCCTGATCGTCGACATGGTCGAAAAGAGTCTTGCCTCGAACCATGTGTCGGTCGGGCTGTACGGCTTTGCGGATGCCGAGCGGTTCCTCGAGATTTTCGGCGTCATCGCGAAAGCCAACCCTGACGGCGAGGTTTTCGTGTCGCATGTGATGAGCCGCGCCATCCGCGACGGCCTTATCGTCAAGCCGCATGTCGTGGACGGGCTAATCGATGTGGGAACGCTCGACGACTGGCGCCGCTACACGCGCACGCGCGGCACCATCGTCACCGACATCGATGGCGTCGTGTTCCGCAATCACTCGCGTTACTTCGCGCCGCTGTGGGACGAGCCGGACGAGCCGATCGTGGAAAACATTGCAACGCTCAGGACCTGGGAACAGGATGGTGCGCAGATCGTGTTCATGACGGCGCGTCCGGAAGAATATCGCGGCCGCACGGAGGCCGCCCTTCGCCAGCACGGCCTCAACCCGCATGCGTTGATCATGGATTGCCGCCATGGGCGGCGCTTCCTCGTCAACGATCACGCCGGCACCAATCCCTATCCGTCTGCGGTGGCCGTCAGCCTTGAGCGCAACAGCCCCGCGCTCGGCGATCATCTGAGCGACTGGCGGTGAACCTGCCGCTTCCGCGCCAGGTCTCGCGCCCCAGCGCGGACCTGAAAGCCCACGTCCTGCAGGGCGGGCATTCGGGCGCGGAGGTGATCCTGTTCACAGACGAAGCCGACACGTTCGTGCGCAAAAGCGCCCAACGCAGCACGGGAAGCGCAAGGCTGCTGAAGCAGGCCGTGAAACAGCGCCTGTTCGCCGCGCAAGGCCTGGGCTTTCCGCGCGTCCGTGACATGGGCGTCGACACAACGCGGCGCGCCTGGTTTGAGATGGATTATGTGCCGGCGCGGACTCTGGGCGATCTGGTGCGGACGCAGACCCCGTTCGATGGCGCGCGGGTCATTGCAGCCATTGCCAATCTTCTGATGCTGTTTCGGTCGACGGAGAGCGCGACGCTCTCTGCCGAACTTTTCCGCAGCAAGATCGCGGACATCGCGCGGGTTGCAGAGGATAGCGCTCCGGCTGCCAGACACATGCCCGAACTTCGCCGCGTCGCGGCGGCGCTTGATGCGATGGATTGGTCGGGCATTCCGGTTTCGATTAGCCACGGCGACCTGACGTTTGAGAACATTCTCATCGCGCCGGATGGCGGCGTGTCGTTCATCGATTGCGATGAGCCGTTTGCATCTTCCTGGTGGCTGGATGTCGGCAAGCTGTTTCAGGATATCGCCGGTGCATGGTGCCTGCATACGCTGGTGGCGCCGTCGGTCGGCATCACCGAACGTCTCGTCTGTCTCGATGACGATATGCGTAAGCTTGCATATGAGCTTGACCCGGCGCTGCCGCCACGGCTGCTGCAATTCGCGGCGTTGCATCTGTTGCGCACCGTTCCGTATTCGCGGTCCGACGGAACCGTTGCGTTTGCGATCCGGCGCGCGGCACGTCTGCTGGAGGCCGGCACATGACCCGTCCGACAGATGCCGTCGTCATCGGCTTCACCAAGAACGCCGAGCTTTGCCGGCGCGCTTTCGAGCCGCTTCTCGACCTGCGCCAGCAAGGCGTGCTGCGCGATATTCATTACGTGACATGGGACAGCGCCGAGATCGACACGTTCGTGGCACCGGTGACCGCGCTCGGCGGCATTCGCATCGCACGCGTTCCGCAGCCCGAGGCTTCGGGCAATCGCAATCAGCGCGGGATCGTCTATCAGACACGCAATCTCGAAGCGGCGTTCGCACAAGTGACGGAGCCGGATGCGCTGCTGGTGAAGCTGCGGCCCGACTTTATCTTCCGCACAGGTTTCCTAAAGACGAAACTACAAGGGTTCGACCGCCTTTGCGCCCGGTCGATGGCCGCGACCATTCACGATGTCACGCTGCCGTCGTCGCCCTTCGAACGGAAGATCTGGCTCGCCTGGGCCGATGCGAACCAGCCGTTCTTCTACGACGACGCCGCGTTCATCGGACTCAAGAGCGATCTGCTCAGGCTAATCGGCGATGATGTGGAGAGCCGGCTGTCGCTGCTCGAAGACCTTTCCTGCGGCTCTCTGGTGCACGTGCTGCGCTATGCGCCGGCGTTCCTGCCGCTCTATCCCATGTTCGAGCGCTACATCAGCGAATACAGCGCCTTCATCAACGACATGGATTACCGCAAAAAGTTCGTGCCCGCGCTTCTGACGGACAATTTTTTCTGGCACCTCCTCGTCGCACATGCCTGGATTCTGTACACCTCGTTTCACGTCGACTGTGGACGGGTGGGCGATATCGCCTTCTATCCTAACACGATAAACGCGAGCGCCAATTGGACCGATCTCGCCAGCATCAAGCTCGCGCCGCCATTCGATCGCGTCGACCAATGGCGCCAGATGACCAATGCCGGCAGCGAAGCCCTTCCCGCGCTGACGCGCGTGTATGGCCGTTTGATGGATGACACATGGCCGCGTGCGCTCTTCACCAAGCCGATGAGCGATCTGCCGGGCGCCACGATTGCTGCGCTGATGCGCGGCGTGTCACTTTATCGGACCGGTCATCTCGTGAGGATCGAGGACGCGTTCTATGCCGGGCTGGCGGCGTTCCGCCGCGAGCATCAGCCTCTCAAGCAAGCCGCCTGAAAAAGAAGGGGCGCCCTTTCGAGGCGCCCCAGTATCGAGGAGAAATGCCCGTATACGGCGGGATCAGCCGTGCACGGTTTCGCCATGGAGGTTGATGTCGAGGCCTTCGACTTCAACTTCAGTGGAGACACGCAGGCCGATCACCATGTCGATCAGCTTCAAGATGATGAAGGTGCCGATGGCGCAATACACGAACGTGCCGGCGACGTCGTAGAACTGAATCAGCATCTGATGGCCGTTGCCGTCGAAGATCCAGCCCTTGCCGGCCGGGTTGATGGCGTTCTTTGCCAGCGCACCCGTCAGGAATGCGCCAAGCGCACCGCCGACGCCATGCACGCCCCAGGCATCCAGCGCGTCATCGTAACCGATCCACCGCTTCACCCACACCGCGGAGAAGTAGCAGACGACACCCGCGAGGATACCGATGATGAGCGCGCCCTGGGCATCCACGAAGCCCGACGCCGGGGTGATCGCGACGAGGCCCGCGACCGCACCCGAGATCATGCCAAGCACGGAGGGCTTCTTGCCGATGAGCCATTCCGCGAACATCCAGCCGAGCGATGCAGCAGCGGTTGCGATCTGCGTCGCGGCCGCGGCCATGCCGGCATTGACGTTGGCCGTCACCGCGGAGCCGGCGTTGAAGCCGAACCAGCCGACCCACAGTAGCGACGCCCCGATGACGCTGAGGACCAGATTGTGCGGCGCCATGTTCTCGGTGCCGAGACCTTTGCGCTTGCCGAGCACAAGGCAAGTGATCAGGGCCGCGGTACCGGCGTTCAGATGCACCACCGTTCCGCCCGCATAGTCGAGTGCGCCCATCGCGCCGAGCCATCCACCACCCCACACCCAATGGGCGATCGGGCAGTAGACGAACAACAGCCACAACGACATGAACCACATGAACGCCGAGAATTTCATACGGTCCGCCAAGGCGCCCGCAATCAACGCCGGTGTGATGATCGCAAACGTCATCTGGAAGAACATGTAGACGGATTCCGGGATCGTCGCGGCCAGCGGGTTGACCGCGTTCAGCGTCATCTTGCCGAGAAGGAGCTGGTCGAAACTCCCGATCCATTGATTGAGGCTGGAACTGGGATTGGTGGTGAAGGCAATGGAATAGCCGACGATCATCCATAAGACGGTGATGATGCAGGTGGCGCCGAAGCTTTGCGCCAAGGTGGCGAGCACGTTTTTCTTGCGCACCATGCCGCCATAGAACAGCGCCAATCCCGGAATCGTCATCATTAGCACCAGCGCACTGGACGTCAGCATCCAGGCCGTATCGCCACTGTCGATCTTGGGCGCGGCCGCGAACGCGGGCCCCACACTCGCGCCAAGCGCGCTACATCCCGCGAGCGCCGCAAATCCAATCCGTTTCAATCTATCCATCGTCATTCTTGTCCCCTTGTCAGTGCTAAAGCGCTTCGCCATCGAGCTCGCCGGTGCGGATGCGCAGCACCTGTTCGAGCGGCGTGACGAAAATCTTTCCGTCGCCGATCTGCCCAGTCTTGGCCTTGGAGGAGATCGCCTCCATCACCGCCTCGGTCATCTCGCTTTTGACCGCGACTTCGACCTTGAGCTTCGGCAGGAAGCTCACCGCGTATTCCGCCCCGCGGTAGATTTCGGTGTGGCCCTTCTGGCGACCGTAGCCTTTGACTTCGGTGACCGTCATGCCCTGGACACCGAGCGCGGAAAGGCTCTCGCGCACCTCATCCAGCTTGAACGGCTTGATAATGGCCGTGATCAGCTTCATTCGCTGGTTCCCCTTATTAACCCCGCCTTTTTGCGGCTTTAACCGGATATCAAGAATTGTGCCGCAATGCGGCATTTTGATAAGATATTGTTCGATATGATATTTTTGTGAAACCTAAAACCCGAACGCTGTTCGGGTCGAACTTTTCTGCTCAATCTCTGAGCTTCAAGCGCCAAGCGCCTAAAACTTGGGCTTTTGGCGGCGTTGACCCGATGCGCGGCGCATGGGAAGCGGGAATATGGCCAAGACGTGCGACATTGTTATCGGCGGCGGCGGCATGGTCGGGCTGACGCTCGGATTGGCCCTCGCGAAAGGTGGGCTCAATGTCGCGATCGCCGATCCCTTGCCGCAGAGCACGGTGGTCGACGCCAAATTCGACGGCAGAGTCAGTGCGCTCGCCTATGCCGCCGTGCGGATGTTTCAGGCGCTCGGGATCTGGGAGCATCTGGCACCGCACGCCCAGTCCATTGAGGACATCCTGGTCACCGACGGTGCGCCCGGCCGCGAACCTTCTCCGTTTTCCCTCCATTTCGATGCCGACGAGGCTGGAACGCCGTTGGGCCACATCGCGGAGAACCGCTTCATCCGCGCGAGCCTGTTTGCGGAAGCGGCCACAACGCCGAACCTCACCATCGTTTCGCCCGCATCGATGGAAGACCTGACGCTGGAAGCGCAGGGCATTGTCGCCACGCTGAGCAATGGCGACGTCTATTCAGCGCGCCTGGCGGTTGCTGCCGATGGCCGCGACTCGGCGATGCGCGAACGCATGGGCATCGGTGTCGTCGGCTGGTCCTAACCGCAGACCGGGATCGTTGCGACCGTCGAACACGAGAAGCCGCACAACGGCGTTGCCTATGAGCATTTTCTGCCGGCGGGGCCTTTCGCGATCCTGCCGATGACTGGCAACCGGTCGTCTCTGGTCTGGACGGAGCGTGACGCGCTTGCGCCGCGCCTGATGAAACTGCCCGACGACGAATTCAACGCCGAGATCGCGGCCCGATTCGGCACGCACCTCGGCGCGACGCACAGCGCGGGCCCGCGCTGGTCTTATCCGCTCAAGTTCCATCTGGCGCGCGCCTATGTGAACCCGCGCTTTGCGCTCGCCGGCGATGCGGCGCACGGGATTCATCCGATCGCAGGCCAGGGCCTCAATCTCGGTCTCAAGGATGCGGCGGCGCTGGCCGAGATCGTCCTCGATGCGGCGCGCCTCGGGCTCGATTTCGGCAGTGTCGATCTTCTGAAGCGCTACGAGCGCTGGCGGCGGTTCGACTCCTTCACACTCGCCGCCGCGACCGATGCGCTGACGCGACTGTTCTCGAACGACATCGCGCCGCTGCGCGCGATGCGCGATCTGGGCCTGGGAATCGTCGACCGCATCGGCCCCGCGCGGCGGTTCTTCATGCGCCATGCCGGCGGCGACATCGGCAAGCTGCCCCGTCTGATGCGCGGCGAGGCGGCATAAAAGGGTGCCTTGACTCCCGTGATCACGGAGGCGTGAACTCTCTTACATTGCGGCAATCTCGCCGCATAATTTCATGGGATGGGAATCATGTATCGACGCGCTTTATTGGCGGCGGCCTGCGCCGCTGCGTTCACATTCGCCGGACTGAGCAGCAGTTCGGCCAAGAGCATCAACACCTATAAGAGCTGGGACGGAAGCAATTACGTCTACGAGTTCGGCTGCCCCAACACGACCACTTATGGCCAGGTCATCACCGCTCCGAAGACAGGTATGCTGAACAAGTTCAGCTTTTGGTGGGCCAACGCCGCAGGCAACGGCTCGATGGTGGTGCGTGGTGAGGTTTATGCCTGGGACGGTCAGAAAGCCACCGGAAGCGCTTTGTGGGAATCCAGGGCGAAGACGATCTCCTACGCAGACTCCGACTTCCATAAGCAAACCTTCAAGACCGGCCCGCTCCCACTGACCCCCGGTGCGCAGTACATATTGTTCGCCTCTCTCGATAAGGATTACGAGAAGTGTTCGGACAGCGGCTACACGCTGAAATGGGGCCTGGTGGACGACAGCGTCTATCCGGGCGGGACATTCGTTTATCAGAACAATGGCGGTGACGAATCGCAATGGACGGCGACATCGTGGAGCACCTACGGCGGTGATGTCGCGCTTATTGCGACCTTCAAGTAGCGAGACGTCAGCAATATCACGGAAATAATTCTGTCGCGGCCGCGGTTCGAATCGGATCGCGGCCGCGCGGGCACACACAAAAGCGCCCTCCCTGAAATAATCACCAAACGCTCAACTACGGGGATAGGGCGCGCCGTCCTTGTGGACGAAGCGGCCGTCAGCGTTGGTGCTCATCATGTCGATATCGGAGCAGGTGGTGACGTCATCGGGATGGCGCGAACCTATTTCGAGATAGACTGCGACGGCGTCCGAGCGGTTGATCATGTGATGGCCGTTGCCCGTGCCCTTGGGAAACGCCGCGCAGTCGCCCGTGCGCAAGACCGTCTCGCCACCATCCTCTACCAGCACAAGCTCGCCTTCGAGCACAAAGACGAACTCGTCCTCGTGGCTGTGCCAGTGGCGCTGGCTCGACCAGTTGCCGGGCGGCAGACGCATGAGATTGATGCCGAAATCTGCCAGGCCACCTGCATTGCCAAGCCGCTGGCGGATGCGCTCCGCCGACAGTGTATCGAATGGCGGCGGATAACCTACGCCTCTTCGCTCCAGCACTTTGGTTATGTCGATCTTGGGCATGATGGCTTTTACGTCAGCCGTCGGTCTTCATCCACATCTTCATCACCTCGTCATGCGGAATCGCCGGAGCGTCGTCGCTGACGAAGCCCGGGAAGGTGCGCAGATAGGTGATGAATTTCGGGCTGACGCCTTCGCGGGCCAGATGGTCCGCCGACACCGGCAGCGCGGGGGATTGATAGTTGGCGTCACGGCGTACGCGCTCGGGGAAATCGTGGCGCAGGATCGCGGCACGGCCGATGAGAGCGTAGTCGCAGTCGGCTTCGATGACGTTCACCACGTCCTGCGCATTGCGGATCTTGCCCGCAACGCCGAGTCGCACGTCGCCGCGCGGCAACTCGGTGAACACGCTCATCAGGGACCGACCCTTGAAGGCATCGTCGGAGGGTTCGATCGTGTAGTCCCAGAGCGACATGTCGAGATAGTCGATCTTGCCCTGGCGCAGGACTTCGGTTGCAACGTCGCGGATGTCCGGCAGTTTCACACCGAAACGCTCCGGTGACAGGCGCAGGCCGAGCTGGAAATCCGCGCGGCAGGCGGCGCGGATGCCGTCGACGATCTCGAACACGATGCGCGCGCGGTTTTCGAGACTGCCGCCATAGCGGTCCTCGCGCCGGTTGAGTTTCGATGAGAGGAATTCGAGCAGGATGTAGCCATGCGCGCCGTGAATCTCGACGCCGTCGAACCCGGCACGTTCTGCGCGCTTCGCCGCAGCGATGAAGTCGTCGCGCAATTGCTCGACTTCGGCAAGCGTGAGCGCGCGGGCACCCGTTGCCGGATCGTCGGAGGGGCAGACGACGTCGCCCACGAGGTCCTTGGGCGAACGGTTGCCCGCATGATGGAGCTGAACCGCCGCGATCGAGCCATTCGCCTTGATGGTAGAGGCAAGCCGCGTGAGGCCTTCGAGGTGTTCGTCGCCGAAAATGCCGAGCTGGCCGGGGAAGCCCTGCCCCCGCGCCTGCACGTGCGACGCGCAGGTCATGGTGAGCGCGAAGCCGCCTTCCGCCCGCATCGTGAGCCAGTGGAATTCCTCGTCGGACAAACGTCCATCGGGGTGGCTTTGGCAATTGGTGAGCGGCGCCAGCATGAAGCGGTTCTTCATCGCCGGACCGCGCGTGAATGAGAGCGGTTCAAACAGTTTCGCTATGGACATGCCGTCTCCGATTGCTGGGCTGATCTGGTATCTAACCCAAGAAGCGTCCAGACGAAATCACTGTCCTGCGTGCTTGACTCGCGGCTATCCCCTCGCGCGTACTTGTCGCGGCAAAAACCGGAGAGGGATCATGCATCGACGCACTTCTTTGCTCATGGCGTGCGCCGTGGCATTCACAGCCGTGGCCTCCAGTCCGGCCTCGGCCATCAGCACGTACGGCGCCTGGGACGGAAGCAATTACGTCTATCCGTTCGGCTGTGACAACACGGCCACCTATGGCCAGGTCATCACCGTCAAAGGTAAAACCACGCTGAACAATTTTGCTTTCTCGTGGGCCACCTACAACGACACCACGGGCTCGATGGTGGTGCGCGCGGAGGTCTATGCATGGGACGGCACCAAGGCCACCGGCAATGCGCTGTGGGAATCCCAGCCACGCACGATTTCCTACAGCGACTTCGCCTTCCACACGGAGCGTTTCAAGCCCGGTGCGTTGCCTCTGACGAAGCACACGCAATATGTGCTGTTCGCCAGCTTCTCGAAGGACTTCGGGAGCTGTACGAACAACTATAACCTCAAATGGGGCTTGGTGGACGACAGCGCCTATCCCAACGGGACATTCGTCTATCAGAACAATGGCGGTGACGCCTCGAAATGGACCACCGAACCTTGGGAAACGACCTATGGCAGCGATCTCGCATTCAAGGCGGCGCTTCGTTAGCTAACACTTGCTTGCCAACAATGCGGCGCTCTCGCTCACGGAGTGCGCCGCTTCGCTTCAAAAGAAACTCACCGGGTCGACATCGACACTGAGGCGCACGGAATTGGGGAGCTTTACGGTGCTGAGCCACGCGCGTAGATAGGCCTGCACGTCCACGCCGCGATCGGCCTGCACCAGCAAGCGCTCACGCGTCTGTCCGCGCAGCACGGCATAGAACGCGGGCGCAGGCCCCCACACCGTCACACCGCGCGCGGCGGGCGCCGCCTTCGCAAGCATCCGTCCGCTTTCTCGCACCGCATCGCCATCCTGGCCCGATAGCACAAGGGCTGCGAGCCGTCCGAACGGCGCGGTGCGCGCCCGTTCGCGATGGATGCGCTCGCCCGCGTAAAACGCATCGCGCTCGTTTCGCACCAGCGCCTGCATCACCACATCGGTGGGATTGCGCGTCTGGATCAGCACGAGCCCCGGCCTGTCGGCGCGGCCCGCGCGGCCAGAGACCTGATGCAGAAGCTGGAACGTGCGCTCGCGCGCGCGCACATCGCCGTCGGAGCCGCCGAGATCGGCATCGATCACGCCGACCAATGTCAGTTGCGGGAAGTGATGGCCCTTAGCCACGATTTGCGTGCCGATGAGCACGTCGGTCTCGCGCTTGGTCATCGCGCGGATGGCCGCCTGCGTCTCCTGAGGCCCATGCATCGTGTCGGAAGAGGCGATAGCGAAACGCGCGGCGGGAAAAGCGGCCGCGAACTCCTCCGCCACACGCTCCACGCCCGGGCCGCAGGCGATGAAGCTGGAGCCGGCATGGCACGCGGGGCATTCCTGCGGCAGCACCGTGTCATAGCCGCAGTGATGACAGACGAGACGCCTGCGATAGCGATGCTCCACCAGCCAGGCCGAGCAATGCGGACAGGTGAGCTTGTGCCCGCAGGCTTCGCAGAGCGTGAGCGGGGCATAACCGCGGCGGTTCAGGAACAGCATCGCCTGCTCGCCGGCATCGAGCGTGGCCTTCACCGCTTCGCGCAAGGGTGGCGACAGGAACGTGCCCGGTTCACCACGCGCTTCCCGCAGATCGATCAGCCGCACCTCCGGCAGAACGGCCGCGCCATGGCGGCGCGGCAGCTTCAGATGCGCGTAGCGCCCGCCCGTGGCATTGACGAAGGTTTCGAGCGAGGGCGTGGCACTCGCGAGCACCACCGGACATTTCGCGATGCGCCCGCGCACCACCGCCATGTCGCGCGCGTGATAGATCGCGCCATCTTCCTGCTTGTAAGCCTGCTCGTGCTCCTCATCGACGATAATGAGGCCGAGGTCGCGAAACGGCAGGAATAGGGCCGAGCGCGCGCCGACGACCACGCGCGCTTCGCCGTTCATCACCGCGCGATAAGTTCTGCGGCGCTCCTTCTGCGACAGGTCGGAATGCCATTCGGCCGGTCGGCAGCCGAAGCGCGCGGCAAAACGGTCGAGGAACTGGATGGTGAGCGCGATCTCCGGCAGCAGGATCAGCACCTGCTTTCCGGCTTCCAGCGCTGCGGCGACGGCTTCGAAATAGGTTTCGGTCTTGCCCGAACCCGTCACGCCATCGAGCAGCGCGACGGAGAAGCGTTTCGCCGCGACCGCCGCCTGCAGGCTGCGCGCGGCGGCCTCTTGTTCGAGATTGAGCGTCGCGCGGGCGAATTCCGGATCGGGCCGCGCGAACGGTGCGAACTCCGGCAGAGCGGTAGCAGCCAGTGCACCGGCATCGATCAGGCCGCGCACGACGGCGGGTGTAACGTTCGCCTCCTCCGCCAGCGCCGTCACACTGCGTGCCAGACCATCCTTTGCGACCTCGAGCACGCGTGCGCGAGGCGGCGTCATGCGCGGCGGGACCGATTGTCTCAGAACATAACCGGTGCGCGGAATCTCCGGCTCGAAGGCCTGACGCGACCGCAATGCCATCGCCAGGATCGAGCCGGGCGCGTTCAGCGTATAGGCCGCGACCCAGTCGACGAAATCGCAGAGATCGGCCGGAAGCACCGGATGGCCTTCGAGCGGGATCGCGTGCTTCAGCCGGTTGTCGCCGACGCTTCCGTCTGCCGGACCCCACACCGCGCCCAGGACCTCGCGCGGCCCCAGCGGCGCCATGACCAGCAGGCCGCGGGCAACCTCAACGCCTTTCGGGAGTTTGTAATCGTAAGCGCCGGCCAGCGGCAGCGGCAAAAGCACGCCCGCGCACGGGTGCGCGCCCAACATCATTGCGGGCTTCAAGCTGGCGTCACTCATGGGCTACACTTTGTGCCGTCAAACGGAAGGGTCAACACCGTGAAACTGTTCATCGACAGCGCCGATCCAAAGGAAATCCGCGAACTGGCCGCTTCCGGCCTGGTGGACGGTGTGACGACCAATCCCTCGCTTGCCGCCAAAAGCGGGCTCGATTATGTCGAACTCCTGGGCGAAATCTGCTCGTTCGTATCCGGTTCGGTCAGCGCTGAGGTGCTTGCCACCGACACCAAGGGCATGATCGCGCAAGGCAAGCGCTTTTCCAAGATCGCGCCGCAGATCACCATCAAGGTGCCGCTGACTTGGGACGGGCTGAACGCCTGCCGAGCGCTGGCTGATGATGGCCTGAAAGTGAACGTGACGCTGTGTTTCTCGCCAGTCCAGGCGATGATGGCGGCAAAAGCCGGCGCGACCTATATCTCGCCCTTCCTCGGACGGCTCGACGATATCGGCGAGGACGGCATGGCGCTGATCCGCGAGATCCGCGCGATCTACGACAATTACGACTTCCGCACCAACATTCTCGCGGCTTCGATTCGCTCGGTCTATCATGTGCGTGATTCGGCGCTTGCGGGCGCCGACGTGGCAACGATACCGGGGAAGATCTTCAAACAGCTTCTCGACCATCCGCTGACCGACAAAGGCCTCAAGGCCTTCCTCGCGGATGCCGAAAAGGCGGGCGTGAAGATAAGCGATGCATGAGTGAAAGCGCGGGCGCGATAGCGCCGGAGGCCGAGGAAGCCGTCAGGGCCTATATCCGTCTGAACCGCAAGCGGCTCGCCGCCGATGGCGAATTGCTAGCGACGCTGCTGCCGGAGCGGTTTGCGGAAAGCGAAATCCACGATTTGCAGCGCCATATCATCGAAAAGCTCCGGGCGGAAAACGCGGCGCTGAAATCCAAGCTCGAAGCGGTTGAACGCGCGGTCCAGGCATGGGGCAACAAGCCCACGAACTGAAGACGGCGTGGCTTTCGGCGCTGAAGCACGAACGGCGCGCGAGCCCGCACACACTCATTGCCTATGACGACGACGTCTCGCGGTTCCTTGCCTTTCTTCAGGAGCATCTGGGCGGCGCAGCCGATGCGCGCGCACTAGCGAAGCTCTCCGCCGCCGATATTCGCGCCTTCATCACGCGAAGACGCGCGGAAGGGTTGGGGCCGCGCGGGGTCCAGCGCGCACTCGCCGCGATCCGTGGCTTCTTCCGCTATCTCGCGCGCGAAGGCATCGCCGACAATGCCGCGCCGCGCGCCGTGCGCACGCCGCACATTCCGCGCACCCTGCCCAGGCCTTTGAGCGTCGACGATGCCGCACGCACGATCGCGGAAGCCGGCACACGCGACATCGACTGGCTGGCGGCGCGCGACACCGCACTGCTGACGTTGCTGTATGGCGCGGGCCTGCGCATTTCCGAAGCGCTCGCGCTTAAGCGCAAGTATGTTCCGCTCGGGGCGTCGCTGTCGGTTCTCGGCAAGGGCAAGAAGGAGCGCGCCGTTCCCGTACTTCCCGCCGTGCGCGATGCGATTGCGGACTATGCGGAGAAGATTCCTTTCACGGCTGCGCCGGATTCACCGCTGTTCCTCTCCCGCCGCGGCAAGCCGATGAGCGCGCGTGAAGCACAGGCGCTGATGCAGAACCTGCGCAGCCGGCTGGGCCTCCCGGAACGCGCCACGCCGCATGCGCTCCGCCATTCCTTCGCCACGCATTTGCTCGCCGGCGGCGGCGATTTGCGGGCGGTCCAGGAACTCCTCGGTCACGCGTCGCTCTCCACCACCCAGACCTACACCGCCATCGACACCCAGAAGCTGATGGAGGTCTACGCCAAAGCCCATCCGCGCGGCAAAGCGGCGTAACAAAAGATTTCACGCGGAGGCGCGGAGTTCGGGCATGTATCACGCTGATGTTGCGCGCGTTGAGGAATTGGCGCGCGAAAGCGCGCCGAAAGTTCTTTTGGGGCAGCGGAACAATCCTCCGCGTCTCCGCGTCTCAGCGTGAGATTCTTCCCTTAGAACAGCGATACCACGCGCCGCGCCGCGATTGTGTTCAGTGCGTCCCAGATTCGCTTTTGCGCGGCACGGTCGCCTGTGTCCTCCATGTGAATCTGCAACGCGATCAGGAGGCGCCGCAACTCCGCGTTGGCGGCGTTGAGGGCGGAGATCGCGAGCGATCTGTCCTGTGTCGCGGATGCGGTCATCAACTTCGCGCGCAGCCCCGCATCGCCGATATTTGGCGCAAGCTCGGCGAACAGAGCGCGCATATCGGCATTCTCGGCGAAGCGGATGTCGGCGCCGCGTTCGTATTCGTGTGCGGCGAATTTCAGCAGCAGCGCCTGCACCGCCAGGGAGGCTTGCAGATAATGCGCATTCAGGTTCGGCGCGATCTGGCCCATGAGTTGATCGGCCGCCGTGGCGAGAATGTCGCCTGCTTCCGGTTTCATGCGAGCGCCCCCAAACGTTCGGCCAACGCCTTGTTGTGGTAGGCGAGGCAATACCAGCCCGAGAATGCGTTCACCGGGTCGTCATTGCGGTGTGTCGCGTATTCGTGCGCGGCGGAAATCCAGATTGCCTGCCCCTTTACGCTCGCGAAAATCTCCCACCAGAACAGCGCTGCCGGATCGGCTTTCAGCCCGCTTGTCAGTTCCCAGAGTGCGATCGCCTCGGCGCGCGGTATTGTTCCTGCCGGCCGCGACGGATCGTGATGCGCCCATAGCGGATCGAGCGCCCAGCCGAGATCTTCGAGCGGATCGCCCAGGTGCGCCATCTCCCAGTCGAGGATCGCACGGATGTCGCCGTTCAGATCATAGAGAAAATTGCCGCTGCGGTAATCGCCGTGAACCACCGCGATCTTCTGCGCGGGCGGCGGCGGATTACGCTTCAGCCAGCGGATCGCGGCGCGTGCGATCGATTCGGGCTCGCCCTCGTCCTCGTCGATTACCTTTTCCCAGCGCGCGAGTTCGTGACGCCAGCAATTGCCCACATCCTTTGCGCCCTCGAAATCCGCAAGGCCAAGCGCATCGGGATCGGCGCCTGCGATGCGGCCGAGATTGCTCCAGAATTGCTGGCCGATCTTGTCGCGATGCGCGCCATAAGGATCGGGCGCGAGGATCGAGCCGACGAAGGCGTTTTCGACTTCCGCCATCACGAAGAATGGCCGCTCCAGCGCCGAGACGCCGAGTTCAAGCGCAATGGGCTCCGGCACCGGAAGGCCGAGTTTGTGGAAGGCCTCATAGGCCCGGTATTCGGTCGAGCGTTCGGTCTCGATCAGGCTTGCCGTCGGATCGCGGCGCAGGATCAACCGCCGCTCGCGCCCGCCATAGCGCGCGATGAAACGATAGGTTTCGCGCGAGGCGCCGCCGGGGATGCGCGCGAGATCGTGGACCGTCAGGTCGCGCGCTTGGAGCTTCTTTGCGAGGTACTCGGCGAGTGCGAGCGAAAGCGCGTCGCTCATGGCGCGGGATCGAAGATGCCGGTGAGGCCATGCGGCCGGAAGGCGCCGATCACGAGCTGCTCGAGGATGCCCACCCCCTCGC